>Ga0116227_10002996_pt1 | contig 37920 bp, 34 predicted proteins | sample S1TSphgellanicum_FD_89693 | JGI IMG/M metagenome (GOLD analysis project Ga0116227, IMG submission 89693) | Host-associated microbial communities from peat moss isolated from Minnesota, USA - S1T2_Fb - Sphagnum magellanicum MG | ecosystem: Host-associated > Plants > Peat moss > Unclassified...
ACGTCTACATACCCAACGCCCCGGCCGTAGAGTTTTTGCGCGCCGATGAAGGTCATGACCTCGTGGTGTTCCGCGACGGTGACCGAACGTAGTTGTTGCAGAAGTTCAAGCGTTGCTTCACGTTCGAGAAGTTGCCGCAGGCGAATTCGCCCACGACCAACGGATGCATGACAACTTCGTGGCGGCGGAGACGCTCGCCGAGCTTCGGCAGGTCGTCGCGAAAGTAGTCAATCCAGACTGAAGTGTCCGCAAGAATCATGTTGCCGCGGCAGCACGCCTTCTCGGGACTGGTTGAAGCTGCGGTTGAGTGCCGCCCAGCTTGGCTCACGTCGCGTATTCCTCGATCGCCGGACATGAGCAGATGAGATTGCGATCCCCATAGGCGTTGTCGATCCGTCCTACGGGCGCCCAGTACTTTTGAGCGGCATCGACACCAGAGGGTAGACAACCCTCGGTACGGGTGTACGGCCTGTTCCACTGCGCGCGCACCAGGTCCTTCACGGTATGCGGCGCATGACGCAACGGCGATTCGGCGATGTCATATTGCCCCCGCTCGATGGCGCGAATCTCATCGCGAATGGCGTGCATCGCCTCGCAGAATCGATCCAGCTCGCGCTTACACTCCGACTCGGTGGGCTCGATCATGAGGGTGCCGGGCACCGGGAAGCTCATCGTCGGTGCGTGAAAACCGAAATCAATCAGTCGTTTGGCGATATCGTCCACGCTCACGCCGCATGAGTCCTTGAAGGCGCGCGGATCGACGATGCATTCATGCGCAACCCGCCCGCGCGCATTGCGATAGAGCACCGGAAAATCTGATTCGAGCCGCTTGGCGACATAGTTGGCCGACAGGATGGCGATCTCACTCGCGTGGCGCAGACCTGTAGCGCCCATCAGTCGAATATAGAGATAGGCGATCGGCAGGATCGAGGCCGAGCCCCACGGCGCGGCCGCTACGGCGCCGTTCCCCTCGAGCAGATGAGGCTGCGGCAGAAACGGCGCCAAATGCGCCTTGACACCCACGGGCCCCACGCCCGGGCCGCCGCCGCCATGGGGAATGCAAAAGGTCTTGTGCAGGTTCAAATGCGATACGTCGGCACCATAGTCTCCCGGGCGCGCCAAGCCCACCTGAGCATTGAGATTGGCGCCATCGATGTACACCTGCCCACCGCTCTGATGCACGATCTCGCACAGCAACCGAATCTCCTCCTCGAACACGCCATGCGTCGAGGGATAGGTCACCATCACGGCCGCCAGCTGCGCGGCGTGTCGATCGCACAGAGTACGCAAGTCCTCGAGATCCACGTTGCCGTTCGCATCGCAACGAACCACCACCACCTGCATGCCCGCCATGGCCGCGGAGGCCGGATTGGTGCCATGCGCCGATGCGGGGATGAGACAAACCGTGCGCTCGGGTTGATTACGATGCCGGTGATAAGCGCGAATCGCCATCAACCCGGCGAATTCCCCCTGTGCCCCGGAATTCGGCTGCAGCGAGACCGCGTCATAGCCGGTGATGTCACACAGCGCACGTTCGAGTGCGCTGCACAGCTCCGCATAGCCCCGTGTCTGATCCGCGGGTGCAAAGGGATGCAAGCCGGCGAACTCCGGCCAGCTGATCGGGATCATCTCGGTCGTCGCGTTCAGTTTCATGGTGCATGATCCGAGCGGGATCATGCTTCGATCGAGCGCCAAGTCCCGATCACTCAAACGGCGCAGGTAACGCAGCAGTTCGGTCTCGGAGCGATACCGATGAAATACCGGATGCTTGAGGAAGCTCGACACGCGGCGCAACTGCGGTGCGAATCCGTCCGACTTCGCAGCACCGGCGTCGACCTCATCGAAGGAGAGTCGTCCACCGAAACAGCGCCAGATGCTTTCGACGGTACGATCCGTGGTGGTCTCATCGAGCGACATCCCGAGCGCACGCGCGGCGCCGCGGACGCCACCCGGCAGCAGCCGAAAATTCAACGACTCGCCCCGCGCCCGTTCGAGAATTTGGGCATGTTCGAAGGCGCTGTCCACGGTCAGTGTATCGAAGAATGAATCGTTCAAGATACGCACCCCGAGTAGCCGCAGACCGGCTGCCAGAACCGCCGTGCGGCGATGGATGGTGCTTGCAATCCGGCGCAGTCCTTCCGGCCCGTGATAAACGGCATACATCGAGGCCACGACGGCGAGCAGCGCCTGCGCGGTGCAAATGTTCGATGTGGCCTTGTCACGGCGAATGTGCTGTTCCCGAGTCTGCAAGGCCAGCCGGTACGCGGGATCCCCATGGGCATCGACCGACACACCGATCAGACGGCCGGGCAGACTGCGCTGATGCACGCTCTTCACCGCCATGTAGGCGGCATGCGGCCCACCGAAGCCTAAGGGAACACCGAAGCGTTGCGTGGAGCCGATGGCGATGTCCGCGCCGCATTCGCCCGGTGGTTTCAACAGCGTCAACGCCATGGGATCGGCGGCGACCACGGCCAGTCCACCGCTCTGATGAATGGCGCTGATCGCTGCCTCGAGGTTCCGCACCGTCCCGTAGGTGCCAGGGTACTGCAGCAGTGCACCGAAGCACGGTGTGGTGGACCACGCGGCGTCCTCGGCAACCACGACGATCCGTAACCCCAAGGGTTCGGCGCGGGTGCGCAATACGGCCAGCGTTTGCGGATGAACTTCATGATCGACCAGAAAGGTCACGGCCGGTGAGCGGGCGACGCGATGCGCGAGCGTCATCGCTTCGGCGGCCGCGGTGGCCTCATCGAGGAGCGAGGCATTGGCCACGTCGAGTGCCGTCAGATCGCACACCATGGTTTGGAAATTGATGAGCGCTTCCAGGCGTCCCTGGCTGATCTCGGGCTGATAGGGCGTGTACGCGGTATACCAGGCAGGATTCTGGAGCACGTTGCGCTCGATGACCGCGGGGAGCAGCGTGTCGTAGTAACCCATGCCGATCAGCGAGGTCACGCGACGATTCTTCGCCGCGAGCGTGCGCATATGTTCCAGTGCCTCGTTCTCGGTCAGGCCCGGACCCGTCTCGAGCGGTCGCACGCAGCGGATCGATTCCGGCACCGTCTCGCGGATGAGAGCATCCACCGACGGTAGGTCGAGCACCGCAAGCATGGCGACGACATCGGCAGGCGATGGTCCTATATGCCGGTCTGCAAAGCTCACGAGTTAATCCGGGCGTACGAATCCGCATCGAGCAACTGCTGAATCTGTTCCGGCTGACTCATATCGATCTTGAACAACCAACCGGCACCCATGGGATCGGAGTTGAGCAGTGCCGGCTCTGCGACCGTCGCCGGATTGACAGCAACGATGGAGCCTGAGACGGGCGCCAGAATATCGGACGCGGCCTTGACCGACTCGACCACCGCGGCAATCGCTCCGCGTGTGAGCACCGAACCCAAGTTCGGCAGTTGGACGAATACCAAGTCGCCCAGGGCGCGTTGCGCATGGTCGGTGATCCCGATGGTGGCTTGGTTGCCCTCGATGGCCACCCATTCGTGCTCTGCGGTGTAGCGAATATCCATGAATACGGCTCCTTGAACTAGCGGTGATAACGCGGGGGAACGAAGGGCATGCCGCTCACGTGCACGGGGATGCGCTGACCGCGCACATCGGCGTAGAGCAGAGTGCCCACCGTCGCGAGTGCGACGGGCACGTACCCCATCGCAATAGGACACTGGGCCGAGGGGGCGAAGGTACCGGAAGTCACGTGACCCACCGGCTCGCCGCCCGCAGCGGCCTCGAACAGACACGCACCCTCGCGCACGGGCCGACCGACCGGCCGAAGACCCACGCGTCGGCGCGCCGCGCCGCGCGACAACTGCGATAAGATCACCTCATCGCCGGGATACCCTCCCGGGCGCGCGCCGCCGCTGCGACGCGCAGGTTGCATGGCCCACTCCAATGCGGCCTCCACGGGCGTGGTGTCGCAGGTCAACTCATGACCGTATAGACACAGCCCGGCTTCGAGCCGCAAGCTGTCACGCGCACCGAGACCTGCCCATTGCACGGTAGAATTCGCGAGCAGCCGGGCAACCCAGGGCGCGGCCCGATCGGCGGGGAGGGAGATCTCGAAGCCGTCCTCTCCGGTGTAGCCCGAGCGAGTGACGACACCTTGTGCGCCATCGAGTTCGAAGCTGCCGGCATCCAGGAAACGCATGCTGCTCGCTTGCGGCAGCAACTCGGCGAGGGCATCGACCGCCTGCGGGCCTTGCAGAGCCAACAACACGCGATCGGTCAAGACCTCGATATCGCACACATCGGACACCTGCCGCTCGAGATGCGCGAGGTCCTGCGCAATACGCGCGGCGTTCACCACGAGGTAGAAGCAATCGCCCAGGTTGGCAATCATCAAGTCATCGAGGACGCCGCCGCTCGCAGTGGTCAACAAGGCGTATCGTTGCCGACCCGGCCGCAGCGAGAGCAGGTCGACCGGCACCAAGCGCTCCAGAGCCAGCGCGGCATCGCGGAGCTCGCCGGATCGCGCCCGCAGACGGATTTGACCCATGTGCGATACGTCGAAGAGCGCGGCCGACGCTCGCGTATGCCGGTGTTCGCCCAAAATACCGAGAGGATAGTGGATCGGCATGAGCCGGCCGGCGAAGGCGGCCATCTGTGCGCCCGCGGCGACATGCAGCGCATGCAAGGGAAGTTCGAGGGTATTCACGCCGGCGATTCCTTCGGCAGCCATCCGGCCACCTCTGAGGTAAATCGCCCCATCTGTCTTAAGCGCCTGAGAATGTTATTCCGTCGGCGGGCACGCCTTCGTGCCACTTTCCAGATGTATCGCGTCGTGGTCCTGGTTGCCTGAGAGATTCCGGGGCGGTTGCTCCTTCGGCGCCGGCGCGTGACTGCCGGTCTCTTCCAACGACGCGTCGGACTCTAAGTCAGGTGAATACTCCGGTCAAGGGCAGCAATGCGACTTCCGCGCCATCGATCTATGAGATATTTGGGGTCATGAGCGTAGTAAACCCTCAGATCATAAAAAAGCCGGGCAGAGCCCGGCCTTCAAGTCCCCATGCCTTATCGCGGCGGTATGTTCCGCTCTGACGATGATCGGTCTCTTTTTTACTTCCCTAAATCCTATTGCTTCCGAGCAACACTCTAGCCTCGAGACGGCACCGAAGCTAGCTTTATTGCAAATAAATGCAAATATTTATGTAGTATAAACACCACAATTGGTCATATGACGGCGTTAGGGATGATGCCCCGGTCAATCCGCTGCAAGTCGAGTATCCTTGCGCGCGAAATCACCTCAACGCTGGAGGCCGTCAGTGGCTAAGCCTTCGAAGTCTGCTCCCGCCCCCTTGGGTACCGTTCGCACGCGGCGTGCGTATTTCGACTGTCGGTTTGGCCAATTGCACGTACGCACCGCATTCCCTACCACCGGTGGTTTCGATGAGGGCACGACGCTGCTCTGCTTGCATCCACAGGCGGCGTCCAGCCGATTTTTCAGTCAATTTTTGCCGGAGATCGCCGAAGATCGCTCCGTTTACGCACCGGATTTACCAGGTTGCGGGGAGTCCGATCCAGCGCCGCAGATGAGTGTCGCGACCGCGGTGGCGGCGCTCGTCGATTTCGCGGCGGATTTACGCCTGCGGCACGTCGATGTGTTGGGGTTGCGATTCGGTGCGGCGGTGGCGTTGGAACTCGCGGTCGTCAAGCCCGATTTGGTGCGACGCTTGGTGCTGGTGGCGCCGCCGCCGATGCCGATCGTGCCGGCGCTCCCACATCCGAGCCTGGTGGTCCGCCTCAACCTTGGCGCCAGCGACACTGCTCAATGGACCGAACGGACTATGCCCAAGGCCCGCTTTCTCGATCTCGCCGACCACTCCATTGATGTATTCGAGGCGTCGCGCGGGATGATGGCGAAGCCACTGCGCGACTTTTTGCGGGCGACGTCTTGAGCGCGCGTAGCCGGTATGAATCATGATGCGCGTGCGATGGCACTACATCGTCCCGGCGCATGGCGGACACGGGTGGTCACCTGCGCGCACTTGCCGTCACGACCTCACTCTCTCGAGAGTGCCGCTGCGGTTCCATGCGGCTCAATAAGTACATCAGCGAGACGGGGGTCTGTTCACGACGCGAGGCGGACCGATGGATCGAAGCGGGACGCGTGACATGCAACGGCGGTCCCGCCACGTTGGGTACGCGCGTCAATGAGGGCGATGAGATTCGCATCGATGGCCTGGCCATCGGCGTCAAGAAGAAACCGATCTACATTGCGCTCAACAAGCCGGTGGGCATCACGTCCACCTCCGAATCTCACATCGACGGCAACATCATCGATCTGATCGGTCACAGCGAACGCATCTTTCCGATCGGTCGCTTGGACAAGGATTCCGAGGGATTGATCCTCCTCACCAACAACGGCGACATCGTCAACGAAATCCTCCGCTCCGAGAACAATCATGAGAAGGAATACGTCGTGACGGTGGACCGGCCTATCAGCGACTTGGGGTTGGGCATGATGGCGAGCGGTGTGAAGATCATGGGTGTGCTTACCAAGCCGGCAAAGGTGACACGCATCGACGAGCGCACCTTCCGTGTGATTCTTACCCAGGGCCGCAACCGGCAGATCCGCCGCATGTGTTCGGCGCTGGGTTATCGGGCGCAGCGGCTGCAGCGCGTGCGCATCGTCAACATCGAACTCGGCACGCTGGCCGTGGGCGAGTGGCGCGACCTCAGCGACACCGAAGTGGCGGGCCTGATGGCACGATGAATCCGACCGAGTGAATTAACGCTTGCTCGAATCGTCAAGCGGTCATGCAAGAGGTCTGATTCACTGTGTCGAGCTTCTAGCTCGCGCGCAGGACCGCCGCGGCTAGCCCGTCCGACCAGCGCCGGCCATTGGCGGAGCGCCATTCCGGATCCGCGGTGCGCGTCGCCAGCCAGCGGAAAAAATCGTCGCCTTGACCGATCCAGAACGAATGCGTGAACAGCACCCCGCCGGTGCTGGACTCAACGGTGAAACGTTTGCGCAATCCGCAGCTCAACAAGCCGTGAGTACATTTGATGCGCGGTGAGTTTTCCGACAGGGTGAATTGATCGGGCCCCACCTGAAGATGCAACCGGCCGCCGCGGCCGAAGAGGCAGATGTTGGGCTGCGATGCGCGGATCAGGGCGACACCGTGGACGAGCGTCGGCGGGTTGACACACGCGGCCCATGTGCCTCGCACCGCGTTCCACTCGAGAATCAATCGTCGGCGACGGAAATCGATGACGTTGATGATCGACAGAGGATTGGCGGACATCCCCGTAGCATGAGGCATCGAGGGGTTATTTCAAAACGCGATTCGGCAGACCCGCGAATGCGTCGTTCACCACGCTCGCGGTGAGCAGTTGCGGCAGCACGAGGGGCGTGGCGGACGTGGGTGTGCCATTGTAGACCACGTACAGTGGCACGCCGGCGCGGCCGAAGGCGGCCAGCGCTTTTGTGATCGCCGGATCGCGATTGGTCCAATCGCCCTTCATGAGGGTCACGCCCTTGTCACGGAACAGCTTCTGCACCGAGGCATCGGCAAAGGCATTGCGTTCGTTGACCAGACAGGTGAGGCACCAGCTGGCCGTGAAGTTGACCAGCAGGGGCTTGCCCGCGGCGGCGAGCTCGGCGACCTCATGGGCATCGTAGGGAATCCAATCGTCTGTCCCGCGGACGCTCGGCGCCGCGGCGGCCGCGGTACTCGCGACGTCGGCGAAACGCACCGGCAGCAGCAGGGCGATCAGCAACGACGTCACCGCGATCACGCGGGCGGAGATACGGCCGCCAGCCGAACCGGTTCGGGATTTTTGCAAGGCCCAACCCGCCAGCGCCACGAGAATCACTCCGGCCAGCGCGGCGCCCAACCCCAAGGGCGAGGTTTGCTGCGCCAGCACCCACAGTAACCAGGCCGCCGAGGCGTACATCGGAAAGGCGAACACCTGTTTCAAGGTGTCCATCCATGCGCCCGGCTTGGGCAGCAGGCGGCGCATCCAGGGGGCGAAGGAGAGGAGCAGGTAGGGCAGCGACAGCCCGACGCCGAGCGCTGCGAAGATGGCCAGTGCAATCAGCGGCGATTGCGTCAGCGCCGCTCCGACCGCCGCCGCCATGAACGGTGCGGTGCAGGGAGTCGCCACCAGGGTGGTGAGTACGCCGGTGAAGAACGCGGCGCGATAGCCGTCGCCCTGCGTGAGGTCGTCGCCGACGCCGGCAAGGCCGCCGCCCACTTCGAATACCCCGGATAGATTCAACCCCACGGCCAGCAGCAGGTACACCATCAACGTCACGAACAAGGGCGATTGCAGCTGAAAGCCCCAGCCGATCTCCTCGCCACCCGCCCGCAGCGCCAGCAATACGGCGGCCAGCGCCAGCATGGAGGCGATGACGCCGGCAGCAAACACCAATCCCTTGGCGCGCACCGCCGCCGGATGCTTTCGCGCCTGTTCCACCAGGCCGATGGCCTTGATCGACAGCACCGGAAACACGCAGGGCATCAGATTCAGAATCAGGCCGCCGGCGATGGCGAGCAGCAGCAGGGAGGGCAGCGACAGTGATGCGGCGTCCGCCGCCGCCGCCGTCAGAGTCCCTGTCGCCGCGGGACCGCCATCCGCCGGCGTGGCGCCGGGACTGCGCGCTGCGCCCGCGCCGCCGCCGGGAGTCGCCGCAATCTCGGGTTCGGGACCCGATGTTGAGCCCGCATCACTTGGGTTCGCCGCAGTCGCGCCGGTGAAGCTCGCCGCGATCTCCAGGGGCACCGTGACGATGTCGCCGCCGCTCTGTTCGGTGGCGACGAGTACGCCACCGACGACACCGCTCTGCGGCGGCGTACCCGCTTTGACGGTGAGCTCGACCGCGTCCTTGGCGCGTGTCAGGGTCTGCGGTGCGGCATATTCGATGCTGTCGTCATAGGGAAAAAACGACAGTGATTTGATCTGCGGCAGGGTGGCGCCCCACGCTTGGCCCAGCCGCAACACCATCTGTCCCGCTTCAATGCGAGCGCTGATCGCTGCGGGCGCGGCGCTCGGCAGTTCGGCGCGCGCAGCGCTGAATAGCGCGGCATCGGTCGGATCGAGCTTGCCCGCGCCGGCGGACGTCGGCAGAGTCAATTGCAGGCTGGCATCCTCGGGGATGCACACGTCCGAACACACCAGGTAGCTCGCCTGCGCGGATAGCACCAGCGGCGCGCCGCGCCCGAGATCCTTGGGCGCGGTGATCGCCACCAGATGCATGACGTGTTTGGCGTAACCGTAGTTGACCAGCGGCGGGAGTTCGAAGCGATGTGGCGTTTGCCACAGGATCGGGCCGGCGGTGACGCCCGACGGCAACGTCCATGTCAGCGTGGTGGCCTGGCCCGAATCGCCGGGATTGCGCCAGTAGGTATGCCAGCCGTCGCGGATGCTGAACTCGAGCGCGACCCACACCGTCTGACCGGGTCCGATGGTGCCGGTCTCGCTCACCAGCCGCGCCTTCACATTGTCCGTGGCGACCGTCGGCCCGGACAGCGCATGGGCGGCGGAAGAGGCCAATAAACCCGCGAGGATCAAACACTTGAATGTGCCCATGACCGGCATTCTAACAGCCTCGAGCCAGCGCGCCGCGGTCGGCATGAGGCATCGACCGAAGCTGCCAACGGACGCACATACCCGTCCGTCGCCGCATGAGCTAATGTATCGCGCCCAACAACAAGCTCGTCATGCAAGAAAATTACGTAGAAAAAATCCTCAAGGCCAAGGTATACGACGTCGCCATCGAGACGCCGCTGGATGCGGCGCCGCGCCTGTCGCGGCGGCTCGAGAATCGCGTGCTGTTCAAACGCGAAGATCTGCAGCCGGTGTTTTCATTCAAGATACGCGGCGCCTACAACAAGATTGCGCAACTTTCGGACACGGCGGCGCAGCGCGGCGTGATTTGCGCCTCGGCCGGCAACCATGCGCAGGGCGTGGCCTTGGCGGCGCGCACTCGCGGCATTCCGGCCGTGATCGTCATGCCGCTCTCCACACCCGACATCAAGGTGAGCGCGGTGGCGAGTTTCGGCGGCGAGATCGTGCTGCACGGCGACGACTACGACGCCGCGTACGAGCATGCCATCGAGCTCGCGCGTCGGCGCAATCTCGTGTTCGTGCATCCGTTCGACGATCCGGACGTGATCGCGGGTCAGGGCACCATCGCCATGGAAATTCTGCGCCAGCATCACGGCGATCAGATCGACGCCATCTTCGTGCCCGTGGGCGGCGGCGGACTCATCGCCGGCATCGCGGCCTACGCCAAGTCCCTGTATCCGCGCATCAAGATCATCGGCGTGGAACCGGAGGACGCGGCCAGCATGCATGAATCGCTGCGCGCCGGACAGCGCGTGACCCTCGACCGGGTGGGACTCTTCGCCGACGGCGTCGCCGTGAAGCGGGTGGGCGAGGAGAACTTCCGGCTTGCCCGTCAATACGTCGACGAAGTGCTGTTGGTGACCACGGACCAACTTTGCGCCGGCATCCAGGACATCTTCGAGGATACGCGCGCCATCGTCGAGCCCGCGGGGGCGCTGGCGGTCGCGGGCATCAAGAAGTACGTGGCGCGCGAGAATTGCAAGGATCGCACCTTCATCGCGATCAATTGCGGCGCCAACATGAACTTCGACCGCCTGCGTTACATCGCCGAACGCGCGGATATTGGTGCGCAGCGTGAGGTGTTGTTGGCGGTGCGCATGCCGGAGGCGGCGGGCTCATTCCTGCGCTTCTGCGAAGTGCTTGGGTCTCGCAGCGTCACCGAGTTCAACTATCGGTTCGGCGATGCCGAGGCGGCGCAGGTGTTCGCGAGTCTGGCGCTGTCGCAGAAGTCCGAGCGCGAGTCGCTGATCCAGAGCATCGCGCACGCGGGATTCGAGGTGCGCGACATGACCGACAACGAGATGGCGAAGCTGCACGTGCGCTACATGGTGGGCGGTCAGGCGCGCGGCTTGGAGCATGAACGGTTGTACCGTTTCGAATTTCCCGAACGTCCGGGCGCGCTGTTGAAATTCCTGCGCGCCATCGGCTCGACCTGGAATATCAGCTTGTTTCATTATCGGAATCATGGTGCCGATTACGGGCGCGTGCTCGCGGGCATTCAGGTGCCTCCGGATACGCGGGAGGATTTCCTGCTGCATCTGCACGATTTGCACTATGCCTACACGGACGAGACCGAGAATCTTGCATACAAGATATTTTTGGGTGGGTAGTTTCAAGGATTCGACGGATAGTGTTGAGGTATCCACTTGACGATGAACGAGTACCGGCCGCTGCGACCGCCACGACATGAAACGCTGCGACTGCGCGGCATCGATATTCATCTGACGCGTTGGGGACCTGTGCCCACCGATGAGCCACCGGTGGTGCTTCTGCATGGCTGGCAGGATACCGGCGACACCTTCCAATTCATGGTCGACGCCTTGCGGCGCGATTGGCCGTTGCTCGCGTTGGACTGGCGCGGCTTCGGCCGTAGCGGCTGGTCGCAGGACGGCTATTGGTTTCCCGACTACTATGCCGATCTCGATGCGCTGCTCGATACGCTGTCACCGGGCGCTCCGGTGCGGCTCGTGGGCCACAGCATGGGCGGCAACATCGCCGGGGTGTATGCGGGTTTTCGTCCCGCGCGGGTGCGGTGTCTCGCGAATCTGGAAGGCTTCGGTCTGCCGCGCACGACACCGGACCAGGTGGTGGCGACGACCCGCAAGTGGCTGGATCAGGTCAAGAGTGTGCCGCCACTTAAGGATTATGCCTCGTTCGAGCAACTGGCCGGTATCATCGGTTTTCGCTATCCGCGTTTTCCCGCGGAGCGTGCCGCGTTCATCGCACGCGCGTGGGCGGCCGAGGCTCCGGACGGCCGGGTACGGCTGTTGGGCGACAGCCGTCATCGCTGGGTGTCACCGATCGTCTATCGCCGGGAGGAGACCTGCGCCATCTGGAAACACATCACGGCGCCGGTGCTGCTGTTGTTGGGAGAGGCGTCCGAGTACTTGGAGAAACTGGGGTCCGATGGAACCGACGCCGCTTTTCGCACTCACATTCCTCACATCGAGATTGCGCGCATCCCGGGGGCGGGCCACATGCTGCATATCGAGAAGCCTGAACGGGTCGCTCCGCTCGTCGAAGAGTTCCTGAGTAGTCACTGAATGGCGCTGATCCGCCGCATCCATTCCACCCGCTTCGAACACGTCCATGTGCGTAGTAAGGAGGGCAAGGGTACGCCGCTGGTGCTGCTGCATCCGAGTCCGCGCTCGGGCGCCATGTGGGCGCCTTTGCAGGAACTCCTGAAGCGTCCCAGTTTTGCGCCGGACCGCTTGGGATATGGCTTTTCCGACGCGCCGCCCTGGGCGCTGTCGTTGGAGCAATACGCGCAGTGCACGTTGGACGCGCTCATGGCGGCCTCGCTGGAGGGACCGTTCGACGTGCTGGGCGTGCATGCCGGTGCGATCGAGGCCGTCGAGATCGCCACTCAATTGCCGGGACGCGTGAAGCGGGTGATCGCGGTCGGCATGCCGCTGTTCACCAAGGAGGAGCAGCAACGCCAGATGGAAAAGTACAGCGAGCAGCCGTTGAAACCGGCGCTCGAGGGGGGACATGTGCTGGCGGCGTGGCGCGGCGGTTTTGCCGATCGACTACCGCCGTACGATCTCGCCGATATGCACCGGCGCTTCGTGGATCATGTGCTCGCCGCCTATCCGGGTGCGGCCTTCAAGGCGGCGAGCGCCTATCCCGTGGAAAAGAAGCTCAAGGGATTGAAGGCGGCGCTGACCGTGTTCGCGCCGCACGATGACATCCTCGAGAAGACTCAGCGGGTGAAACCGATGCTGAAGGGCAACGGGATTTACGTGGACTTGAGCGAGATTGGGCAGGACCCGTTCCACACCGACTTGGAGAGGATGGTGGAACTCATCAACAAGTATCTGCCGGTTTGAGGTAGTCGCTCGACATAGTGAATTTGAACGCCTGGCATGGCCTGGAGGGGGCGGGTATCCGGACAGCAACGGCGCAGCTGCCGTCCGGATACCCGCCCCCTCCAAGCTCTTGCATTGGGTCGTTTGATGGATCGGCTAAGCGCTAAAGCAGCCGGTCATCAGCATTGGCCCGAGGTGTTCCTGTCCTAGAGGATGTTGGTGAAGCCGTAGTTCGATACCAGCATGATGAGCGCGGAGGCCAGACCGACCAATGTATAAGTGCGGAAACCCGTGCTCTTGTGGCGGATTTCGCGTTCGAGCCCGATGGCGGCCGAGAGTATGAAGGCAGGCACTCCCTCGCTCTGGTAGCGGATGTGGTCAAATGTCCCATCATGCGCCACCGTTGGACCGCTCTCATCAAGGATCCGCTCGAGGGTAAGACGTCGCTCAGCCGCGTGTTTTGGTGGTACGGCGTCATGGCCTCGCTGGCGTATGGCGCGTTGGAGTTCTTTCTCGACCCTGGCAACGCCGTCGTGATGCGTTTCTACACCATCGGCGGCTTCATCCTCAGTGTGTATGCCGCGGTGGCGACCTATCGCTGCGCCGCTAACTGCCGGTCCAAAGTTTTGATGCGCATGGCGCAGGTTTCCGCGGTGCTGTCATTGGTGCTGTTGCCGGTATTCGCGTACCTGGAATTGAGCGGTGCGCTCGATCTTGCGATGAGCGGGTTGCTGTAAGGCCATGCGAGGGTCGGAAACCGGAAGCAGCCCGCGGTCCATGATCTCTTCAATATTTCGCCGAGAGATACGCTAGAGCCATGGAGGAGGAGGAACTCGTCCGGGGCGCGCAGGCCATCAGCCTGACGCTCAAGGTGATCGCGGGGTTGGCCGTGGCGGCCGCGTGCTTGTGGCTTTGGCGGCAATTCGGGCGTTGAGGGCAGTGATGCCGTCGTTGAACCTGCCGCATGCGATGGTCCGGCCGACACGGCGCGGTGCGCCCGAGGGGTTGAGGCAAGCGCCATGAACACCATGCAGGCGGTACTGCTCAAGGGTCACGGCGGCTTCGAACAACTCGAGTTCCGCGACGACATACCGGTGCCCACGCCCGGGCCGGGCGACGTGCTGATCCGTGTCGGGGCGGCCGGCGTCAACAACACGGACATCAACACTCGCACCGGCTGGTATGCACGGGAGGTCACCGAGGGCACGACGGCCGAGGCCGGCGCCGCGGGCATCAAAGGTGCCGATACGGCGGACTCCGGATGGACGGGCACGCCGACTCAGTTTCCGCGGATTCAGGGCGCCGATGCCTGCGGCACCATCGTGGCGGTGGGTGCTGGCGTGGATCGTAATCGCGAGGGCGAACGTGTACTGGTCGAGCCGGTGTTCAGGGTGCGGGGCCAGCCAATACAGCCGGATCAGACAGGTCGCTCCGGCCATGCGGGCCAGCTGAATCAGGCGGACCAGCCGCACCAGACCAGTCACTCTGGCCATGCGGCGCGCTACCGTGCGATCTATTTCGGCTCCGAGCGGGACGGCGCCTTCGCGCAGTTCGCCTGTGTGCCGGCGGAGCATGCGCACCCCATCGCGAGTGGGTTGAGTGATGCGGAGCTCGCGACCTTCCCGTGTTCCTATGCGGCCGCCGAGAACATGCTGACGCGCTTGAACCTCATGGCCGGCGAGACCGTCCTGGTCACGGGCGCCTCCGGCGGCGTCGGCTCGGCCGCGGTGCAGTTGGCCAAGCGCCGCGGCGCCACCGTGATTGCGCTCGCTGCGGCGTCGAAAGCGGCCGCGGTCGCATCGCTGGGCGCTGCGCGCGTGCTGGAGCGTGAGACGCCGCTACTCGCGGCACTGGGACGGGAGAGCGTCGATGCGGTGGTGGATGTGGTGGGTGGCGCAGGGTTCGGTGAACTGCTCGACGTGCTGCGGCGTGGCGGACGCTACGCCACGGCGGGCGCCATCGGTGGCCCGGCGGTGGCGCTCGATTTGCGGACGCTGTATCTCAAGGATCTGCGGCTGTTGGGCTGTACGGTACTCGACGACGGCGTGTTCGCGAATCTGGTCGGCTACATCGAACGCGGCGAGATACGGCCGGTGGTGGCGAGTGTGTATCCCCTGCAAGACATCGTGCTGGCGCAGCAGGAATTTCTGCAGAAACGTCATACCGGCAAGATCGTGTTGATGCCGTGACCACGCATGGGGCGTGGAGTCGCTGATCTCGGCCGGAAGCGCCGCCGGGTCACCACAGGCGGTAGCTAGCCACACCACCCAAGAACGCCCGTGGCGGGCGTTAGGGCCGCAACGCTTCCTTGTGCGCCGAGCATCGCTTAACTAGACTGCCGGAGAAATGTTTGCTCCTGCTCAACCATGAAGCTGCACTACACCAAGGCGTCGCCCTTTGCGCGCAAAGTGATTGCCGCTGCGCAGGAGCTTAACGTCTTCTCACGGATCGAACTCGTGGAGGTGACCACGCCGACGATACCGACCAATTCCAATCCGTCGCTCAATCTCGAGAATCCTCTGGCGAAGATTCCGGTGCTGGAAACAGACCACGGCGAGCGGCTGTATGATTCCGCGGTCATTGCAGAATATCTCGATTCCCTGTCGACCGGCCATCGTCTGTTTCCCGACAATGCGACGGACCGGTGGCGCGCCTTGAAGCTGCAGGCGCTGGCGGACGGCGCCATGGACGCCGGCGTACTGGTTCGTCTCGAGAGCCTGCGTCCAGAGACCTACCGCTGGCCGGCATGGGTCGATGCGCAGCGCTCAAAAGTGACGCGAGCGCTGCGCCATCTCGAATCGCACCCCCAATTGCTCGAGGGGGATTTCCACATTGGCCATCTCGCGCTCGTCTGCGCCCTCGAATGGCTGGTATTTCGCCAGATCGTCGAGGATTGGCGCGCCGACAATCCTCGCCTGACCGAGTGGCATCGGGCCGCCGCGGAGCGGCCATCGCTGGTCGCTACGCGGCCGGCGTGAGGGAGCGCGCGCCTTAGCCGAGGCAGAAGACACAGAGCTTATTGCCATCGGTGTCGCGGAAATAGCCGCCGTAGAAGTCTCCGCCGCGCGGGCCGGCGGCACCTTCGTCCTTGGCACCCAAGGCGATCGCCTTGGCATACACCGCGTCGACTTCCGCTTTGTCCTTGGCTGCGAGCGCCACCATCACGCCGTTGCCCACCGTGGCGGGTTTCCCATTGTCCGGTTTGATGATCATCAACATGGGCGTGCCGGGTGTCGTGCCCCACGAGATCAGCTTATCCATCTCCCACTGCCGTTTCGCACCGACCACGCTCAACAACTCATCATAGAATTTCGCCGCGCGTTCCTTATCGTTCGTTCCTACCGTGACATAGCCGATCATGTTGCATCCCTCGGGTTCGTTTGTTCGGAGCGCGATTATAGTCTGTACGGCGCCATGATATTTTGCGGGATGATACTTAAGAACTCTGACACTCACGACGAGACCATCCCGCCCCGGCGTCGTCCGGCCGCGGAAACGTTCTAGAGCGCCAATGTCGCGGTTCGGAGGTGAGCAGGCCTCAAACGGTTGCAGCAACCCGAAGCGCGGCAAGGCTCTGACGCTGGACGCCGGCGGCATCGAAGTTCGTGGGCGCCAGCCAGGCTTCGAACGCCGTCTTGGCGCCGGGCCACTCGTCGTCGACCAGCGAGTACCAGGCGGTGTCGCGACTGCGGCCTCTGACGATCATGTGCTTGCGGAAAATACCTTCGAAGGAAAATCCATAACGCAGCGCAGCCCGGCGCGACGGTGCGTTTAGCGCGTTGCATTTCCATTCGTAGCGACGGTAGCGCAACTCCTCGAACACGTAGCGCATGAGCAGGTATTGTGCCTCGGTTGCGCCGGGGGTGCGTTGCAGACTCTTGCCGTACAGGATATTCCCGACCTCGATACACCGGTGCGACGGATCGATGCGCATCAAGGTCTGGAAGCCGAGCGCATGCCCGGAGGATTGATCAACGATCGCGTAGAACATCGGATCCGTCGACGCCGCCTTACGCGTCAGAAAGTCGTGAAACGACGCTTCATCCTGGAAGGGCGCATCGAACAGGTATTGCCAACGCGCTGCCGCACCCGTGCCATGCGTCTCGTGCCATAAGGATGGACCGTGTAGTTCCGGGTCGAGCGGCTCGAGTCTTACGAAACGTCCCGCGATCGTGGTCCTTTCCGGGCGGCCTGCCGCGCCCTCGGACACCGGGGGCCCGATCGGGAGGTTGGAGAGGGGGTCGAGTACTGGGCCGCTCATTGAATTGCGCTCAAATCATCGGTAGGTCGCGCGGCCGTTTGCCGCGCGGAAAGGCGGCATCGATGCGGGCCAACTCCGCGTCGGTCAGGCGCAGGGCGGCCGCACCGGCATTCTCTGCCACATGAGCGAGGCCTGCGGCTTTGGGAATGACGAAGGTATTCCGATGTTGGAGCAAGAAGGCGAGCGCCACTTGACGTGCGGTGGCGCCGTGCGCGGCGTCGATCGCGTGCAGCGTCTCTCCTTCAGTCCCGCGCGGCGCAAAAATGCCGGGGGTTTCGCCGAACGGAGTGTACGCGACCACGGCGATGCCATGCTGCTCGCACCACGGCAGCACGGCATGCTCTATCGCGCGCTGACGCAGGTGATAGAGGACTTGATTGCAAGCGGGAAGGCCCGCCCCGGCAATCGCTGCCACCTCCTCGAGGTCGTCGACGTCGAAATTGCTGACTCCCCAGGACAGGATCTTGCCGTCCGCCACCAGCGACCGAAACCCCGCAACGGTCTCCTCGAGCGGGTAGCTGCCCCGCCAATGCAACAACAGGCAGTCCAGGCGATCCGTCTTGAGTCTGGCCAGCGACTTCTCGCAGGCGGCCACCGTGCCGCGCCGCGAGGCATTGTTCGGTAGAACTTTCGAGACTAAGAAGACCTCATCGCGGCGACCGTCGATGGCTCTGCCCACCACGCTTTCCGCGGCGCCCGATCCATACATCTCCGCCGTGTCGATATGGGTCATGCCGAGATCGAGGCCACGGCGCAGAGACGCAATCATCGTCGCCGCATCGGCTTGTTCCGCGCGCCACGATCCTTGACCGACAGCCGCCACCTCGCGGCCGGTGGTACCGAATACACGCCGTGGGCCGTTGTTCGTCATCGTGTCTGCCTTGATAGGAGCTGCGCCTTGCGGCAGTAGGAGTTCTGTCCCAGGCCCGGTGTCATCCGAGCGGTGCCGGTTGCGGTCGATGATAAACGCAAAGCACTGGCGGCGCTTGTCTCGCGGCAGCTGCTACATCGCCCTAAGTCAGTCGAATGCGCGCAGACCGGTTCGTTTTGTTTCAAAGATGGACAACGACCGAGCTTTCGTCTTGGGCCGGTGCAGTGCCCAATGAACCAGCGATCTGGTCGATCGTGTGTGCGCCGGTCAGTGGCAGTTAGCTCACGGGCCCGTTCGATCGGATACGCTCTGATCTTCCAGCGGGTCATGGCTGCGTTTGGCGACCACGATGACCGGCTCCAATCGATCCTGGGTCGTCGCCGTCAGCGGCACGATGGGTATCAAACCCTGACCCGACGTCAGTAGGGCAATGCTGACGTTCAAGGTTAACGCCAATGCCACCGAGAGCGGTCGCGACGTCTCGCCGGAATGCTCGTCGTCCTCGTCGTCCCCTTCCTGTTCCGTGTGCGACGTTTGCGCCGTGACACGGGCGCCCGATATTTCGCCAACCACTCCGCCCGCGCACAACAAAGCGAAGGCGAAGCCGGTCCTCTCGAGCGCCAGGTCCCCCGGCACCGCGGACACCAGCGCCAGTACGATGGCGCCGTAGCCCGCGAGGATGAACCCGAGGCGCACCACCGGATCCACGCCCCCTACCGACACACGGGAGCAAACACCCTTCGAGACGACACCGACCGTCTCACGCGCTGCCTTGGCGGCGAAGTGCCGCAGCGCAACGTCCGCCGACCAACGCACCAATGAGCCTACGGCCACGATTAAAAAGATCACCACCGACTCGGCCATGCTCATCACTCCTGAAGTTATGTCTAGTAGTTGACGGCTGACCACGCTGTAAGTACCGCGACGCCTTTCTCAAAGTCGCCACTTTGCCTCGCGCAATGTCGCCAATTGTGGCGCGTATCACACCAGGGTCCGGCGGATACACGCGTGCAATGGCGATTGGTGCAGCTCGAACACCATGGACCTCGAGCATCACGGACAGAAAAACCGCTGCCATGGAACCCGCGGAGTGGCGCATGCTTCCGCCGGAATGGGTGCCTCGTTTCGGACCGTATGCGTACACTGTCGAGAGAAGTGAGGCGAGATCGTGATGCTTGTTAGGCGAATGGCGGTGGCCGGGTTGCTTGTCTCTCTCGGTATGGCCGGTGAAGCTCGACCCTGGGGCGCGGCCGGCCATGAGACCGTGGGCGCGATCGCGGATCGCCTGATCGCGGGGACGCCGGCGGCCGCGCGGGTCAATGCGATTCTGGGCATGGAGTTGCGTACGGCCGCGGTCTGGGCGGACTGCGCCAAGGGCGTGTCGCGGCGGGACGGTGAATTTCAGTACACCGTGAATGCACGCTATGCCGAATGTCGACCCTTCGAGGACGCGGCGGGCCAGGCGCGGATGGTGGATTTCGTGGCGCGCAACTGGGATGGCTGTCATCCGGCGGCCGGCGCCGAGCCCTGCCATAAGCAGTATCACTACACGGATGTCGCCATCGAGCGCGAGGGTTATTCGCGAAACGACATCGGTACCAGCGATCACGATATCGTCGCCGCCCTCCGTGCGGCGATCCTGGTGTTGCAGGGTAAACCGGCACCTGGTCCATTCGACATCAAGGACCGCAAGGAGGCGCTGTTGCTGATTGCGCACTGGGTGGGGGACCTGCATCAACCCTTGCATGTCGGCGCCATCTACTTGGATCCGGCGGGGCGGCCGGTGGATCCGGACGTCGGACCCTTCGACCCGGACACCAGCACTCGCGGCGGCAATGAACTGCTCGATGGCGGACGGCTGCTGCATGGGGAATGGGACGACATCCCGCGGGATTTGACTGCGGATCGTTGGAGCCTCACGGCTGCTGCGGAAGCCCGCTCGGTGCCCGCCACGGCAGGCTCTCCGCTGGGCTGGCCGGTAATTTGGGCCAGCGAGACGGTGTTGGCCAGTCATGCGGCGTTTCAAGGGCTGATATTTGGTAGCGAGACCGTCGGACGTCACACCTGGCCCGTGACGTTACCGGCGGCTTATGCCGAGAGCAGAGAGGCCCTGCAGCGGCGGCAACTGATACGGGCCGGTGCGCGGCTCGCGCAGCTCGTGGAGGCGGTATTGCAGTGATCAGCAGCCGGACCGACTCATGGGCGACGCAGTGGGTGCATCGTGAGTCAGTTAGGCTGCTAGACGAGTTCGATAGTCGTCGACCCTCGACGACTCTAACGGGCGCCGGGCGTCGCCGCGCCGGTCACCAGAATACCAGCGCAATCAAATAGCCGACCAGCAGGACGACCGCGACGACATAGCAGCCGGCTAGAAACACGCAACAGTAACCCACGGTCTTGTGGGTGGGATTGGCTCGTACATACTCGGATCGAGTGGCCATGCTTCTGACTCCCCTTAAAGGTCAGCGGCGTGAGGCTTGTTCATTCCTAGCTTAATACCATCGTGAGCCGGGTGGGAAGGGTCTTCCGGCGCACGGCTGCCGGTCGCTGGCTCACGCGCTGCTATCATGGCGGTTCAGCCGTCTTTCCACTCAAGGGCGCTGTCACGAGGGTGCGCTGTGGGAGGGGACTGTAGTAGGCGCAACAAGAGTCGGACAGGTTGCTTGGTGGACTCAATCGTTGGGGAGTCTAAATTGCCTCGAAAATCGGTAGCAGTGGTGCCTGCGCAATCCCCGCGACGCCCGAAGTCGGCGCTGCGCGCGAGGTCCGTGTCGCATCCAGGATCGCGCCCGGGGTCGCGGGTGGGTCTTAAGTCCATCGTGGTCGTCGGCAGTTCGAATACCGACATGATCATCCGGCTGGCGCGCCTGCCGCGCGCTGGCGAGACGCTGCTGGGCGGCGAATTCTCGACCGCGGCGGGCGGCAAGGGCGCGAATCAAGCGGTGGGCGCGGCGCGTGCCGGGGGCAAGGTGACGTTCATTGCCCGCGTCGGCCAGGACCCTTTGGGCGATGCCGCGGTCGCTGCCCTGCGCAAGGACGGCATCGATGTAAGTTCGGTCGCGCGCGATCCCGTCGCGGCCTCGGGGGTGGCGCTCATCTTCGTCGCCAAGCACGGTGAGAACTGCATTGCGGTGGCGGGCGGCGCCAATAGCACGCTGTCGCCCCGCGACGTGCGCAAAGCGGCGCAGGCGATCCGTAACGCCGCCGTGCTGGTGGCGCAATTGGAGACACCGTTAGCGACGGTGCGAGCGGCCGTGCATGCGGCGGCCAAGTCCGGGGTACCGGTCATTCTCAATCCCGCGCCGGCACGGCCACTGCCGAACGCACTGCTCAAAAGGGTCTCCATCATCACGCCCAACGAGACCGAGGCGCAGCTGCTGACCGGCATCGAGGTGTCCGATGAAGCAGGTGCCGCGAAGGCCGCCAATGAACTGCGTTCGCGCGGCGTACAGACGGTGATCATCACCTTGGGCGTGCGGGGTGCCTACGTGGCCGACGGCGATGTGCAACAACGGGTGCCCGGCTTCAAGGTCAAAGCCGTCGACACCACCGCCGCAGGCGATGTGTTCAACGGCGCGTTGGCGGTGGCCTTGGCGGAAGGTCGAGTGATTCTCGAGGCGGTGCGGTTCGCGAACGCGGCTGCGGCCTTATCGGTGACCCGCCGCGGTGCGCAACCGTCGGCGCCGCTGCGGGTCGCGATCGATCGGATGCTGCGGCGTAAAGCCTGACGGATTCAAGCGACCGCAGCGAGACGGTGCCATCCGAGTCGAAGCGCGCGCACGTTCATGTCGTCGACTAGCAGCCTGTCTGAATTGGCCCCGCGCTAGCGGGCTGGTATTCCATCGGCCGTTCTATTTCCATTGCATTCGCGGTGCATAGACTGCACAGTCCCGTAAATATAACGCGTGGAGCAGGATCAGGATGGATAGACAGCAGGTGGCACCGGATCGAGAGAGTCCGCCGCCGCGGGCCCGACCGTCGAGCAAGGCATTTGCCACGACGCTCCTCTCTCTGTGCCTCGGCGTCGCCTTCGGTCCCGTGGTCCATGCGGACCCAAGCTCGGCTGCCGCGACGGGTGTCCGCGTCGAGACGGGCACGCTCGACGGCGCCTCGTACCGTATCGACATGCCCGACAAGTGGAACGGCATACTGCTCGTCTACTATCATGGATACTCGGAAACACCGGTGACCTTCGATAAGGCCAAACCGAATCGCCTCGGGACGGGCTTCGCCAGTGCGGGCTTCGCGGTGGCTCAGTCAGGCTACTCCGTCACGGGATGGGCACTGGAACATGCCATCCCCGAAACCGAAGCGCTGCGCGAATACACCATTGCCCATTACGGACAACCCAAGGAGACCTATGTGATGGGGCACTCCATGGGCGGGCAGCTCACGGTCGCCACCATCGAGAGTTATCCGAATCGCTATGACGGCGCGTTGCCGCTCTGTGGGTTGCTGCAGCCCACCAGTCTGGCGATCGCTCGCGGCGGCGCTCTACTCGCAGCGTTCAACTACTACTATCCTGGAGTGCTGCCGGAACCGGTCAACATCAGTGCGTCGATTGCGCTCGACGAGGCGCTGACCAAGAAGGTGGCCGCTGCGCTACCCACCAATCCAGCGGGTCTAGCGGAAATGCTCGCGCTGACTCGTATCAAGACCGATGAGGATCTGGCCATGGTCCTCGTCTTCTACGTCTATATCCAGCGCGACATGGACCAGAAAGTCGGCGCCTCGGTGCTCGATAATCACAATGTGATTTATGCCGGAGGTTCTGACGACAATGCCCTCAACGACGGCGTCAAGCGCTACACCGCCGCGGCCGGCGCGCTCACGTATCTCAAGACCTGGTACACACCAACCGGAGTGCTGCAGCGTCCCACGCTCGCCGTGCACACCACCTACGATCCCATCATTCCGGCGGACACGGTCGTGCTGTATGCCGATGCCGTGGAGCGAGCGGCCAGCAGCGCGAATTTCGTGCAGCAGTACGTGAAGCACGATGGTCATTGCAATATCTCGGGCCCGGAGATGGGGGCGGCGCTCGGTGAATTGATCCGCTGGAAGCGCAGCGGAGTGAAACCCGAAGCGGGTATCGTGCCTGCGGCCGAGAAATGATGGCTACCGACGTTGTGGACCGCCCCCGTTGCCGTCATTGAGCGCACCGGGGCCTTAGTTGAGTTCTACCGGTGCCACGCGTGGCTTCGCGGTCCTGAAACATCGCGATTTCACGCTGTATCTCTCAGCGCGATTTTTATCGTCCATCGCGACGCAAATGCTGATCATCGCGGTGGGCTGGCAGGTGTATCAAATCACCGGCCGCGTATTCGATCTGGGGCTCATCGGACTATCGCAGTTCGTCCCGTTTCTGTGCCTGTCCCTGTTTGCCGGCCATGCCGCCGATCAATACGACCGTCGTTGGATCATCCGCCTCTGCTTGTTGACGTTTTTGGTCTGTGCGGTGCTGCTGCTCGGGCTGGCGCTGCGCCAGGTGGGCACCGTGTGGCCGATTTATCTGGTACTGGCGTTGCTGGGTGTGTCCCGCGCTTTTCAAACGCCGGCGGCCCAGGCCTTCGTTCCCAACCTGGTCCCGCTATCGTCGCTGGGTAACGCGATCGCGGTCAGTTCCTCGACTTTCCAGGTGGCGACCATCGTCGGGCCGAGCGTCGGCGGGGTGGTCTACGCCATCGGTCAGTCATCGCGTGGCTTTCATAGCGGAGCCGCCTTCGTATACGGGGTCGCGGCGGGGTTATTATCCGTTTCCCTGACGCTCATGATCTTGAACAGGACCGGGCGGGTCATGGTGGAGCGTACCGCGGCAACCTGGCACAGCTTGCTCGAGGGCTTGCGCTTCGTTTGGCGTCGCAAACCGGTACTGGGTGCCATCTCGCTCGATCTGTTTGCGGTACTGTTCGGGGGCGCGACCGCCCTGTTGCCCGCTTTCACCCAGGATGTGCTGCATGCCGGCCCCGCGGTGTTCGGCTATTTGCGGGCGGCACCCGGGGTCGGCGCGGCTGTGACCGCGCTGTGGTTGACTTTGCGGCCCGTCAACCGTCGGGTGGGGTTTTACATGTTCGGGGGAGTGGGCCTGTTTGGTCTGGCGACCCTTATTTTCGGTCTGACCGACCGCGTCTGGGTAGCCCTAATTGCTCTGGCGTGTCTCGGGGTGGGCGATATGGTGAGCGTGTACATCCGCCACATGTTGGTGCAATTGGAGACGCCGGATGAGATCCGCGGCCGGGTGAGCGCCGTGAATTCCGTGTTCATCGGGGCCTCCAATGAATTGGGTGAGTTCGAGTCGGGGCTTACCGCGGCGTGGTTCGGATTGGTTCCGGCCATCGTCGTGGGGGGCGTAGTAACATTGGCGGTGACCGTTCTGTGGGCGGGATGGCTGTTTCCGCGGCTTTGGCGCCTGCAGACTTTTGACCAGTTAAAGGATCGTTCAGCTCATGGCACATAAAGACCACGACACGCACCACCACGATGCCCATGATCACGATGAAGGTCATCGCCACGAGGACCACGCGCACCACGGCCACACGCACGCACACGCACATGGACACTCCCATGCCTTGACCGCCGATGGGGTCAACAGACGCATGGCGCTGTCGGTCGCATTGAACGTGATCTTCGTGGTCATCGAAGGCGCGTTCGGGTTTCTGTCGAATTCGGTGGCGTTGATTGCGGACGCCGGTCACAACCTCGGCGACGTCTTGGGACTGATCTGTGCGTGGGCGGCGATCATCCTGACGCGACGGCCGCCCGGCGGTAGATTCACCTATGGATTGGGGCGCTCGTCGGTGTTGGCGGCGCTGACCAATGCCGTGTTGCTGTTGGTGGCGTGCGGCGCGATCGGGTGGGCAGCGGCGCAGCGCTTAGGGTCACCGCCGCCCGTCGCCGGCATGACCGTCATGGGTGTTGCCGCCGCCGGGATCGTGCTCAACGGCATTTGCGCCTGGATGCTCCATGCGGGCAGCCACGATGATTTGAACCGGCGTAGCGCGTTCATTCACATGCTGGGGGACGCCGCGATTTCCGCCGGCGTGTTGGTGTCGGGCGGCATCATCCTTTTCACCGGTTGGAATTGGTTGGACCCGGTGGTCAGCCTCTTGATCGTCGCGATCATCCTGGTGAGCACTTGGCGTCTATTGCGCGATTCGATCAACCTCTCCCTGGATGCGGTGCCGGAGGGCGTTAGTGCCGCGGCGATCATGACGTTTTTGTCGGGTCAACGCGGCGTGACCGACGTGCATGATCTGCACATTTGGGCGCTCAGCACCACCAGCGTGGCGCTGACGGCGCACTTGGTGGTGCCGGATCGGGAGGCCGAGGAGGCGTTGTTGGGTTCCTTGACGCCCAAGCTCAAAAATCGCTTTCGCATCGATCATGCGACGCTGCAGATCGAGCGCGACCGGTGCGTGCATGGCTGTCATGCCTGAGTGCGCCGCAGGCGCTGCGTCGGCAGCGCTGCCGCCAAAATAGAGCAGCGGTCGAACCCGACCGAAAAATGAAATGCTAACATCACGCCATGCAATGGCTTTACTTGGCGATCGCAATAGGCGGTGAAGTTCTCGGAACTTCGGCACTCAAGATGTCCAACGGCTTTTCCCGGCCCTACGCGTTGGCGGCCGTGGTGGCCGGCTATTCGTGTGCCTTCTATTTTCTGTCGTTAGCGCTTCGTACGATGCCGATCGGTATTGCATACGCGGTGTGGTCCGGCACCGGCGTCGTACTCATCTCGCTCATTGGCTGGATATTTTATCGGGAGCGGCTCGGTGCATCGGCCCTGGTCGGTATGGCTTTGATCGTGATCGGAGTCGTGATACTCAACGTTTGTACCCGGCGAGGAGTGCCCGGATGAGCCGATTGCCAGACGTGCTCCGGCGCCGCTCGAGGGATGAGAAAATGATCGACGTATAGTGCGCCCTACCCGCTGGCACCGAAGCATTGGGTTCTCTATCGTTAGTGGCGCAAGGGATGGAAATGAGGAAAAGATTGAAGCGGATGAGCTGCCTGAGTACGTTCTTCGTCAGCGTGCTCGCGGCCGCTGTGTCGGTGGCGGAAAGCTCCAATGTCTGGGATGGTCCATACCTCGGGCCACAGATAGGCCATGTCGATAATACGGGCTGCAGTCGCTGGACAGTGCCGGGGGCAGCACCGGATGTAGCGGGTCAGCTCATCAGTCAAGAGTGCGGCAGCGGAAGTGTCGTCGGCGGGGTGCGGGTGGGCGACAACTTTCAATACGGGCCTGTTTTTTGGGGACTGGCAGCGGACGTGGATTTTTCGACCGGAAAGAAATCCAACGAATCGTTGGTATCCAAAGGCACTTCGCCGCCCGCGGGTACTTATTTCACGTCCGCGAGATTGAACCCCGATGGGTTTCTCATCGTCGCTCCACGAATAGGCTATGCCGGTCGCGAATGGGCGCCGTATGTCAGGGCGGGTGGACTGGTTGCTCTCGGTGGACGCGCTAGTTCGATCGCGTACACCCCAGTGGCGGGCAAGTATCCAACGGCGTCATTCGACGGCGAAAAGAGCTTTGATACGATCGGCTGGGTGGCCGGCGGTGGCATCGAATGGGGGCTCAACGGTCCGTGGTCCATCGGTGTTGAGTATCTGCATACGAGTCTCGGCAAAGGCTCGAGGGAGTCCGCGAGTTGTGCGGGAACCGCTGCGGCATGCGAGGGGTTTTCCGGCCTTGCGTTCGAGAACTCGCAGAATGCATTTACGGCCAACATTTTTAACATCGCCGTCAATTACTACTTCGATTATTGGTAGGGTCGTTTCAGTAGGGCCGCCCGTCGTGCCGACGATTGCCGTTCACGACGGCTGCGCCGCGGGCTTGGTGAACAAGTAATGCGATACGATCCATTCGCGACCCCGCGCGTAGCCCCAAAGCTCCGCGCACGACATGAAGAAGACGCGCCAGTACACCCACCAGCGTTTGACCTGATCCGCACCATAGGTCTCGGCCAGGATCGGCTCGAGCTCGGCGCGATGTGCGTCCATGTTCCTGAGCCAATGTTCGCTGGTCTGCTGGTAGTGTCGGCCGTCGACTTGCCAGTGCTCGGCGATGCGCAGGTCGTTCTGGAAGTACAGCAGCAAAGCGTCGCTCGGCATGATGCCGCCGGTGAAGAAATACTTGGCCATCCAGTCGCTCTGGTCGCGGACCTCGAAGGGGTAGGCGAAGGTCTTGTGCGTGAAGATGTGCACGAACAGCGTGCCGGAGGGCTTGAGCCAGGTGCTGATCCGGCGCATCAGGGTTTCGTAGTTACGCATGTGTTCGAACATCTCGACCGAGACCACGCGATCGAATTGCGTGCCCTCCGGGAACGCCAATTGATTGACATCGCAGGTGATGACCTCGAGGTTCTCCAGGCCGCGCTCCCGGGCTTTGGCATCGATGAAACGCTTCTGAGTGCGTGAGTTCGATACCACGGTGATGCGGGAGCGGGGGAAATGTTTCGCCATCCACAGCGACAACGAGCCCCAGCCGCAGCCCAGCTCCAGAATGCGATCGCCGTCCTCGAGGCCCGCGCGTTCGGCGGTCAGCGCCAGCATATTGTCCTCGGCTTGATCCAAGGTCTCGTTGGTGCTGCGGTAGTAGCAGGACGAGTACTTCAAGTTCTTGCCCAGTACCCGCTCGAAGAAGCCGTGCGGTAGCTCGTAGTGCTGCTGGTTCGCATCGACGGTGTGGATGGCGATCGGGCTCTTTCGTAGGCGCGCGATCAATTTCATCAGATGCTGCTGCTGGGCTTCCGGGTTGCCCCGATCTTCCTCCACCAGTCGCTGCGCGAGTAGCCGTCTTATGCCGTAGCGCACGACGAAGTCGGGCAGTAGATCGCGCTCGAGCAGACGCATCGAGAGCGAGAGGGGTACGCGTTCGGCGGTGGTGTCCATGATGCTACCTGGGAGAAACGGTGGAAATGGGCGGTGGGGTCTGACCCACCGTCTGAGCCGCAATTGCAGCCGCAGCCGGAGTCACAGCCTGAGCTTGAGTCGGAGCCGCCTGAGCTTGCGTCGTAGTCTGGGCTTTACCCTGAGCCTGCGCTTTACCCTCGGCCTGAGCGGTTGGCTTACCTGGATTGGCATCGGCGCCCGTGTGGCCGCCGATCTTGGCCGCGGCCATTTCAAACACAGGGGTGAGTAGCCGATACAGCAGGTAGGTTACGAACGGGGCGACCAGGATCCAGGCGAAGCCCGCATGGATGATGGCTTCCCAGAGTTGCACCACGGCGTTCTTGACGCCTTGCGCGAGCAGAGCCCTGGCGGACTCGATCGACAACGGTTGATGAGGCGCTCGCAGCAGCCATTCGCCGAGCCGCACGAAGGGAATGATGAGCAGTACTTGGGTGGGCGCCATGGCCCATTGCACCACCTGCATGGCGGCTAGATTCAAGCGAAACACCAATGCGATGAGAGCGCACACGATGCTCGACACCCCGAGAATGGGAATGTTGCCGGTGACGATGCCGATGGCCACACACAGCGCGAGGCGCCGCGGCTCCATGCCCTGTTTCAGCATGCCCAGCAGCGGATCGAGAACCCGTTTGCGTAACCAGTTCATGATGAGACTCAACCATTCCGCGCGACGAGGATGTGGGAAGCGGGCTCATCCTTGCGCAATTTAGCGAGCTGCAACAGCATGTACGTGGCCATCGCCAGGTTGCCGAAGGCCATGATGGCCACGAACCACAGCACGCGCGGCAGCCAGCGCGGCTCCTTGTACAGCACCCAGACGTAGAAGGTGATGAACCCGAAGTAGGCGTCGCACAGGGTGGCGATGGTCCAGTAACGATCCTGGCCGTGGGTCAAGCCCGTCCATTGGAACATCGATTGCTGGGCGGTTGCGTAACCGGTGACCACGATCATCGTGACGATGATCAGCGCAAACAGGATCTTCAAGGGTGTTTTGGCGGTCATGATGAGCTCATTCTAAGATTCGCAGACGGCGGGCGGATGGATTCACGGCTCCGTGGGCGGGGCGGTTCCGACTCGCACGGTAACGTATAAGTATCGCGCATCTCACTATCGACTGGCCCCCGGCGCTGCCCGCGCCCGTCTGTAAGAATTGCACGCAATTCTACGGTGTACGCGGCCGCGAGCGGCGGGCGGTGGGTTCCGCGGTGTACGGGTCGTCGGGCCAGTAATGCTTGGGGTAACGGCCTTTGAGGTCTTTCTTGACGTCGTGATAGCCGCGCTCCCAGAAGCTCACGAGATCGCGGGTGATCTGCACCGGGCGGTGCGCGGGCGACAGCAGCTTGAGGAGCAGCGGCAATTTCCCGCCGGCCACACTGGGGGTCTCGTGCAACCCAAACATCTCCTGCAGTCGGACGGAAATCGTCGGCACTTCGCCATCCAGGTAGTCGATGGGCATGCGCGAGCCGCTCGGCACGACATAATGAGTGGGGGCCTCGCGTTCGAGGATCGCATGCTGCGCGTAGCTCAGGCGCGAACGCAGGGCATTGCCCAGATCCATGCGCGAGAAGTGGTCGCGGCGCGAGAAGCCGACGATCCACTGCGGTGCCCACTCGTCCAGGCTGGCCAGCAGGGCGGCATCGCTGAGCTCGGGCCAGGGTTCCGCCGCCGGCACCGCGTAGTGGCGCAGCAGCGCGACGCGGGCACGCCACTGCTCGAGGTCGCTTGTCCAAGGCAGAGCCGCAAGTCCCAGTTGTTTCAAGCCCGCGAGCGCGGCGGCTTGCAGGGCTTCGGGATCGGGGTTGCGCAACTCGCTCGACTCGAGCACCAGCTCGCCCAGCCGGCGTTCGCGGCGAGCGCGAATCAGTTGCTCGCGCTCATCCCAGGCGATCTGCGCGTGTGTGCTGATGCGAGCGGCGAACAGTTCCTCGAGATCCTCGAGGCTCACCGGTGCGGCCAGAAAAATGCGCGCTTCGCGCTCCGCGCCGTCGAGTTCCGCCGCCACGATGAACTCCGCTTTGGACAGCGCCTGGGGCTCGCCGAAGCGAGCGCCGCGGCCATTCGCGAGGACATACCTGCCCCCCTCGCCGCGGGCGCGGCCGATGCGATCCGGATAGGCAAGCGCCAACAGCTTGCCGGTGGTGGTGTGCGGGTCCGCGCTGTCCGGCGTGCCACGCGCGAACTCGCGCTGCCATTGACTCGAATTGCGGGAGGCTAGAGCGAGCCCGCGCGCATCGATGCTGATACCGGCGGGCAGCGCCCGCGCATCACCCCGCAGCGCGCTGACTCGCAGGCGCAGATCGACGTCCCGCGCACCGACCGCAGCGCGCAGGATGTCGCGTTCACTGAGAAGGGCGGCGAGGTCGCAGCCCAGTCGCGCCGCGCCGAGAGTACGCGATTTGAGCAGCATATGGGCCAGACGGGGATGAGCTCCGACCTTGGCCAAGGCTCGTCCGTGGTCAGTCACCCGTCCGGCGTCATCGAGTGCGTCCAGCTGACGCAGCAGATCGCGCGCCTGCGCCAGGGGGGCTGCGGGCGGCGGGTCCAGCCAGCGTAAGGTGGCCGCATCGGCGGCGCCCCAGCAGCCGAGTTCCAGCGCCAACGGTGCCAGATCGGCATGCGCGATCTCTGGGGCGGTCTGCGGTGCCAGCGAGGCTTGAGTGCCTTCGGACCATAATCGATAGCACCATCCCGCACTTATACGTCCAGCTCGGCCGCGCCGCTGGTTGGCCGCGGCCTGCGATACCTTTGCCGTCACCAGGCGACTCATGCCGGTGGCCGCATCGAACTCGCTGTAGCGCCGCAGGCCGGAGTCGACGACGACGCGAACCCCGTCGATGGTGAGGCTGGTCTCGGCAATGCTGGTGGCGAGCACGATTTTACGGGTGCCGGGCGGCGCCGGTGCGAGGGCGGCGTCTTGCGCCGCGCCCGCAAGTTCGCCGAATAGAGGCAGAACGATGACCTTGGTGTCGCGGTGGCCTTCGCTGTGTTCGCGGCTGCTTGATCGACCTGTGCCGAGGGCAGTGGCTTCGAGATTGCGGCGCACTCGGTCGATCTCGGCCGCGCCGGGCAGGAAGCACAGGATGTCGCCGTCATGGGCGTTCAGGGCATTGCGTATTACCTGGGCTATCTGCAGCTCCAGCGGGATCTCGGTACGGCGCGGCACGTAGTGCGTTTCCACCTCGAAGGCGCGGCCTTGGCTACTGATGACCGGCGCATCGTTCAAGAGCCGGGCCAGCGGCGCGAGATCCAAGGTGGCCGACATCACCAGCAGGCGTAGCTCTTCGCGTAGATTTAGTTGGATGTCGAGGCAGAACGCCAGACCTAAGTCGGCGTTCAGGCTGCGTTCGTGGAACTCATCGAAGATGACCAGACCGATGCCGGGCAGCTCCGAATCCGTCTGCAGCATGCGGGTGAGAATGCCTTCGGTCACGACCTCGATGCGGGTATCGCGGCCGACCTTCGTATCGAGGCGGGTGCGGTAGCCCACCGTGCGGCCAACGGCTTCGCCGAGTAGCTGGGCCATGCGGTTCGCGACGGCACGGGCCGCGAGGCGCCGCGGTTCGAGCATCAGGATCTTGTTGCCCGCAAGCCAGGGGCTGGCCAGCAAGGCCAGGGGCACGATCGTGGATTTACCGGCGCCCGGCGGTGCCTCGAGCAGCACGCGGGTGTGGCGTTGCAAGGCCTGAGTGAGTGCCGGTAGTGCTTCTCGGATCGGCAGATCGGGCAGCTCGGATGACGGACGAGGATTCATGGCGACGCTACGATACCGCAAGCAGCGCGCCGGACTCATGATGCCCTGCTGCGGTCGTCCCCGCCCTCACGCGCTGGGCGGCGGTGCCGGTCGCCATGGTAAGATATGCGCGGTCGGGCCTGTAGCTCAGTTGGTTAGAGCAGGGGACTCATCAGAAATGGTGCCTTCACATCGTAAGGTGTGAAGTGGACGGGATGAATTCAGGGAACCCTTAACGGCGCGGCCGATGGCAACCCTGAGCCAAGCCGGCGGTACACCGCCGGAAGGTGCAGAGACTACCTGAGCGCTGCAGTGCGCTTGATAACAGGCTAGAGCGTCCCGCACCCACTACTCTTTCGAAGACTAGGGGGTGAAGAGATAGTCCACTCCCTCCGGAAACGGCGGGGTCGAGTGAATCCCTTGGTCCTCGGTTCGAGTCCGAGCGGGCCCACCAACCCACCATCCGGCGCTATCCGTTAACCCGCCTGGACGGTGCCGCCGCCATACTGACCTTTAGGGATAGTCCTCGAATGGGTCGATCTCGATGGTCTCAGACGCCTTCACGTTGGCATGCTTGAAGTCGAGTGTCGCATTGGTCATCGCGGATTTCTCCGTATTGGTTTTGAAATGATGCGACCAGTGCTGCGCAGCGCCCTTCACAAGCGGTGTGAAGGATTCTTCCTATAGCAAATCATGCCGATCGGCCCTTAACGCTTGGTCAATCTCCCCGTACCTTTCATGCACGCGAGCCTAAGCGGCAGCATAAATAAAAACGGCTCGTGTTCAGTCGTCCGGCGTGGTAGGGGCGGATCCCCTGCGCAGTCAATCCGACGATTGTTAGGGCAGCGAGTTTGGACGTCGGCGGGCAGTTATCCAGGAGAGTTTGTGACATCCAAGTCAAAGAAAAGTCCAACCGGCGTGGGCACCACCGCGAGCGGGCCGTCGCACCCCGGCTTGCCCCTGACTGCCATGGCGGAACATGCCGCCGAGGAAGCGTCGCTCGCGCTAGCGATGCCAATCAATGAGAACAAGCCGGGCGAGTTTGGATACGAGCACGCGGTCGCACCTCAGGAGGGGGCGTCATCGGCCATGCCTTCGCCGAAGACGGGAGCATCCACCATGAGCGAGGGGAATGATTCCCCTAAGACCGGGGCGCCTGCGTTACGGCCGGTGTCGCTCGATGGTGCACTCACGACAAAGCGCGTGAACGATGACGGGCAAATGCTCACCACGAATCAGGGCGTTGCCATTGCGGATAACCAGAACTCGCTCAAAGCGGGGTTGCGTGGGCCGACGCTTCTTGAAGACTTCATCTTGCGCGAGAAGATCACGCACTTCGATCACGAGCGAATCCCCGAGCGCATCGTTCATGCCCGCGGCTCAGGCGCGCACGGCTATTTCGAAAGCTACGCGCCATTGACGAAGTACACCAAAGCCGCACCCTTCGCGGAAAAAGGCAAGATTACCCCGGTGTTCGTCCGCTTCTCAACCGTCGGCGGTGAGCGCGGATCGGCGGACACGGCGCGTGACGTTCGAGGCTTCGCCGTCAAGTTCTACACTGACGAAGGCAACTGGGACTTGGTTGGCAACAATATCCCGGTTTTCTTCATTCAGGATGCCATCAAATTTCCGGACCTGATTCATGCGGCAAAGCCTGAGCCGAATAATCAGATTCCGCAGGCGGCGACCGCTCACGACACGTTCTGGGACTTCGCCTCGCTCATGCCGGAATCCACCCATATGCTGATGTGGACCATGTCTGATCGGGCCATCCCGCGCAGTTACCGCATGATGCAAGGGTTCGGTGTCCACACGTTCCGGTTGGTCAATAAAGCCGGCAAGTCGGTGTTCTGCAAGTTCCACTGGAAGCCGCTGCTCGGTACCCATTCGCTGGTATGGGACGAGGCGGTGAAGCTCATGGGGGCGGACCCAGACTTCCACAGGCGCGATCTATGGGAAGCGATCGAGTCTGGCAATTATCCGGAATGGGAGCTAGGAGTCCAACTGTTCACGGAAGACCAGGCCGAGGCCTTCAGTTTCGATGTGCTCGATTCCACGAAACTCGTGCCGGAAGAGATGGTTCCGGTCACCCCGGTGGGGCGCATGGTACTGAATCGCAATCCCGACAATTTTTTCGCCGAAACCGAGCAGGTTGCCTTCTGCACCGCTCATGTCGTTCCAGGGATCGACTTCAGCAACGACCCGCTTCTGCACGGTCGCCATCACTCCTATCTCGACACGCAAATCAGCCGCCTTGGCGGTCCCAATTTCCACGAGATCCCCATCAATTCGCCGATCGCTGCCGTTCACAACAACCAGCGCGACGGGCTGCATCGGCAGGCCATTGCGCGCGGTCGCGTGAGCTATGAACCCAACTCGCTCGGGGGAGGCTGCCCGTTCCAAGCCGGGATGAAAGGTTTCGTCTCATTTCCGAAGGCGATTGAGAGTGACAACGCTCCGGTGGATAAAGTCCGCGGCAAGCCCGAGAAATTCGCGGAACATTATAATCAAGCAACCCTGTTTTTCGAAAGCCAGACGCCAGTAGAGCGGGCGCACATCAAGAACGCGTTTCGCTTCGAATTGAGCAAGGTCACCGTCCCTGCAATCCGCCAGCGGATGGTATCGGGACTGCGGAACGTATCGGAGGAACTCGCCGCAGAACTCGCCTACGATCTAGGTCTGGAGCTGCCCGAGCCAATGCCTAAGGCGATAGAGAAGAGTCCGACCCCGGAGGTCTCTTCCTCACCGGCGCTATCACTGATGGCGCTGCCCGGCGACGGCGGGATTGCGACCCGGAAAGTCGCCATCCTCATCGCCGAGGGCCTCGAGGGAGGCGTAATATCGAACATCATCGCTGCGCTCAGCGGGGCCGGTGCTGTTACCCGACTCTTAAGTAATCGGTTGGGGAGCTTGACGAGCGCCGACGGCACCGCGTTCGAGGTTGATGCGACCCTCGAGAACTCGCCACCGGTGCTGTTCGACGCGCTGGTGCTGCCGGACGGCATCGACGCCGTTGAGCGCCTGTCAAAGGACGGTCACACACTGGAATTCCTAAAAGACCAGTACCGCCATTGCAAATCCATTCTGGTGCTAGGTGCGGCATCCAAACTACTGAAAAAAGCCGGTATCTTTGAGGTGCTGCCTTCCGGGGAGCCCGACCCCGGTCTACTGGTCGCAGAACCCACTGGGTACGACTCGGCCGCGAAGAGATTTATCTCTGCCATTGCAAGACATCGACACCCCGAGCGCGACACCGATCCGCCCCTCATCTAAAGCAGTTCGACAGTCAAGACAAGCATAGAAGGTAGATCATGGCTTCACAGCATAAGACGGCGATGGAACGAAACTCGGGTCAAGACGCAGTCGAACTGCTGATCGCAGATCACCATCGCGTCGCGAGGCTTTTTGCGGAATTTGATGCCCTCAAGAAGGAGGGCAGCGACCAGGCAAAATCGGCCGTGGTGGCGCAGATCTGCCAGGAGCTCACCGTGCACACCACAATCGAGGAGGAGATTTTCTACCCCGCCGTACGCGAGGCGATCGAAGACGACGACCTGATGAATGAGGCGCTCGTGGAACACGCGGGAGCGAAGGAGTTGATCGCACAACTGCAGGCGGCCCATCCTGATGATGATCTCTATGATGCCAAGGTCACGGTGCTCGGCGAGCAGATTGATCACCACGTTCACGAGGAAGAGGGCAGCATGTTTCCGCAGACAAGGGGGTCGAGCATCGACACGCTATCGCTCGGAGCCGCTCTGCTCAAACGAAAAGCCGAACTCTTAGCGAATCCGGGGGCGCCACCGGCGGTGAACACGGCGGGCAACGATGAGGGGGGCGACGGGTTAGACGAACAGCCTCCAAAACAGACCAGCAATCGGCAAACATCGTCGGCACGTCCCAAGAAACACCGCCGTCCGGCGACCACTAAACATACTTCCAAGAAGGCCTCGCATAAAGCGCGTTGAGTGCCAGGCAAATGACGCGGAGCGTGGCCGATGCCTAGCGATTTCGAGGAGACCCGTCGACAACTATTGACCGGTAGCGTAGGCATCGCGACGTCGCTGTATGCCGCACCTGCAACGGTACGACGGAGTCTCGGCAAGTAAAACCGCCGCATCAAACTCCGGCCGCGATAGGCGGGGCGTTTGTGCATAGATTCGGATATCAGCATTTGCTGACGAGAGTCAACGCCCAGCGCCTCTGGTCCCTTAACTCGCGGCTCAGGATCCTTCCACGGAAATAATTCGGCGGGAGAATTCGATGGGTGAATGCATGATGGTTCTGGCTTACTTGCCGTGGATGCGATTTCATGCGAACCGAGTTTTCAGGAAAACTCTGCAACGAACGCGCAAGGGACGCGCCGATCGGCCGAACCGCGAGTCGGAGGCGTGCGCGCGCGGCAATGCGGTGTTATCGCAATGAAAAACGTAGATGTCCTGGGGTGGATCAGTTCGTTCATTCTGCTGCTGACGTTGATACGACAAGTCCACGTGCAGTGGAAGTCCCAATCGGTGGCCGGCGTCTCGAAGTGGCTGTTCGTTGGGCAGTTGGCGGCGTCGACCGGTTACACGATTTATAGCCTTTTGCTGCACAACTGGGTGTACGTGTCCTCGAACATCGCGATTCTCCTAACGGCGGTGGTGGGAGAAGGGCTGTACCTCAGAAATCGCCGGGTGGCTGAACACCGCCGACAATCCAGTGTGATCCGCCGTGAAGCGCGAGCAGACCCTTGACCAGCGATAGGGCCGATGTCGAATTTGAGGGTTCGCTGCATGACGGCCTCAGGCCAATCCCAACACGGTACGCACTCCGTATCGCTTCTCGTCGGAATAGGCCGCCAGCGGATAGGAATTTCAAACGCCCGTGCGGTCCAAGGCCGCCCACAACCTTGTTGCGCTGAACCAGCCTTATGTGGCGTCCAAGCTTAGGGGCCGCGTGGAACGATCAAGGCGCCCACCGCCAGGCCAAGAATCCTGCCCGTTGTCATGAAATTTTACCGTTAAAAACCAGGCCGAATCATAGCTCAAGTGTGTCCCGATCCGGCCGATAACACGGGGTTGGGGGAACTGTCCACCCATGGAATTGGATGCTGCATGGTCAACTGGCCGATACGCCGCAAATTGATGCTGATACCGATCGTCGTCGTCGCCGCCCTGCTGACTACCCTGGTGGTCCGCGATCGCACCCAGCTCCTGATCTGCGCCGCGGTCGAATCCCTCGTGCTGCTGACCACCGTTTGGGTGCTGACCACGCGTTTCACCCGCCGCATCCGCACGCTGCGCGACACGCTATCGCATCTGCTCGATCGCGGCCGCCCGCCGCTGACCGAGGAGGCGCCGGTCGGCGACGAGATCGAGGCGCTATCCGCCCGCATGCACCGTGCCATCTTTCGCGGCCGCGAGCGCGAGTCCCAGATGCGTCGCTCTTCCGAGTTCCTCGAGTTTGCGCAAGCCGCCGGCGGCTTCGGCGTGTTTGATCTCTATCTCGTGACCGGCCAGATGATCGGCACGCCGCTGTTCTTCGAGCTGCAAGGACTCAAGCAGCACACCGCGCTGTTCACCCGCGACGAGTGGTTCGCCACGATGCATCCCGACGATTTTCAGCCGGTCGTCGATGCGCTCAACGCGGCGATCGGCACCACCGGCGCGTTCATGTGCGAATACCGCGCCTTGCGCGAGCACGGCGGTGTGCGCTGGCTCGCGGCCCGCGGCCAAGTGGTGCGCGACCCCGAGGGCCTGCCGGAGCGCGCCATCGGCACCACCACCGACATCACCGATCGCAAGCAACTCGAGGAGTCCCTGCGCTACGCCACCGGGTCCTTGAACCTCGCGCAAAAGATCGCCGGCGTCGCCACCTTCGACCTGGATTTCGGGCGTCAGAGTTTCCTCGCATCGGACGCCTTCCACGAGCTGCTGGCCATTCCGCCGACCACCCCGCTCAACGATCTCGACGGCATCATGGCGGCCGTGCATCCCGAGGACGCCGAGCGCATCCGCTGGGCGCCGCTCGGCAACACCGCCGACATGCCCTCGTGCCGCTACGAATACCGGGTGATGCTGCCCGACGGCGGGCAGCGCTGGATCGCGGAAACCGCCGTCGTCGCCCGCGATGGCGAGGGCAAGCTGTCGCGCATCACCGGCGCGCTGATCGACGTGTCGCACCTCAAGCGCACCGAGGCCGCCTTGGACTCCACCGAACGGCGGCTCGCGCGCACCATGCGCGGCACGCGCGACGGCGTCTGGGA
>Ga0116227_10002997_pt1 | contig 37919 bp, 38 predicted proteins | sample S1TSphgellanicum_FD_89693 | JGI IMG/M metagenome (GOLD analysis project Ga0116227, IMG submission 89693) | Host-associated microbial communities from peat moss isolated from Minnesota, USA - S1T2_Fb - Sphagnum magellanicum MG | ecosystem: Host-associated > Plants > Peat moss > Unclassified...
AAAAAAAACAAACAAAGGTCCGGGCAGTTTAACTGACATAGAAAACAAAACCCATCAAAAAAAAAAAAAAAGGTCTGTGCTGGCCCGGGCAGTGCCCGGAAACTGCCCAGACAGACGGACAGACAGATAGACAGACATACATGTAACTTTAATATATAAGATAGCAGAAAATGGAACTATCAAAATTCTTCACCAATCTCAAATTACATTCAATTTTGGACATAGGAGAGAAAGGGTGAGAAATTTACCAAAATTCAACTGACACAAACATTTGGCTTGAATTAGGTGGGAAAGTGGTTAATGTTGTGACCAAAGCTGATATACTTATTGGTTTCATGAACTTTTCAAGCTTTTGGTTTCTTGCAGGGTCCACACTCCAAGCCAGTGTTGGGCAGTTGTTAGAAACAAGAAAAGACTAGTGCTGGCCAGTTCGAACCTCCCATATTAAGAGAACCTCCAGTCCCAGATTTGAGATCGAATTTATTTTTGATTCTGGTTCTTTGTGTGCCCATTTGGGCCTGAATGAACCAGCACCCACCAATGCACTAGTTGTGGATGAGATTGGTTTGGCCATTTTGGGATGAACCCAAACCATTTAACTTAAACCATATCAAACATTGAGGTGAGTTATGTTTTTTTCTTTTCACGGGGTGACTCTTCGCTCAGATTTTTTAAAAATTCCCTCTTTTTTCCCTCCCCTTCTTTCTTCTTCTCCTCTTTTGTTCTTTTTTCTTCTTCTTCTCTTTCACCATCATCTTCTTCTCTTCCACCATCTTCTTCTTCTCTTCCTCTTTTGTTCTTTCTTTCTTCTTCTTCTCTTCCACCATCTTCTTCTTCTCTTCCTTTTTAGTTCTTTCTTTCTTCTTCTTCTTTTCCACCATCTTCTTCTTCTCTTCCTCTTTTGTTCTTTCTTTCTTTCTTCTTCTTCTCTTCCTTTTTAGTTCTTCCTTTCTTCTTCTTCTCTTCCTCTTTTGTTCTTTCTTTCATCTTCTTCTCTTCCACCATCATCTTCTTCTCTTCCATTGTTGTTGTAGCATTTCCTTCATCATTTTTTTTCTTCTTCTTTTTTTTACTGCTATTGCTATTATTATTTTTTCTTCTCTTTTGTTTGTGCTATAGATTTTTATTCTTATCATTTTTTTCTTTTATTTTTGTTGTTACTTTAGTTTTTTTTTTCATCTTTTGATTTTTGTTTTCCTCTATTGTTACAACTTTTTCATCATTTCCTTCTTTTGTTGTTTTCCTTCTCCCTCTTCAAGCATTTTCTTTTTTTCCATCACATCATTACGCTTGCTGCAATTTCTTGTTGCATCATCATTAGTTATACATATCATGCAAGGTATGCATTTATCCTTTTCTTTGGCTTTTTTTTAGTTTTGGTTTGAAAGTAGAAGCAAAAAGGAAAAGTAAGAAAAAGAAAGAGAAGAAGACAAAATAATTTTTTTTAAAAAGAAAATGGAAATTATAAAAAATAAAAGACAAAGACTATTTTTGTTTTTTCTTGTTTTTTGGTTTTTTCTACTTTTAAAATTTTAGAAGAAGAAGTTTTTTTTTTTTTTTTGTTATTATTAATTCAAGAAGAAAATTTCTAGTTTTTTTCTCCTTTTCATTGCTTTGTTTTCCTTTTTTTGTTTCTTTAAAAATAAGAGGGTTTTTTGGGTTTTTTTGCTTTATATTTCCATTTTTTCTATTTCAAAATGCTAGAAGCATTTTTTTCTTTTATTATGTTTGTCCTAAATAGATCTTTTGTTTTCCCCTTTTTTTTCCCTTTTTTTTGTCTTCAAAATTCCAAAAAATGAAGTTTGTTTTTCTATTTCCTTTATTTTTTATTTTCAATTTTTTCCAATTTTTCCTTTTTCTTAAAATTCAATAGACTATATATGTTCATACCCATGTAATTTTTTGGGGTTTGGTTTATATTTTTCAAATTTGCATATTATTGTGTCATGTGTTTGATGTAACTTTGAATAACTATGAACCAATTTGTAACCAATGCCATTCAACTCCAATTGTATCACTATCAATTTTACATTCATCAACATGCTATGAAAGTGGTTACAAACAACAAGACCTTATCAATAAACACATGACATGGTGGCTAATGAAAATAGGTAAATAAAACGATGTCTCTTGATGTTAAAAAGTAGCATGCACATATCTTACTTAGGTTTCCTTGGCATAAACAATGGCACGGAGTTCATGTTTTCCATTTTTTGAACATTTTAAAAAAATTTGATAAACATGATATTTGCATCAATACATACAAGTTTTTTCTTATTGCAATTATAACCTCACATTTGTATTATGTTTACATTCTTTGAATGTGAACATTACATTACTACTTTGTTGAAATTTTCCCTAAAAATACAAGTTTGAAACATATTGCAATGTTGCATTATTGCATTAAAAGAACTTCAAGAACATAAAATTCAATGTGAAATACTTGCATAAGGGTCACAAAACATTAGTTTTGTTAAAATGATTTTTCAATACCCACATTTGAAGCGTAAAATGTTAATTGGTTTTTTTGGATGGTTTGTGCAATACCCAAATGTTGGGCATAAAATATGCATGTTCAATGAAAAAATTTTAAAAATTAGAAGAAATAAACTAATTGTGATAAACAATAGAACAAAATAATTTAGAACAAGAAAAAAAATTTAAAGAAAAAAAATTTTAAAATTAGGGAAAAAAAACATAGAAAATTCATTTTAAAAAGATAAAAATCCAAAAGAAAAAAAAATACTTCCATTTTGGTCACAAAATATGTAATAATTATTGAAATGTATTGTATTTGAAATGACATTATTTTCATATGTGGGTATTGTATTTTGTGATTGGATTTTCAACTATTTTAGCTTTTAACAATAATTACCAAAATATCCAATACCTATGTGTGGGTCACAAAAATCAATTGAATGTGCAATACCTACATTAAAAATTACCATTTATTAACATCAAGGGGTCAAACATGATTAAAATGGTTATTAGTTCATTTAGTGCAATACTTTCATATTTTATATATCATACATTAGTAGACATTGACATCATGTAAATGATAAGTAGGTAGGTGAATGGGGGTGGGTAGGTAAGTAAATAAGTATGTAGGTAAGTTGGTGGCCAATAAGATATAGAGGTTTTACTAAAAAATAAAAGTTTAACCCCAAAAAAAAAAAAGGTTTTGCTAAGAGGTAGAGGTTTAGCCAAGAAGAGTTCAAATTTTTTTCAAATGGTAGAGGTTTAGGCAAGAAAATATAAAGGTTTTGTTGAAAGGTAAAAATTTTGCTTAAAAGATGTTAAGGTCTTACCAAGAGGTAAAAATTTAATCAAGAATAAATAAAAATTTTGCCAATGTGTAATGGTTTAGCCATGAAGAGATAGAGGCCTTGTCAAAAGATATAGGTTTAGCCCAAAAAAATTAGAATTTTTTCCAAAAGGTAGAAGTTTAATTAAGAAAATATATAAATTTTGTTGAAAAGTAAAGGTTTTACCAAAAGATAGACGTTTGGTTAAAAAGTTATAGAAATTTTGTCATTATGTAAATGTTTAACCATGAAGAGATGGAGGTTTAGCCAAAAAATATAAATTTAACCAAGAAGAATTAGAAGTTGTGCCAAAAAGAAAAGGTTTAGCTAAGAAGAGTTAAAAGTTGTGCCAAAAGGAAAAGGTTTAGCCAAGAAGAATTAGAAGTTGTGTTTAAAGGCAAAAGTTTAACCAAGATATATAAGTTTAGCCATGAAAAAATAAAGGGTAAATAGGTAAAGGTTGGTAGGTTGAGCTGAAATGTAAATCAATATGTAGTTATGTCAATAGGGTAGCTAGGAAACTAGGGTGATTAGGTTGGAAGGTAGTATGATCAGGATTGGGAAAAAAACACCCAAAAAATAAAAAGGGTCAAAGGTCAATGGCCCAAAAAGGTTGACTATGGTACAATGTTGGGTTAACACAAGGTCAAGAATCAAATGACAAAACACAATCCATCCTATGGACAGAACGACCAACTAGTGCATTAATGGGTGTTGGTTCATTCTAGCCATCGGTTTGAGCTAGGTTCTTCATTTTTATTAATTTTATGGTTCCACTTTTGGCACACCTTTTCAAATTCAAGAACCTCTAGGCTTGATTTTAAAATTTTGATTTCTTGTGCTGGTAATGTCCATAATCATCTTACATATATGTAAAACTATGTAAGTGTAAATCATTTACATTTACACATCAAGTTTTTACACTTACACTTCATGTTGTGTATATTATGGGATTTACAATTGCACAACATGCATGTATGTATTTTTGAAATAAATTTACATGACATTGTGTAAGTGTTTTTTAAATGTAAGTGTATATAATGGTGCAATACCTTCATGAGGATATTGCATTGCATTGGTCCTAGTTTGCAAAAAATGAAAATATTACTTCTCACACTTTTCACTAACAACTATGATTTTCTAAAACAAGGCAAGCCCATAAAGAAAAGAAAGTGACAAGGAGGAGGGCTCCTAAAACAAGTCATCAATGAAGTTTGTAGCAATGTTAGAAGCTACAAGTAAACAACAACACGGTCACCACTTATGTTGGCAAAACTTGTGGATGAAGAAGAGCAATATGGGAGAGCTCACCCAAAACCTTAAACCTTATTGTGCAAGATCGAATAGGAATTGCAAGACAACCACAAGAAAAAGAAGTGAAACATGAAAAATAATAAAGTGAAGGTAAGAACCTCACTTAAATGGGTTGCTTTAGGAGCTTTCAACAATGCAAAGAATTGTAAAATAATAACACCACCAACTACACTTGCAAACAACCTCTAGAGAAAAAAGAATGACATGGGGGAAACAATGGAAGAAACTTTGCAAAATATCATTCTTCCATACTTAAACTTTTTTTCTCTCCTACCTACCTCCCTATTCTTTTTTTATGCCTACCATTTGCCCCATTCCTTTCTTCTTTATTTGTTAAACTAACTCCAGATCAACAATTGTCATTTTAAACCTTGAAAGGAGATAAAAGAAAAAAAAGAAAATGCAATATTGCATATTTTATTGTGTTGTGTTCATTATTTGTTTATTTTATACAATAATTATATAGTGAATCAAATTTTATAAACATGTGTGTGATTTTTTTAATTAAAAAATACATTTACACATCCTGTTTTACACAAAACAGGAGCCTTACATGGTTTTACATTTATACTTACACATCCAAGGTTATACAATTACATTACTTATGTGTATATCAAAAACCATATACATGAACAACAATAATCCATACCATAATTTAGTAATGGGTTGTTTAATATGCTCAAAGGAAAAAACTTTGCATTTGAGTAGGATGTGAAAATAATTTGAATTGAGAACAAATTTGTGGGTGAAGGTGAGAAACCTAGTTATATTTTCTCTAACTTGTTATTTTTCATCCAATTCATTTTGTATTCAAATCAACTAATCAAGTTATACAATTTTATTATATTTCATGACTTTCACATAATTATATTGTCTCTAGGTTGCTCACCAAAAATTCATTGTACATTCAAATTACCTATCAAGTTCAAGGTTTTTTTCAATTTTGTGATGTAGCCACACTAGGTTTTTCTTGTGGCAAATTTTAATCATTCAACAATGAAAGAAAGAACTATAAACTTTTCAAAGGATATGTTTAGAAAAAAAGGCACTAAATCACCATATTTCAAGAGGGGAAAAAGATGAACTTGCCAAATTTTGACCATAGGCCCTTGTATGTCAGTAATGTATACCAAGGTTTTAATAATTGCTATTTCTTTCCTTGACCTCTAGCCAAATTTTCCTAAGTCCTTTTATGGATGATTGTCGATCCACATACTTCACAAAATTGAAAAAAAAAACCTTGCACACCTATGACCATCCATCCACAAAAGGAATTAACCAAATTTGGCTATAAATCAAAGAGAAAATTAGAAAAAAAATTAAATCCTACTATAATTTGACAACTTATTTGCAACCTACTGTTTAAATGTAATCATTTCAATTTTTTTTTTAAAATCCTCGAAATTTAACAACTTTGGTGTATTATTTTTCACAACAATCTTTTGCATGAGTCACATTGGATTTTGTTTTTGTCACCTAGTGGTAAAAATTTCCCACCAACAAAAAAATGAATCTTAATTCAAATTTCATGGTTTTATTATCATTCATGATTTTTTTGTTGAACATTGTCATAAAAGAGTAAAGCCATCATGCAATGATCAACTTGTTAAAATTTTGTCAAGACATTATTGTTGGTTATCATTATTAGTTAAAGGCTAATAAGTGGCTCATCATGTTTTTTGTGGCATGAAATAGCCACCAAAATTGAAGTAGAAGCCACCAAAATTGTTCGGTTTTAAACATGAATTCAATTATTGGTTATGAAAATACCCTAACATAAATAAAGGCTAGATGAAATGTAATCTAACAAATGTACTGTAACATAAAACAATAGTAAATATGAAGTATAACCTAGTGAATGTACCCTAATGAAGATCAAGAGTTGGATGAAATGAAACCTAATTAATATACCTTAATCAAGATCAATGGCCAAACAAAATGCAACCTTTTGAATGTGCCCTAATGTAAAGTGAAGGTGGGATGAAATGGAGCCCAATGAATATATATATATAGCATAGATCAATGGTGAAAATGATTTTGAAAGGAAGAATCATTGATCTAATTAGGGTTCAAACTTGTCTTCTTCATGGGGCTACATTGAAAATAATTAGGTTTAACAATTGCATTGTTACGCGATGAATTCAACTTTATTTTCTCTACCTAACTAGGTATTAGGAATAGGCTTTACACTTCAAACAACATGAAGACCACCCTAGTTGGGTGAAAATCTTTTAAGGTGTACCAAATAGAATGAAAAGGGCCCAGGCCTTACTGCAATATTTTTTTACCCTATATTTATGAATCAAAAGTTGTCAAAATTTTCAAAAGGACTATATTTTAGACTATTAAAATTTTAGATTCCATCATAATAATCCATAAATGTGACTTTAGATGATAAAAAAGGATTAGGTAAAAAAGACAGAAAAGGGTGTTGTAACAAGATTTTAATACACCTTTAAAAAATTGCACCCAATTGCACAAACCGTCGATTTGCTAGAAAGGGTGAAGATAAATATCAAAGTGAAGTAAATTAAGGTGACAAGGCTACAAGGAATGTTGATTAGGAATTTCAAACACTTGAATCTTGACTTCCAAATGCATGAAAGAGGTAGGAAGTTGAAGGAAGGGGTGTTGTTTAATACATAAAAACCAATGGCCACCATTTGCACTATTATTGACAATATCAACAATTTGATCATTAAAGATACCAAAGGGTAGTGCTACAAGTTGCAGTTTGTTTATGCCCATTTCCCTATCATTGTTACCATGATTATCAAGAATGACAACATCAAAATTAAAAACTTCTTGGACAATAAGTGTGTGAATGAATTCATTAACTCATGCCTTGTTCCTGCCTCCTTTGATTGCATAAAAGAATTTCTTGCAAACATTGATGAAAAAATTAGAATAACTTCTATTTACAATACTAAATATGTTTCCAAACTTCAATTCAACTATCCCCAAGAATCACAATTTAGAAATCTCAAATTTTTGGCCAAATCTTGGTTTTAAAAGTTTCCTTAATTTAGAAGAAGTTCTAACATAAGGAAATTTCATTCTAGGGTTTCAAATGGAAAGAGATTTTGTGCATGAGTTTTCAAAGAAAGTGTGCTTTTCATTTCCTCATCAAGACATAATCACCTTTGTTTCTTTTACATTTGTTTCCTTCACAAGTCTAGTTTTTATTTAACTTGATGTGAATGACATGGTGGGATAGGTGCACAAGGTAGACATGTTGGGAAATATGATGGTGACACAATCTGAGAAAGTGAAAGATGAGTTAATTCTAGAAAGGTATGACATTGAACTTTTGGGTGTCTCAATGTCGGATAAATTGCACTCCCTATAAGTCCATACAAGATTTTTTACAATGATTCAAATGGAATAGCATGGGACTCATTATATGTTATGTTATATTGATTTTTCAAACATTGATGGTACCATGTGCAACAACTTTGGTGGCAAGAAGAAGACATATTACTTACACATATGTATTCAAATGAAGAAGTTAAAAAAAGATATGTAGGTAAAATCATTTTTGCACCATGCAGTTTTCAACTAAAGTTTACCAAAATGAAACATAAGGATATTACAATCATGAAGTTTGAACACAATGTAACTACAATGCATCAATGTGTTCTACATTTAAGGATAAGATTATAACAATAAAAATTGACACTAATGAAAAAATTGTTGCAAACAAAATTAAGATTTAGCAAAGGATTGAAAGTAGGATTGGATTAGACAAAGAACAAGTTACTTGGCAATATATTGAAAAGAATGAATATTATAGAATTGTATACAAATGTGGAACTCACCTAGAAGTTACTTCCTAACAATTCTTTCAACACCTAAACATAAACCATCTACCTCCTACAATTTTTTTCATGCCTTCGTTGTTTATGCCAAATGCCACATGAATATTTTACTTTACAATTATAACGAAAACAAACATATGTGTGGCATTTGTCATAAACAAGAAGGCAATTAATTCACATGCTTGTTTATCATGTGTGGGATTGCACACCCAAACATTTGCACTTCATGTTTTGGACAAGTCTTGTCAAAAACCCAACCACATGGCCTCCTTTTAAGTTATTTCAACAATTTATAACCTTCTTCACAACACATTGAATGCAACTTAGTTCTTCCCCTAAACATTCAAACATTTCCATCATACAATCGCACATCTTCATTCATCATGCATAGATGCAAAATCCAAATCAAAGTCATCTTAATAGTGTTCAAACACACAAAGACAATAAAATCAATGTCAATTTCCTTCATGATTTGAAACCTTGAAAAAAATAACATCAAACCCTTAGATGAACATAATCTTTCATTTGCCCAAATTCATAACTTTTTTTTTGTTCCCAACACACTACAATGTCTATGAGTCCATATTCTTACCAACTAAAATATTTGTTGTATATAAAGTCCCTTTGTGAATCAATTACTTGCAATTTGTTCTTTAACTACGTGTCCATCATATCAAACATCCCCTTTGACAAATGTTTCATTTTACTAGCTTTAATGCCTTTCTATAAGAACCTTTCCACAACTTGGACAAGGTTACACCATTGTGACATTAGACTTGAGCTCGTGAAGCACATGGGTTAACTCCGCACTTGAAAGTTTAGAATATGTTTCAAACTCCTTGACACCTTTAGCCCACTTTTTATCTCCAATTGATTTGTTAGATTGTAATTCTTTTCAAGTAATTGTTTTTCGAAAAAGTAACGTGACACCCATTTTGCCACCTTTTGTCCCAATAATACCATGGGCAATCTTTTTCTTAGAGCACATTCACCCTCATCTTTTGCCATCATTATTTCACAATAAGTTTCAAAAAGTTTGCTCCAAAATTTCCATTAGGAAACACCTTTGGCCTTGAAAGTACCTTTGTTCTTCTAGGCATTGAAAACAACTTTTGGTTAAAAGATGTTTCTTGAAGATTTGGTATTCTTCTTTTCAACAAAAGGACTTTACATGGCAAGAATATCATTGTTTTTAACACAAACATTGTGACCAAAAAGTCAATGCAAATTCCCTTTATCTTAAAGGCGATGCGTAAAGGTCATTAACATAAAGGTAATTTTCTTTAATGGAGACATTTTGTGACAGTAGGCAATTTCACTCAAGGATGATGGGACACTATAGCCAAAATGTATTTGACTTTTGCATAGGGACCTTGGGTGGGGTCATATGGTGCCCATCTTTACTTTGCCTACTTGACATTGTTGGATGACATTAATCTTCTTCTTTTTTCCCAATTTTGTGATGTAGTTGAAGTGGTGATCATCCATTAAAAAATAAATTAAATTAAATTAAATAGCCTTTATATTTTTGGCCACTTACTTGAACCCTGCATAGAAATTTGGCTTTTCTTTTTTGGATTTTTTTTGTTGAAAACCAAATTTTTGTTATTTTTTCCAAAATTCATGAATTTGTGACAAAAGTTTTCCAAATTTTCACAATAATGTGCTCATTCACATCCCTCAACCTCGACAGTTAATACTTGTTGTGGTGGCATCCAAATATGTTACCATCCTTAGGACATCCCAATGGTTGATTGTTATGCATGTATTAGAGGAAATTCTAGGATGAATGACTAGATTTACACCTAAATCTTACTCACAAACAACATAAATCATGACTAGTTTTCCATGTCTTTGTGACAAAGTCACATTAATTGATGTGACAAAATTAACCTCATTGAATATAGTTATGATTATTGTTGTATTTTCATAAATTGAATTTGGCAATTTGACAATTCAACACCTGATGTTATTATAATCATTTTCTGATTGAAATTTAGTTCGAAATGATGCTATTCTTTCCCCAAAATATCCATAAATGATTATCCTATTCATTTTAATATTAGTTCATTTATTATAACAAACCATGTCAAACAAATGTAATTTCCAATGAACCTAGGCATGTTAAATTAAACCTTGTGCTAACTGGTAGGTCATTAACCAAATGAAGGCCATAGGTCACAGCTTGTAGCTCAGGACCAGACAGCCAATCCAGTGGTTGAGATACTCACAATAGCCGGTTATGAAATGGGTTGTAGCCAAAATGGATAGCACCAAATTCCACACTTTGATGCTTTCTTATACCCAGTTGGTTATTTTATGCATACATAAAATCATAACACACAATTTACAAAGTAAATTTTGAAATGCAATCATCAATGTTTTTCAAAAAAACATCCTTAACACTAACCTAACACTAGAGTTCACACCATGTGTGGCTATACTATAAGTAGGTAGGGAATATCAGTGCTTAGTGTCAAGTTCAAAAGAGTTAGGAAAGGCACTTGGTGGCTCATAGTTAGATACATACATACATGTGGTTGGGTGATACATTACCAACCAACCACCCATGGTTAGCTATGGGACAGGAATACAATGAAAAAAAAATTCTGTCCACACATCATCCATCCTGCATGGTGCCCTGGCTGGTTTTACTCTGGGTGATTTTCTTGAGAAAGAGAGCGAGAAGAGAACCTCAAGAAGGGAGGCAGATCAGACCTTTTTTATTCAGCAAAATCCTTGAAGTACATGGCAGAAGAAGGCACCAACTAAATGGGGGGACTGCAGGAGGAGACCAGAGTGAACCAGCACCCACCAGCACACCATGCAGGATGAATGGTATGTGGAGAGGAAACACTTTTCCATTGTAAGTAATTCCATCCTTTTAACTAATTACATCTCTCATAAGAATCGAGAAATCCCCATTCTCCATTCTTGTGATTAAGAAAAGGTTATTCCTTCTTCAAGCAGCCATAGAGAATTTTGAAGAAGGAAAGACAAAATAATAACCTCTTCTTCAACCAGCCACAGAGAATTTCAAAGAAGGAAAGACAAAACCGAGAAGGACCAAGAAACAAAAAACAAAGACAAAAGGCCGTCAATAGTATCATGTATGATTGTGATTTCTATGTCACAACTTTCTCACTGACTTCTTCAGCTCTCTACAGTGGCTTAAGGCCAGTGACCACACTAACCTTGTGTTCCAAGTTTCTGCTGCAAATCCAGAAGCACCGGGGAAGACTCTGCCATGCTACTGGCTAGCTATAAACAACACAAGGAAATAAGAACAGAAAAACACAACAAGATAGACAAAACACAGAGAGAAAAGGACAATAGAGAAGAACAAAGACCCAAGTGGGCTTACAAGAAGCTCCCCACTTACAAGAATACTTCAGAATACTCCAAATGTTGAAATCCCATAAAGGATCTTTTGCTTATTGAGCAACCCTCTAATCCTCTTTAACAGAATCTTTTAGAGGGTAGTCTTTATTTTTCATCAGGACAATAAGACTGACCATCTGAGAGACAAAGAACTCTTCACAACTACAATGCCTCAAAAACCTGTAAAATTGACTATTGATAACACCCAAATGGACAGTAATTGAGATATTGCAATGAAACTGAGAGATGTAAATGATTTTATTACTTGCATACTCTGGTTGAGAATGTTTGTCAAAGATATCACAGGGTATATACCTTGAGGAATTTGTTGCACAGCTAGATCCAAGAAGTTACAAGAGAAGCCTTTAGAAGTACAATTCAACTCACAAGATGTTTTTGAGTATATGCTACCACCAAAAGAGTCTCGGTCTAAGTACATAAAATTCTCAAAGTCTGGAAAATCAGGAACAAAAATATTATCCACAACCTACAAACAAGGGACAATTTATGAAGCACCACAGGACATGTGTTGTTCTTCACAAGACAATTTAGGAAATCAAACTCATAGGAAAAGAGATAGAAGAGGCCAAATAGACCACACAATTAGTACCCATGGGGATACCATGGGGATACCAATGTATTGTCCATAAGCACATTGACCAAAACAAAGAAACAAATTATCTAGCAAGAAATCCAACCAAGAGATCAAATCTGAAGCCTCCACAACTTTAGCTACGAAGATTTTCAAACAAATTTATCTCAAATTTTTCAGCCACAAAAACCTAAAGTTCAAAGCAGATCTTTGAACCAACAAAAACTTAAAACAATGAAGCTTCAACATCCAATGAAACACTTCATTGATGAGAACTTTCATACGAGCTCTTAGATCCTTTAGGTCAATTTTAGTGTATAGAGTCGAGAAGTCAAAAGACTGCAACAGGAGTGGAGAAGTTTTATCAACTTTCAATCTTGAAAGATTAAGTTGTTTTAGTTACATCCACTACACCTGTGGTCATTGCAAATCCAACAAGGAACATCTGCTTTTTTGAGTTTTGACACCCAAAGGTTATTTACCATAGGGGAGAAAGAATTCAGCCACTTAGAAACTTCAGTAAGAGAAGTAGAGCTGGAGTAAGAGAAACTATATCTAGGTTTAGTTGGATTTTCATGAAACTTCCAAACAGTAAAAAGAAATGGAAGACAAGGGCCACACTTTTCACCACTAAAAGTGCCCATCCCATACATGCTATGTGCTAACCATCCACATACATCTATCTATCTATTAGCCACCAAGTGCCAGACCTACTTACTTACGTACATAGTAACCACTCACATTACCTACATACTTAACCTATCATACTTACATGGCATGCCTACCCAAAAAGAGACAAACAAAGACATGTATAAACCATAAACCCTTTATTCAAAAGCTCTCCTGAAGAAGAGAAAAAGAATTATGATTTTGCTGTTACAATGAGGACTGTCTGTTCTATATGGGGTTCCTCTGAAGTTCATTTGTGGGGGACTCCTAAGCAATGAGCTGCTACAAGGCATAGAGATGAATGTGAAAAATGATCCAAAGATGTACAACAATGATTCGAACATGATTTGAAATGCAGACCATTTGAGCTGAAAAAGACATATGGACATTGACTAAAGATGATCCATAAAATGTGAGTTTTTCCGTGAGAACCAAAACCCATTTTCAAAGTAACATCCCCATCAAATTGATAGCACTTTTATAGTGTCAGGAGTGGAACTTGTATCAGGACCTCAATTTTTACTACTTGTTGAACTTGATTTGATAGAGAATTCCAGTGGTACAAAAGTGCTCCATACAAAATGCTTGCTTTGTACACCAAATCAAACACCTCTGCCATGTCCAAACCCACAACCATCACACTGTAAAGTTGTTGCACTTCAGCTATGAACAGATGTTTGGAATTTCACCATTTTTCATTATTAAGAGAATCATTGTGGTGGTAGCTTGAAAAGCATTCAATAAAAATCTCTGTCTCATTGGAGGCCATGTGCTACAAATTCCAATAGGTGACAAATACTACCAATGCAATGTGACAAGATACACCCAAATGTCAGTCTTGAATGTTAGAGAGAAGAGAAAGTTAACACTTTACCAAGACGAAGCCGTAAGTAGATGTAGTCCAATTGTGCCCTTGTGTACACCAGCCACCCTTGTGCTTGCAGGCCTGTTTTTCATGTCAGAAAGTGTATAAAACTTACAGCTTTCCCGTTCTCACCACAACTTCTAACACCACAGGCAACAACTCAACCAAATCTCATAAAATCAGCAGCCATTATAGTTAAGAAAACTTCAATAGAGAAATGCTTACTTGGTTCTCCCCGGATTTCAATAGCTAGCCCAGCGACAGCATATTTCACATATGCAATGAGTCGAGACCGCCGGGATGCCCCCAATTTATTTGATATAGATCTCACCAGCCCACTGAAACAACAGTGAAAAGCAGATACTGGCATGTAAGAGACACTTAACCTTAAGGAGAAAAGAAAAGAGCAATACATCTTCACAAGCATATTGCAATTTTGTTTTGTACTCCAAAAGAGTAACACAGCCTGGAAAATCCAAGCAACAGACCTGTAAATACACAGAATGACCAAGTATTCTAGTCCAGAGCTCATGTGAACAGGATTAACATTCAGAAAGGATTCTCAAGGAATTACTCTGTGCGTAAAATGGTGAGAAATTCACGGGGAAGGCCCTCCATCCAGTTTGAAATGTCAGCCATAGTGAACCGCCGCACCTCCTCCTTCAGCACTTTCTGCTCCTCAGCCGACATCGCCTGCCCAAGCTCTGATTTGCTGCATTACCTCATACAGCAGATTGTGAGACAGTTATTTCAGCCGAGAAAGCACTCTGAAACAAAAAGCTGCATTAAAGTTCTTCACTTTCAGGTACAAGTGTCCTCAATAGATTGACATTCAGACATGCTTCATGCTCTGAAACAGAGGCTCTAGACCAGAACATATATATTCACATGCAAGTGGTTGGCTCAAAAACTACCTGCCCATACCACGACCTGTGAAAATGATTGGCAAATAGCGGGTGAATTCTCCTGCCCCCAACTGCCTTCCAGCTTCTTGAAGCTCATCCGAATCAAGAAGAACGATAGCTCGCCACAGGCGACAGTAACTTAAACGGAAACTTTCATCAAAATCCCTATAAAGCCCATGGTCTAACAACACTGCATCCCCACCATCAACAGAAAATCTTGTTTACCCCACATTCTGGAACACATTCACTATCTTGTGAAAGGGGTTTCATCACAAATGCATTGCTCAGCTTAATTAAATGTCAAGATTCAATTCAACTGCTTCTGTGCACATTAGGAAAAGAATGAATAAAAAATCCACAATCAACAGACAGGCTTCTAAAATGAGGACAGCAGACAATCAAGTCCTATTCAGCAAACCAGCAATGACTAAAAAGTTCACAAAGATGGGAAAAAATTGGTCAATTCCATTCATGGGAAGCACAAATATCACCACCAAGAATATGCATAATTGATGGCCATCTGACTGCAGATATTTATTTAAGAAATTCAGAAGCCAAACTGAACACATTATCTGAGAAAGAACTTTAGCAAAGAGAAGTGTGACATACCTATATCAAAATTTGGGCTTTTGCGTCCAGGGTGCTTGTGCACCAGGATGTTACCCGGGTGTGGATCACCATGGACATATCCATGACAGAAAACCATCTCTGCGAAAACCTCCACCAATTCTTGTGCCACCTAGTGCAGTTCAAACTCATACATTTGAGCAGGTGAAAGAAAAAATGTGTCATAATTCATCAAAAAGCACAGGAAACCTACACAGAAACCTCAAGCATAAATACTATGGGGAATACCAAAACTCACCTGCTCAGGATCTATTCCTGCCTTCTCCAAAGCTTGAATGTCATCTATCTGCAGTCAAAAGAAAATTCCATCTGAGAATTGTAGATTCTATTTGTTATTTTCAAGCTATTTTCCACATTATTCCCAATCTCGACCTCATCCCACTTCCTCCCATTCTCTTGAAGTTCACTCCAAATACCTTGACTGTAACACAAAAGCTCTACAGCATCTGCTGTCAAAGTCAACAATTTTGACATCTCATATCCACCACATTCAAAACCTGCTCTTCCACATAACTTTTGCATCACCAATTGTACAGAACTTATTAACCCACCTTGCATCCCTCCATAAACTCCATTGTCAAAATTCGCTTTGTTGTCAAGTCCTGCACAAAAGCAATAGAATTAGGTTCTTCAACCTACCCCAACTCTTCAACCTCTTGTTTTGGCTTGGTTATACACTTCTATTTTTTGGCATGCACAGTTGATGTTTGAAATCCTGGATCCCACATACCTTGACAACCCGTGGGACAAGGATGCCTTCCTTGTGTGCAAAACTCTTGGCAGTTCTTTCTGCATTGTTTGCCTCCTGTAAAAAATCTGCAAAGAGACCACATCGCATTCCCTCAAAGACCAAAATGGTTAACCTACTGCTCAAGATCTCAACTGCATACAAACAAATGGAAAGCCAAAATAAGACAACACATATAAACGACACAGCCATCATTTGGCTACTTGTTCAGTCATACCAGACTAGGGTTGCTCATGAATAAGGGTACATACCAAGCTCCCGTAGCAAATTTTTCTCAAACTCTGGAACCATCCACTCAAACTGATAATCTGGAAAGAGCTGGGCACCAGAATAACACATTGCATTTGTCACAGAAGCCTCACGACACAAGAAGTTAGAAGCATGAGTCCTTGTTGACCTGCTACTCAGATGGATCCATGTAATCACAAGTCTCTTATTAGTTCTGCAGAGTAGGTTCACGTTTATACAGATGATTTTAGTGGCCTCCAACAAGACACCAAAGCAACTAAATCAGCTCACTTTGAATCGAGTAGGCAGTGCTAACTAGTGCTCATTCCTTCCTTTTCTTCTAGCTGTTTGGGCTGGTGGGCAATTCAGGGTCAAAGCTATGAGAGAGTGGAAGAAGATACCCAGGCAATTGCCTTTGATAAAAATGCCATAGTTGCAATGTCAGTTTCAAATTGTCTTTGTAACCCAGGATATTGAACCTGCCATCATACCATCAACAAGAACTATCAGAAGCACCAACTTCCTCAACCCTAAAAGTACAATTCAACACTTCTCTATTGTCAGCCCTGACAATTGATCAAAGCTATCTTAACTTTTGCCCATGTCTACAAACCAATCTCACCAGTAATCAACAAGCAGTTACAGGTCAATCAGCTTGCTGGCCCCTCAACTTACGAAGTTATTTCCCAAATCCACTTGAGTGCACTGACTATCAACACTAGAAAACAAAGAACTGATACTTTCTGCATCTGTGGGACCCGATGAAAAATGCAACACAGGCATCACACACATATATAGCTAACATACCCTTTAGAGGTTTAACGGTTCAATTTCGCTCCATGCTCAATGCAAGGAAAGCACACCTTAACAGCAACTTCTTGGCCATCCTTGAGAAATGCATGATGTACTTGTGCAAGTGATGCTGCAGCAATTGGAGTTTCATCAAATTTTCCATATCTGTTTGTCATCCAACATCATGTCAAATACAGTTGGGCATACACTATGCACAGTTCCCTGCTGAAATTTCACAAATATTGATTAGGTTCTCAACTTATTCAAAGACATTACTTGGGTGTGCCATTTGTCTTTAGACGCAATCACTCAGAATTAACCTCAGGTGGAGAACAATAAATCCCAACCAGCTGCTCAGGATTCAAGCTTACAAAGTTACCACCCATTCATAAAGTACAAAAAAGATTTCCCAGATCTCATGTTACAAAACAGTCTCATTTGATCAGGATGCAGGGACTTCTCTGGGTCACATCACAAGTGTCTTATTCAGTTTTCCATGCCCATAAACTGTTACGCATATGCTTACATTTCCTCAGCACTTTTCCCAAACTCCTCCTGGAAAACCTGCTCCATTAACTTGAATGGCCAAAAGCTTGCCTGTCAAACACAAAAGGTTTTGTTGGAGGTGATCATTCCGTAACGGAACAAGCCTGTAACTTTGCAGCACATAAATTCCAAGAGTTATTGGTGCCATGAACCATACCTTATCTTGCAAAACAGATAGAGTCTGCACAAATTCCTTTGGCACATGCTGCATTGAAGCAATGAACTGCCCTGCCTTTATGTAAAAGCCTCGATTTGTTTCACATAGCTTCAAAATCCGCTTTGCTGTTCGCATATGAACCTGTACTCATTCAATTATCAAACCCTAGTTGTTATGCAATTCTCCATATCTGCACAACTGAATGATTCCCATCAACTACTAGAGGAGAGATTTTATGGCGATTTATTATCTGTGTGCAACATCCGAGAGCCAAGTAGTCTAAAATTGGGACAGGAAGAAAAAAATTCTTGCTCACCTGGTCACGAGTGTTGAAGTATTCTTCAGAATTAGGGTCATATCTCATCAATGAAACTTTGTAGTCAATCGTGTTCACTGCAAACTGCACGCCACCAGTACTCAGAATCCTAATCGCGAAGGAAGGAAGTTCAAGCTACATCTTAGAATCAAAATTCCAGTTCAGAGCACTAGTGTCGAAAGCCAAGAACAGGGATCCTTTTCAAGAGAGAAAAAGCATAAACCCCCTAAACCCTGAATTCCAGCAAGCCATTCTCGGGTGGCAAATGAGTCCAGCTACAGAAAGACACACCTCTCGACAGAAAGAAAAACCAAAGGTGAGGTCAAGAGATCGAGAGAAAAAGGAGAAGGAGAGAGGAAAATTGAAAAAGCAGTGACAAGAAAGCACTACCGTGTAAACGGCGCGAGTTGAGCGGAGCAAGCCCTGGCCAGCTGCCCATGTCTCCGTCATCAGTCGGTCGGAAGACAACAGACGCACACTCGCTGAAGGGAAAGGGGAGGAGTTCCAGGAGACAGAGTAAGAAAGGGAGGGAGACGAAGCCACGACTCCAGAGGCATACACTGCGGACACGGCAGCAACAATAATCCCACACCTCTTCAACATCGCCATACTACCCTAATTCTTCTTGTTCTTCTTGTTCTTTCTTTCGTCTTCAGCACTACCCCTCCTGTATGCTTGCCATCAAGCAAGCTTCTGGACGTTGCAGAAGCTCAACAAAGACTTGTTCCTTCTTCCTAGGAAATCTGTTGGACTCCATACACCACACGAAACCAAATTCAATTCCCTTTTCTTTTTCTATCAAAAAAACAGAGTTTCAAAAAAGCTGCTTGCTGTTGTACTCTATGTCGTTCTTGCTCTTTCCCCTCCTCGTCGTCACGCCTCTTGCTTGCTTCCTTCCTTGGCGGATGCTTTGCTTCTTTCTTCTTCGTCGTTTCTCCGCTTTTCCGCTGGAAGCCACAATTTGCCCTAATTTCACTCGGGCAGTACATTTCAGAAGGCAACAATTTGCCCTAATTGCACTCGGGCAGTAGATCTGTTCACTTCAGAACTAGTGTGGCCTGTGCCGTTGGCCCAAGTGTTACCACGTCCTCAACTGATTTTTCCTTCCAAAACCTGGTTTTTTGGAATTTATTTGAATTTTTACAATTGCAGAAATCACTTAAAAATCAATATCTCCCACATTCTGAATCCAAATCTTACCAAATAAATTCCATTAAATCCTGCTCATCAACATCTTTCCACCAACACCAAAGGCACATTCCAATTCCTCCGAAATTTTCAGTTACGATTTAATTTAATTTTCAGTGAAAAAATCATTCAATATTCAAGAACTTTTGCACCGCAAGTCCAAATGCCATGAAACCAAAGCCGATGCACCCCTCCTCCTTCAGAGCTTTTCAAAGAGACCAAGAAAGTGATCTGAGGCATCCAAAACGGTGGATCTCATCAGTACAAAACAAACAAACTACCTTCCTTCATAGATAGATGCCACAATTGGCCATAATTATCACGCGGGCAGTATATTCATTTCAGAAGGCCACAATTTGCCCTAATTATCACACGGGCAGTACACCTGTTCATTTCAGAAGGCTACAATTTGCCCTAATTTCACTCGGGCAGTATACCTGTTCATTTCAGAATGCCACAATTTGCCCTAATTTCACTCAGGCAGTATACCTGTTCATTTCAGAAGGCCACAATTTGCCCTAATTTCACTCGGGCAGTATACCTGTTCATTGCGCAAGGTCACAATTTTCTCTAATTTCACTCGGGCAGTATACCTATTCATTTCCAAAGGTCACAATTTGCCCTAATTATTACTTGGGTAGTATACCTATTCATTTTCAGAAGGCCACAATTTGCCCTAATTTCACTCGGGCAGTATATTCACTGTCGTCGTTTCTACGCTTTTCTGCTGACCGTAACTAAAGGAAGCCACAATTTTGCCCTAATTCACTGGGGCACTACAATTATGGGCGCCCAGAAATTTGTCATACACAAATTCGGTTACAAACCAGAACAGGAAATTTTCTTTTATGCAGCTAAAGTGGGTTTGGGTGAACCAACACTTACTCATGTAACTTGGTAAAAGCCCAAATTTTCATTTAAATTGCTTCTAAATATTTTAACTATCCCAATATTATTATATTGAAGGTGCATTCACACCTAATGTTAAAGCCAATGTTAAGTCAAAATCTAGGTGGCACCCAATGTTAAATGAGTGATATTTAATACTAAATGAATGTTAACATAAAATCTTCGTGGTAAATAGGTTTAGGTTCTAAATGAGTAGCTTGTTGTTAGGGGACTTAATACTAGAGTCCTTAACATCAAGTGTGAATGACGCTTTAAATTAGAGCTTCAACTACAAATCTAACCTTTCTTGAGATTTATGTCGCTACTAAAGCAACATTTACAATTAATGTTAAAATTATTGTTAAGTTAGTGATATGACCTAATTAAATTTGTGTTGATTCATATATATGGTGCTAGTTATCACCAATGCATATGTAGAATTTTATTTGGCAACCAGTGTTGTGCGTGTAAATGTCAATAGCCATATATATAGCATGTAAATATCATGTAAGTGTAAATCATTTACATTTACACATCCAAATTTTTTACATTTACATGTATCTTGTTGCAGTGTATTTTTATTTTTTTTACACTTACATGAGGCTAGTATAAATATTTGTCAAATACACTCTACACAACACTTTGAATGTAAATACTAAAATTAGTTGTAAAGTCGCCCTATCTTAGGGCCTCCTTTCACCCCAAACCTTTATTTCAAGGGTATCCATAAAGTAAGAAAATTTTATTAAATCTACGAATGAAATGTTGAAAATCAACATTTAATGTGCAAGGTTCAAGACTAAATATAGTAATTTTACAAGTAACATCACTGAAAATAGGCAAGCATTAAACACAGTTTAGGAGGAGCAATTCCCTTGGGGAGCAACCATGCTCCCCTGGGGAGCAAATGTGTTCAAACATTTGTATGATCAGACCTGTTGCAAATGAGTTTTGATTGAAGTGCTTTCAACTACAAAGTTGTAGTTGTCCTCAATGATAGGTCACAAGCCTATATAAACATATAAATATATAAGATGATTGTGATTGTTAAAAGTTTTGAAACGTATGTTTCCCTAGGGAACTTGGGCTTTTCCCCAAGGGAAGTTCATTGTTCCTTAGAGAAATTAGCTTTTCCCCAAGGAGGAATGCACACAACATTAAATATATCAATCACATGTGATGGTATATGCTCCTTAAATCTATGTTAAGAAATCCAAATGTTCACCAATTCACAATCATCATATATATTAATTCACCAAGTCTGTCTGTCTATCAATTTGTCTGTATGTGAAGAGACTCTGGACGGGATGTGTTCGTTACTAACTTTTTTTCAACCCCACCCATACAACTGAAACTGCAAGTAGGTGGGAGACTGCTAATAGCAACCCACTTGGACCAATCAAACGTTTTGACTTTGTTTATTAGACAGCTCCAGGGCTCCTCCATGGCTCTCAAAGCTGTTGATTGTTTGAGGGTACCAGTAGTCTCCCCATGGATTCACTAGATTTGACTGATGAACAACATCCAAGATTTCAAGTGCAAGGTCACCTACTGAGCATTGATGGAGATGCTCTTATTACCACATGGCCCTCACTTGATTTTTGGCACCTCTACCTTACCCTTAGTGATTTGTCTTGTGACCAATTTTTGTTACTTTGCAATTTTCTTTTCAGAGGAAAACTTTAAAGGGTGGTTTTTGAATGTAAAATGTGAGTTTTCAGTAAGAATTCGAATTTTTTTTGTGAAATAAAAATTGTATCCGTGCATTATGCACGGGGTTCACACTAGTAGAAGTGTTAATTAACACCAAATTCTAAGTGGTATTTGATGTGATAGATGGTGTTATTTTGGTGGTAGGCTAATGGTAAGAAAATAAAAAATTTCAAAAAAAAAAGATTTTGGGATATCATACAACATTTTGTAACACCCCTTAAAAGGGTGTTTTAACTCAATGTTATGTAAAATCATCCTCATTCCATACCAAAAAAACATGTTTTACCATTATTTTCAAGTTCCTCAATGTTCCCAAATAGTTGTGAAACTCTATGGCCCACATCATCTACCACTTATGTCCATTTCATAACTCACTGTCTTCACAACAATGTCTCCACTTTGGGAAATTTTGTACCATCTCCACATTCTTACAAGAAAACTCCATAATTACTAATCATCCTTGTTGTCACAATTAACCACATCTTCAATTAATTGTAACATGGGAAGTATTGTTGTTAATGTGTTTTTATTGTTTAGGAACAATGATGCAAGGAAGATTTTAAAATTGCAAATTTTACTTTTAGTCAAACTACACAAATGTCATTGTCCCAAGATTTCATGTTTTTAGAATGTCATTTTTGCATATTTTTTCGAACAAATCAAGAATCCTCCAAGTCTTGAAATAATAGAATTTATCACAATTAACAAAAGTTTTAACTTGGTTTGTAACAAGAATATTTCTGCTATAGTGCAAAAATTTGCTATTATAAGACTGTTATTTTTTCATGGACTCGATTGAATCAAACAAAAGATAAGAATCAACTACATTTTGAATCATGAAACCTACTAGGTCATTGATATTCTTCCAACCAAAGGTGCATTCAAGTTAAACTCTTTCTAAGCTTGTCATAAATCTTTTTTGTGCTATTATGTTTCATGGAAGAGAAGTAACAAGTAGAACTTCAAGTTTGTCAAGTGATGGTTCTACAAAAGTTCAACTTTCAAGGATGGACTCAAGTCTTTAGGGAATGTTGAAAAAATAAAAACAAGCATGCACCACCACAATAATTGATGATTCCATATAGCAATCATCAATGTTACAAATAGGATAACTTTTTTAAAATAGGTAGGTATGGCTTTAATGTGTCAATCCAATCCATAGTGTTATTAAATACATGATGTTTTAGGTTTTTGAGATGTTATGTTGAACCATTTTAGAAATATGTAGTTGAGTGTTAGACAACCTAACACAAAAGGTGTAAACACCACATGTGAAAACAATTTTAGCAAATAATGTTTGAGGTTTTTAATTATGTGGGAGGTGACTTGTACACACCGAAAACCATAAAAAATGGCAAGGAAAACATTTGAAAATGTGAAAAAAAATTGCATGAACTTGAAGAGTAATAACAAAATCTTCATTATGTTATTTGACACATTGATCTTTGTACCATTATCGATCCTTGATGATGCAATATTGTTGATGATTAAACAAATTTTCTTGTTTGACCTTTTATTTTTCCTATGTTAACTTGGGTTCCACACTATTCCACATTGTCAATAATGATCAAATTGATATAAGGTAGGAATACATTGATATATTTTCATTCGTTCCTTGAATCCTACAATATCCAAAAATAATTCCATGATCATATAGATTTTCCATGAAATAAACTCCACTTCCATTAATATAGAATTTCAATTCACTAATTTATTTATTTACAATTTGTGAGGAGGGTATTTATATGATCAATGTTCAAGTTGCAATTTTAAGTTTTTAATGTTAATCAATATTCCAAGAAAAATGTGACAATTTGTAATTTCAAACATAATGTCATGTTACAATTTGTGTCATCATGTTTTAAATCATATTTAATTATGTAAATGACATTATTTTATTCATTTTTGATAATATCATGATAATTTTGCACATTCCTTTAATCATGTCATGATAATTTTGCATTCTTGTTTATACTTCATGTTTTGACAAAAATTGAAATTATATGTTCTAATTCATCATGATGTTTTTTGCGTTTCTATCTATACACCATGTTTTGACAATTTGTGAAATTATATTATCAAAATTTTCATGAAATTTTTTGTGCAAATTGTGTGTTGTGTGATATTCATGTTGCACTTCACATGTTGATTTGTTACATGATCATCTTGCAAGACATTTTTGCATTTTCTTCAATGTGATACAACCTAAATTAAATTCAAATATGTGTTGGGAAAACAAAAACACTCAATTTTCACATGTGATAATATGAAAAAACAAAAATGATACGATTCTAGTCTAGAATCATTTCCTAGAATTATCATCTAAAATGATGATTTTTGGAACATAAATGTGTTCCCCTTGAACCAAATTTGATGTATCATTGTCATTGAAATTTCTAATTTGTATAATTAAATAGTTTATACAAAATTTTAATATACGATTATTTGATATTGAAATATTACACAATTTTCACAAAGCATGTCATTAATAGTTTATTAGTAAAAATTTGATATTTGGTAGATTATGCATGCATAGTGATTACGACAACCAACCCTATGAAAAGAATACATGTTATTGGTGACATGAGTGTTCAATACTATAATTATTTACCAATTGAGTTTTTCTATAACTAAATACTTTAATAAACGACTCATCTGATAATGGTTATGCCATTTAAATGGCATCCATGAAAATCATAAATTTTCAACATACAAAATTGGAAACACAAGGTGGTTAGTATGGCAAAGTTCAAGATGATCCTTCAATTCTACCCAATATGTTTCTACAATGGATTTGACATGACTCTAGAATGTAGGGATATCAAACCTTGACTTGCTTTTGGTGCATCACAATTTCTCTATGTTTATAATCTTTACTTCCAAGTGCATAGCTAATAAATGAGGTCTTGAAAATTATTGCTTGCAAATCTTGACTACTAACAATGATTTCAAATGAATTTGCCTAAGCTTCTAAATTGATATATGGCATGGTCTACACAAAACAATTCAAATGTTTGAAACTGCAAACTAATCTTTAACATTCTTATCTTTGAGCTTGTACAAAGTCACACAAATTAGTTCTTTATCTACAAACAAGTTTGAAATTGTAACTTCGTGACAAGTTACATTGAAGATTAAAATGACTTGAGTCAACTTCACAACAATGTGAGAACCCAATGAAGAATTCCACTTTTGTACTACATAGATCCTTGTGTGATCCCAAACAAATATTTGAGCACTACATATATTAGCATTTTCAATTGAAGCTTGCTACTTCTAGCTCAACTTTAGAACTACAACAAAAAAAATGATGCTCCATAGAAAAACATTCAACATTAGAAAACAATTTATGTCCACGTTTGTAAATGTCTACACATGAAAAATTAGTTGATTACAAAATCGTTATTATGTGCAAAAAAGCTTTAGATTGGATGTGCAAACTAGGGATCACCCAAATAGACTCTATGAATTTATTTGTCAAATTATTGAATCCCAAAAATAAATAAATAAATAATAACAATAAAAAAATAATTCTCTACAATTTAAAAATCTTCAATTCACCCATGTTTTGCATCATAGTAAAAGACTCCATGTGGACACACCTAATGAAAACTCCTCATGTGTAAAAAGCACATTGAAAGTAACCAAAGCAAATGTGAGATTGAAATTCCATCTCAAAGAATACTATGGAAACTACACCTTTTAGCGAACATCTAAATAGTTCAAAGAAGAGCCCATGACCAAACGATCATCAAGCCTTTTGACCGGATGCCCTAGGTGAGAGAAAATGCTCTTTGACAATTTAAGAGATTGTAACCAAGGTTATTTACAAGGTGTTGGGTCATGGGTTTAAAACATAATATGCAAAATGTTTGGTTTTATTTTTAAAAATGCTTGATGTTAGGTTTAGGGTTGTGTCATCTTGATGCACACAAATGCAATGCTTGTGACCATAGATTTTGAAACCCATACACAAAATGTGAACTGTAGTTCAAGGAAAATGGCACTATAGGAAACCAAGCTATGCGTCTGGAGTTCAAACTCTGTTCGGTCATAGGCGTAGTCACCCTACTGACTTCTTGTTTTCTTCGTGTCTTCTTTGAGCAATGCAATTAGGGTTCGACGATTGCAGATGCGTTCTGGCCGTCCGATGGTAATGGGCACGCAACCTGAACCGTCGATATTAGGGTTTCACCATCGGAGGCTACAAGAAACGGGCGTGTATATACTAGGGTTTGGCACTGAACGTGTCTTTTCTCTCGCGCTCGCTGCCGCTCGCCGCTGCTGCGTATTGACGAATTTCTTCCTCGTCGACAATCAATCTTTGTCGCTTCAATCTACGGTTTGTGTTTTTTACTATATCCCTCACAATGAAGGTTGTGGCTGCTTACTTGCTGGCTCTCTTGGGAGGCAACGAATCTCCCTCCGCCAAGGACCTGAAGCACATTCTCGGCTCAGGTTTGTCGTTCTCACACTTTGCTTGCTGTTTTTTTTCTTTTTTTGGGTGTTGTTTTCCTGTCTTCAGAGAACAAGCAAGAGTGTGTGTGTCTTTGCTCGGTAAGCTCGAAAAAATTGGTCGTCGTTTTGCCATTTTTTTGACTTTGTCTATTCACAGGTTCAGCAAAATGGCAAGTTCTTAGGCTTTTGCACTTGCCAAATGCAAGATCTGTTTTATGTGTTTTTGGCTGACATGTGTTAACGGATCCCGATTATGTTGTGGAGATAAGTATAGTTAGCGGTTCACTCATGCAACATTTCTCCGTTGACGGCAGTCTGTCCTTTGTGTCTCCGACATGTGATTACTTGCTTCATCTTAATGCTTTAGATATTTAGGTTTTCATCAGCTTGGCAGTCTAGAAAAGGCAGGCATGTGTCTGGCTCTTTTAGGGAGTACCTGAGAGCCAAAGAATCCCCCTGTGTTGTTGTGGTGTTGTGCAGTCGGTGCTGAGGCTGATGATGACAGAATATCCTTCTTATTGGGAGAATTGAAGGGCAAGGATATCTTGGAAGTTATAGCATCTGGAAAGGAGAAGTTTGCATCAGTTCCTTCAGGCGGCGGCGGGGGTGTTGTGGTCTCTTCTGGTGGCGGTGGAGCTGCACCTGCTGCAGCTGCTGAAGAGAAGAAAGAAGAGAAGAAGGAAGAAGAGCCTAAAGAGGAGTCTGATGATGTAAGTGGTTTTTTTATGTTTTATGTGGCAGGATTAGTTCATTCTGTTCTAGTGTTTTGCAAGTGTGCTGTGTATTGTGTCTGTGGAGCAACAGCAGTCATGATGTGTAATTGTGTTTCTAATGCTATAATGCATCTGTTGGACTTGCAGGATATGGGTTTCAGCCTATTTGACTAGTGAGAGTGTGAGTTAGTCTGTCAGATCTGGAGTTGCCTCCCAGCTGGCCAGCTCTGGAGTTGGGAAGTTGCAGAAGGCAACTTAATTCAAGGGTTTATTTGAGATGGGTCTAGCTTGGAGCACAAACGGTGATAGCACAAAGATGTAGCAGTTTTTTATACCTGGAATATCTTCCAGGCTTCTCAACGTTTAACAGTGAATGAATATGCAGCTTCTGCATGTAACTTGCCATTTTTTCTGGAAATCTGTGACACCCCCTTTCTTGGCTTTGAAGTGTGAGGTTTAAAGTGCCAAGCCATGTCTACATTTCTAACTAAAAACAATGGTCAGTTTTGTGGGAGCAAAATCAAGCCTAGTTCGTTGGTCTGCACAATCTCATGATGACCTGTGCATTCCAGCAATTCCTCTATTTTTCTGATTCTTCGGTTTGTCCATGCTGCATCTGTTGCAGTCTCTTGAATAAGAATGAGCGTGCACAAGTCCTTTTATGCTTGTGCCATGTAAACACCAAAACCTAGTGTTGATCTATGCTTTGATAGCAGCAGCTGTCCTCTCACTTTTGCTACAACTTTTGTTCTGTAATGCACTGCTGTAGAATTTAACTGCCAGCAAGGCGGATGGCTTGTTTGCTTCTCTATATTGTGTTTCTTGATGGTTCATAAGTTGTGGATGTTGTTAGGAGTGCTTGCTACCTTGGTGTCTTTTTTTTCCCCAACTTTGTCAGTTGCTCCTTGCAACTGCTTTGGCAGGAAATCTTTGCCAGTGGAAATTTTGTTGCCTATGCATTGCCTCACTTTCTTGCCATCTCAAGCATATCACCAGCAGGTAATGCTCGCTCCTTGGTGCTGAATGCTTGACTGAAATCTGCCCAGAATTTTTACCTGGCATGAGCAGGAACTAGATTCTTTGGCTGTTGGATGGGCATTGTCCAATTCAGGTGCTTGGAGAGAGATTTTCGTTTGGGTCTACTTTGTATCCTCTTCTTGTGCATTGGATTGTGAGGACCAAGAGCAATTGCCAAGGTTTTTGTGGAGGTTCATATCTTCATCATCAGTGTAGCAACTGCAGTTAGCAGCAGTTACTGGGAGTTTGTTGCAGGATGTTTGTTGTAAATGAGACATGCACTGTGAAAGGGGATACACAGTAAGCTTCTCACAGTATGTTTGTCATTTGCCAACAAATCTTGACTTGATTAGTTATATCTTCCAGAGCAAATCACAAGATTGGACATCATCTACACAACATTGGCAATAATACCTCAGATTGGATGTGGAGGTTATGGCATGATCTTTGCTCATGGATGGAAAGAAATGCTGGCCTTCCTCAACAAGTCCCATGTTACTGCAGGCCTGACAGAACACCCATCAGAATGGTCAGGTCTGGCTTGACTCCCTCCTGTTGCATTTGTTCAAACAGCTGAAGAGCCTCCTGACCATGATTGTGGTGGGCATATGCTAAGATCACTTTAGAGCATGAGACTAAATCACAGATAGAAATGTTGTCAAATGCTTGACTCACGCTTTGCAGACTTCGGGACTTTGAGTACATGTCAACAAAGGGATTCTCAACAAACACAAGGCTTTCCCATGCTGCTTTGACAATGCAGGCATGAACCTGCTTGCCCTTATCCAGCACTGCTAGGTTTACACCAGCATTGAGGACATTCTTGAAGATGACCCTGTCAGACTTCATGCCTTTTTTATTCCATCTGCCAAAAGTTATTAAATTGCTTCCTTACTAAGCCATGCTGGGAAAAGCACAAATCATTGCTGTCCAGAAGAACACATCTCTTCTTGGCAGTTTGTCAAACACATTGCAGGCATGTTTAACACTTCCACACCTTGAGTACATACTAAGGCATTTCCTAAAGAAGTCTCGGATTCAAATGCGGCCCTGACAACAAGAGCATGGATTATTCCCCTCTTTTAGAACTGTAGGCTTGCACAAGCATGCAGGACTCATGAACATGATTGCATTTCCTACCTGGAAATCTGTCTCTAAGCCATCACCTGTAGTCTGATGATGGATGTGCTTATCCTGTTCCAGTGGTGCTAGACTTACATGCAGTGAGTATGCTGATAAATATGACCTTGTTAGACTTCAAATCATCCTCATGCATTTGGTGGTTGAGTTTAAATGCCTGCTTAGCATATCCTTAGATCATTTGAGTCCATGACACCAAATCTCGTGTCACCATTCTGTCAAACACCACATGACTATCTGGCAAACTTTGTATAAATTCTGTCAAGTGCAGTCCCCACATGGCTATTTGACTCAAGTCCAGCTTCTATGATAAGCCAGTGCACCTTCTTGCCCTGTTTCAGAGTTGTTCCTGGGCTTCCAATTGCATGGAGGATGCTACTGAATGTCTACTTGTCAGGTTTCAAACCCTCTTGTTGCATGAGCCCAAATAAGTAGGTGGCCTGTTCACCATACCCCTTCTGAGCATATCTGAAGATCATGTTTGTCCATGAAACCACATCCTGTGTGAATATGTTGTCAAACACTTGTTGTGCATTGACAATACTCCTGCACTTGATATACATTGTGAGAAGCTTGCTCCATAGAAAAACATGTTGCTTAAACCCTGAATTCATGATGTGATAATGCACCTGCTTCCTGTCTTCCATGGATTTCTTCATTACACATGCCTGTATGACATGGGTATACATCCAGCAGTGTGCTCCAATGCCTCGTAGGTCGACAGACCTTAGATGCACACTGCTTCAGTCTCTCACCCTGGCCTGCAGAGTCTGTCCAGATCCCCATGTGTGCCACAAATGTCCTGTTTGCCTTGCTTAATAACTGGTTGCCTTCCATTTGTTCCTGTAGACAAATTAGCAACATTGCCTGGACTGGATCCTTTGCTAAAGGTCTGGCATACAACCATCTGACTATGGGTATCTCTTGCTTGTTTCCCACCAAGAGTTGCACTCATAGAGAGTCTCTGAATGAGGAAGCAATCTTTTCAGAACAAGGAAAGTAAAAGGCAACACCTTTTCTGAAGAAGGGGAGGAGGACATGGACCACTTGTATTCTGACCCCAACATACCAATTTCCAATAGGACAGGCACACTCTTGTGAGAATCGAAGCTTCAAAAGATGGGGTGGCTGGTATGTCCAGTCAAATTTCTGGCTATGTACCTTTCTGCTGCACTCCTGTGTTGAAACTCTCCTTGACAACACTGAGGTTTGTTCAACGTATAGTTTTTTATGTGCAACACACATAAATGTGTAAATCCCACTGTCCACTCTCTCTGAAAGATCAAAGTTGTGCATGGAGAGAATTTCCCTTACAATGTGCAGGGATGTTCTCCAGACCTGCCAATCTCTACTAGTGCTTCTGGAGTTGAAGGTACAGCTCTTGCTTCCAGTTTTAGGATTATGTTTGTTCAACCTTTAAAATGCTCTCCGGAAAGCAGATCATTGCTTTTAGCAGTGGTTGTTGCTCTACTCACTACAAGAGAATGTGGTTTTTCTCACACAAAATGCGGCAGCTCCTGACACATGTGTGAAGTAAACTTTGTGGTTTCATCCATTACAATATACAATATGTGATGTTTAGTGTGGCATATGTTATGTTAAAATGGAAATTTGACATTAGGTAATGGCACATGTGTGAGAATGACCACATTCTCTTGTAGTGACTTGGAATGTTTAGAACAATCATCCACTATAGGAGCAGTCATGACATGAAAGTCTGGCAGTAACAGACTGTGTATACTTTAGGTACATAAACTAACTGATCAGAGCAAACCTTCAGCTTCTGAAACAGAAAGTGTGGCTAACTCATAGGTCAAGCCTAGTGTTGAAAACATAGTTTTGATTCCGGGAAACCATGGGTTTGCAGGAAAGGAAGAACCTGTGTGTACTATTACCATCCTGGCATAATGGTGTCTTGGGAGGATCAACTCTGAACTTCTCAACTATACACCCTGGAATAAGACAAGACTCCATGGCTACCAAACCTCAAATCCTCAAGTGCAAGCAACTCCAAAGTATTCATTCCCGAGTTCGAGGGTTAGTGCAGACAGACATGTGAAGATCTCTGCCTACTGTACTGCTGATGTTGCAAAAGTAGTGATTCCATGAGGCTGTTATTGCTCGAGTTCTAGAAATAAATGGGTTGTGAAAGAACTGAGAGGGAAAGAAACATGAATTAGTTTCACATGATTTTTTCACATGAATTACAGTTTTTGTAATGTGTTTTTTTTGGGGGGGTTACCATTCACATGTATAAGTTTGACAATTGAAACTGTAATTGGGTTACAATTCTTCATGGTAGTAATCATAGCTAAGAACTTGAAATGGTGTGTCAACAAAGACACATGGACGATGCTATGGGTTACTTGTAGGTGGTTATTAACTTGTGGTGCTTATAACTTGTAGGCCTTGTGGTGGTTAGTACAGTTTAGGGTTTAATTTTTAGAATAGATAAGAACTAATCTCCAATTTAGCTATTTCTCATACAAAAGCACTAAACACTCCATTCAGCAAGCATTGAGTGAGAGATGCTTTGCTAAGTCATCATGCGAAGCACAGTAGGTAGCAGCACTTTTCATTTATAATGTACGTTGTAACTCTGCTTGAAGTCACACATCCTGTTTGCAAATTTTTTGGGTCCGCCGGAGGGGAGGGGTGTGCCAGCCTAGGAAGTAGTGCAAGACCAAGGCGACGCGCACGAGGCCAGGCAGCAAGCTACCAGACGGCCTCGTCCCCGACAAAAACTAGATTAATATCATGAGGCTCGATGAGCCTCGTATCAGATATTAAACTGATAAGAACAGATACTACACTTGATCTTAGCCAAAAGGCCGAGAAAGGTATGATTTTAATGGAGAAGCAAAAGGGTTTATATAGTATTCCTCAGTACCAGAGAATTGGACAATGAATATGGGATAATAAAAATAGCCATCTTATCTGCTTGCGCGTGTTTGCTTTCTTTCTGCAAGCAGGCTGTTGCCGTGTTTGCTTTCTTTTTTTTTGTGGAAGGGGAGGCTGAAAACCTCTCCTCGTTTTTCTTCTTCTTTGGTCTTCTCCCAGGCAAACAAAGAATGTAAGCCCTGGTCTGGGCTAACCGTTTGATCCCCGGAGAAGGGGTTATTTTTTGCTTCCGAGTTCTACCCCTGCAAAAATCTGGCATTTCTCTCTCTTGTTATGCAGAAAGCCAAGGAGATGAGACCTTGGCTGTTGGTGATGGTACATCTCTCCCCCTGGCAATGAAGCTTTTATTTCAACGGATGTGAAAGCCTGGTTTGCTGATGATGTAGTGTCTGCTTGATTTCATGATAATCTAATGTAGCTTTGCGTCTTTTCTCCATTTGCATGCAAGAATGTCAGTGGAATGGGAGGGCAGGAGCAAATAACGTATCAATGATCCAAATGGCTGATGTTGCAGGTAAATTGATCTTTCCATAACCATTCATTCTGATTACAAACAAATTGTATTCAACTTGTGAATGAGTTCTGCTCAGTGTGTGTCTCTCTTTCATGGCCTTTGCAATTGCAACAAGATCCAAACACCTCACACAAATTTCTGAGCAAAGCACTCTGACACTCTTCCATCTAACTCTTTTAACATATTTTTCATTTACTTTTTTTTTACTTGCTTCACGACCCATTCCATGCCCTCTTGTAATCCTTCACCAGTCTTGGCTGTTAGACAAAGCAAAACTTGGTTAGATACTATAAGTGTATTCCAGGACTCTAATTCCTTTTGGGATCATAAATCTAGAAACAAAGCTGGGTTGTAACGATCGTGGCATAAGTTATACAGCATTCATTTTGTACATCACATATACTCAGATGCAAACTATTCAATGATTCTTGCAAGTTTAGACAAATTCTCATGGTAATAATTTGACATTGTAACAAATTTGCTTGGTGTCTGCCCACAACTGATGAATTTTTACCAGAGCAACCTTGAATTTGCCATGCACGATCTCGTATTAAGAACAGATTCAATCCATGCGCAACCTGTGGATTCAAGAAGCTATTTGTTAAGGCAGAAAAGGAGAATTTAATTATGGACATACAACAATTTTTTATGCTGCTTTGGGTTGCAATTTTCCTAGGTTAAAATCAATGGTTTTCCTATCATTTTTATTGTTTGATCCAGCAGCTAATTGATGCTGTTGATTGGAAGATGAAGTTTGAAGTAATATATTTTTTCAGTAGTATCAAGTGTAGGCTTGTTTCCAAATTTACCTCATCAGCTGGGAGTGCATGCATGAGGTCTTGTTTGTTAGCCAAAACAAGGATTGGCACATTGGTCATCTTTTCCTCCTCTAGGAGTTGGCTCAACTCATCACCTTCCATCCCAAAATTCAACAAAACCCATTTTCAATTACTCATTGCAAGGGCATAATTTTGCTCCATTACCTGCATTGCAGCCACAAGAAAACTAGCAAATCAACACCAGCCCATATAATCATACAGACTACAATGCTCGAGGTCCCTTTACTTTCCCTTTAAGAGAGCACTTTCACAAGATTTAATGATGTTGAACACATAATAACTACACAACTCTGGCTAGCAGAAAGCATCAGTAAAACAGTACAAAATGCAGATTCAAGCACTGTGATGTAGTTGCAGTGCTGTTGCTAAGTACCAGATTCCTCAATGCGTCGCCTATCTGCACAATCAACTACATAAACCTGTTTTCACCATACATTCAACCCAGGAGGATCCATGAGTTTGTTGTTGTTATTGTTGGCAGAAAGGAAGTCACATCTCCTCAAAGTCTGCAAATCAGGAATCAACATTTTGGAGGCTATTCTGACATGAATACATTGGCCTGGAAAAAAAACCTCTTAAAAAATTTCAACCTCTTTGAAGTTTTGTTTGCATCACAGGGGAAACGGAGGCAGTAGCACAGTAGCACTGAAAATTTCTTTATCAACAAAAACCAATTCTTCAGAAACCAACAAAAGAACCGATTTCATGATTCAGAGTGGTGCTATGCATTTCACATGTAATAGCATGTACTTATGAATTGTATGCAACTGCATCTCAGAAGACTGTAATTTTAAGACATCATGCCCGACTTTAATGCACTCACTACTGAACAATCTTGAGAACAAGAAGGGCTTTTTTTTTGGTGGATATTTCTCACCAATGCATCTGTTTGCTCAAAATAATTACGCCAGTATGGTCGAATTGCTCGTTGACCTGTCTGGCATATGGAAAACTGAGGAGGAGATATACAGGAAGTCATTCAAGCAGTCAAATTTGGCATTTACACCATTTCCATGTTCATGAAATGACAAACTCAATAATGTATGACAAAAATTCTGCAGTTGTTGATACAGAGTTCCAAATGTTTGAATTTGAAAATGGAGTGTGTTGCACAAAACACGTGTTATCCCGAAAACATGTGTTACCATTACCCACATCTAAGGGCCTTGAGAGACATTACCACCAATATCCCACACGTTGAGCTTGAAACCCTCGTGGATCAATGATTTGATGTTGAATCCCTATAACAACAACAACACATACAATTTTAACTATTGGCAAATACCATCAGACCCACATCTAGAAAATGAGAAAATTGGCATTACCATCACACCCACATCTAGAAAGAGAAATTTGCAACACCATCACACCCACATCTAGAATGAGAAAATTGGCAATGCCATCACACCCACATCTATGATGAGAAATTGGCAATGCCATCACACCCACATCTATGATGAGAAATTGGCAATGCCATCACACCCACATCTATGATGAGAAATTGGCAAATGCCATCACACCCACATCTATAATGAGAAACTTTCCACAATAACAAGTTGGTACTTAGAAGAAAGACATAATTTGATCATGTCCTGCACTGTATAATCATTTTCCCAACACCCAGAAAAAACAGTAATATGTACCACTATTGATACTGCCATTGCAAGCATTCAAGGTTTGGAATGTTCGCTCCTTGGCTGATGGGGGATTTTTCTCATTTCTCTTAGAGGTCATGCTGTAGTGAGCACTGCAGGGGGAAATTATGCAGGAGAGAAAATCCAATTACCTACCTGTGTGGGTGTGACAGTGCTGATATCTTCATCTGTCAAGCACTTGAGGACAGTGGTTTTGCCTGCATTGTCAAGACCAAGGACCAAGATCCGTGCCTCCTGAAAGTCCCAAGAGCATGACATGAGGTTTCAACCTAAAAAGAAAAGCAGCAACCCTACAAGAACATCAAACATTTGAAACAGGTTACAATCTGCAAGATCATTGTACCAATTTCTTCTCACAATGCGCAAGATCATGTACTAGGCTGAAGAATTGATGTACATCAGCCTAGTATGAGAGTGAGAGAAGAAAAGTAGGAACAAATCCATGCACTTTGAGAATTTCCCAACAGATCTTCAACATATTTGCTTCACTAAAAATCAATCTGACACCATGTATATACATGCATACACATATCAGCAACCAAATGTATGGAAACAAATACCTCAGCCTTTGATTTGTAAAGCTTCCTCAACATAGCCAATAAACCCTACAAAAGCAATTCAAATTGGATATCTCTGAAGGCAGAATGAAACCTAAAGACTTCCAAATTCAAATCAACTGAGATGTTAGTGCATATCATGGATAATAGAAAAATCTGTTGCATGGATTCTGTCTTTAAATGCATTTGCACAAAAGTTTCCTGGAACTATGAAAATATCTAAGAGTCAGTATGGCAAATGTGTACATTGTGTATGTAGTGCTGTATAACTTACACAAGAATCAACATCTGTTGAGATGAGTATTGATTTAGGAGAATTGGGTCTGATGTCATACCATGATGGTTTTGGAAGAATTGGAGTTGATAATGAAGGGAAGGCTTCAACAAGAGAATTGATTATGTCCTTCATATAAATTCCATTTTCAAGTTGTCGTCATCTCATGAGATTTGAAAAGACCTCACCAAAACTCTGGCACAAAAAAAATTGAACATGTGTACATGCAAAAGCCAAATGATGTGCACCAACCATTTTGAATTGCAATTCATGTCATCACACTTACAGATAAAAAAACTAATCACAAACTCAATCCACAAGATGACCAGAGCCTATTCAACTCTTTAAGTCAACAATGGTATGAATTCCTCAAACTCTTAATAGATAATGTTTTTGTAGACCTATCTGCACTAAGGTAATGCCAATGCACATGGTAATGCAACAAACACTATGAACCTCATGATACAGATCTCATTTGCAAGGAATAATGTGACCTTGTAGCTGCAAATCCAAGACAGTTTGCTCTTATTTTTGTGCCAAGTCTTTTTTTTGTTAATGGGTTCTCAAAAACTACTCAAAAGTTTTAGAGGGAGTGTATGTAAAAGCATAAGTGCCAACAAACAAAAACTGAGGGGATGGGTGTGGGTGTAGACACATGAATGTATGAATGGGTGGATGAAAGTGGGAATGTGTGATTGATGAGGAAAGTAAGTTTGATTTTGCATCAAATTCCTTTCCTTGTTGCTAGAAGATTGGAAATGGACGTGAAATTTGAACCAAAAACATTCACATTTTTCTCATGTTTTCTTGTAATGAAATGTTGCACAGTCTTGTCATTAGGAGGAATAGGAGGAAATAGTCCAACCCAATTGAGCAAAATGATAGTTAGGAAACCACCTTCCAAGATGGTCTCTTGAAGAAATCGATCCTCCCAAGGTAGAACACTTTGCAAGCTATTTTATTCGTTTGATTTGGCATGGAGGGTTGTTTGTGTGTGACGCCTAGGAGTTTGGAAACAAGTTCAAAAGAAAAAACTTTTCAAGGAGGTTGATATCCTTTGGAGACCATTGTTCCAATGAATCATATTCCCTTGCTCCATTGACTTCTATGACTCTATGACAAGCATACTCATAGTGGGCCCATTTTTCCTTCCACTTCTCTTCCTCTCAATTTGTTTACTTCTCAACTTCCACAAGCCCATCCTAACATTGGAGTACCCAATTGAAGCATTGTCAAGCTTATGGCTTGTAAAAGGTGATCTCTATGGTTGCTAAATGACAAGTATGTCAGAGACATTTCTGTAGTACCTGAATTTAGGGAAGGAGTTTTTAGTCTTTAATGAAGAAGGAACCTTAAGGATTAGGGTTTCCATTTATCTAACTAAGTTCATTGGGGAAGGAGAAATGTGTCATACTTTAAGGCCATAACACATGAAGCCTTAGGTGCATCAAAGTTTTGCTTGATTGGAATCAAATTTGTGCCTCAATTTCTTCCATAGTTTTACCAGCTTTCTATTTTGAAATTATATATATATATATATATATATATATATATATATATATGTCCATATTTAAGTATTTTTTATTCTTATGTATTTTGATTGTACTTTGATATATTTTATCCTCTGTTTTTTTAATTGCTAGGTTCACTTGCCACTAGCAAATTGTGGTGGCAAAAGAATATCCATAAAAACAAAAGAAAATTTGTTATAATCTTGCTATATTTAATTTCAATGTAGTTCACAAACATTTGGCAATGAGCACCTCGTATTGTGCTCTTCTTATCATTGGAAAGCCCTT
>Ga0116227_10002998_pt1 | contig 37916 bp, 20 predicted proteins | sample S1TSphgellanicum_FD_89693 | JGI IMG/M metagenome (GOLD analysis project Ga0116227, IMG submission 89693) | Host-associated microbial communities from peat moss isolated from Minnesota, USA - S1T2_Fb - Sphagnum magellanicum MG | ecosystem: Host-associated > Plants > Peat moss > Unclassified...
CAAAATCCTTCAAGATATCATAACTCTATAACTAATCTCAAGTTTCAACACAAGCCAAAATATCATCTTTCAAAAATCCTCATATAAAAATAGACCTATTATTTATTACCTAGGGGCCAAATTCCCTTAAGCTACTATACTCTAGAATGAATCTAAACACAATGTTGGTTGGCAAGGCCAATAAATGCTGGAACATTGGCCCCAAGGGTTGCAAATTGGCTTTCCAAATTTGATGGTATGCTTTTCTTCAGCTTTGGGGCCAATAAAATTCAGCATTTATTAGTAGCTTGGGGCTGATTGAAAATATGTTTTCTATTTCAGCCTTGATTCCTAGTGTAACACCCCGTGGGGCTGATTTCAACTTTTGTAGCAATAGGAATTAGTGTTTTTTTTTTGAAAAAATATGGCATTTGGCTATTGTTTCAAGCCTTCTGTTGCTAGGCTGGCCACTGGTTGGAATGAATTGGAGTCCAACTGGCTAAAAATAAAAATAATTGAAAAGATTTTTTGGCTAGGGATTAAAGGGGAATGGGAATGGAGTTTCATTAGGCGATTTAATTTTTTTAAAGGTGGTTAATTCTGGCTACAAGTGTCAGATGGTTGTAAGAGTTTTGGCTACTGAAAATTTTCACAAGGGAAATCTAGGCTACCTTCTCATTAAACCATGGAGACTCAAATCACTTGTAAGGGGATTGAACCTTTTAAAGTGCCCACTGCAACACAAGAGTCTTGCCTACAAAAACTAATAAATTAGTTCAATACAAAATCACCCTAAAGTCACAAATTACAATAGAAGAGCAACAAAGAAGGATGAATAAGAAGTGGTATCCATTTGAGATCACGAATTTCACTAACCCAAAAAACTCGAAAAGCAACCAATCAAAAATTTGGTGGATTAAGATTGTTCAAAACTCCAAAATCAAGAGCTTTAAATCTAAGCTTTCACACCATATTGAGGACGTTTTGCACACCATTCCTCATATGTAGAAGCATATGAAAAATTATGAAAAATATAAAACTTGTATGAAAACACTCTGACCACTAAACCCAAATTGGTAGTGAGTTTGTTACATAATTTGCATTTGCAAAATGCCAAAGAATTTAAGCACCATTCGTGTCATGGATGCCAATGTTATAGAGTTCATTCATTTGAATGTTCATTTATAATTTATAATGAACTTGTACCTAACTTTTAGGTTAGTTTCAATTCATTTTTAGTTATTTTTTAGTTATTTTCAGTTCACCTCCAATTAATTTTAGTTCATTATTAGTTAATTTTTTGTTCATTCTTCATTAACTTTTAATTCACTTCTAATTAGATTTAATTAATTTATAATTAAATTTTAGTTCACTTCTAGTTAACTCTTAGTTGAATCTTAATTCACACATGGGTGAATATGGGCCACATGTAGGTTGGAAGTTTTTTGAAAAATGTTTTTGAGTTAAGTGCCCAATGGGTGTAAAAAAAAGTAGAATTCCCCATTATTTTTAATCTATTCAACATTAGTTTTAAGTATGTTTCCTTGTCATAACCTTGTTATGTTCTTGTTTCATTTTTGTAATAAAATTTTGTAATTTTTTTTTTGACCATAATTTGTGTTTTAAGTATTCAAATGGGTCATTCGAGCTCATTTTAGATAGCTATGTTTCAAGAGTTTTCCAATGGTATAAAGAACTCTTCAATCTAATGAATTTTGACCCTTGAATTACCTCTTTTAAAATTTAGGAGTTCATTAGGACTCCTATTTCCAAAGTGGAAGTTCACTTGGGAGTGTGCAGGTTCATTCCTTCACTCTCCTACATTCTTGGGAGCATGAAATGTGATTCATGGACTTTCCTTTTCGTTTACACCTTTGTAAGCCCTTGGCTTGGTCATGAGCCCAAGGTTAGGGTCACAACAGAAGTGTTAGCGTTAGGATTTTGTAAGTTGTAAAAATATTTGAACTGCACAAAATTGAACCTAATTACACAAAATCACAACTTGTCATGACCCACCAACACCCACTACCAATTTGAACGCACAAAACCAATGGAAGAAGATCCAAATGCACCTTATAATTACTATTGACACCCACCACCACTAGCAAAGTGAAAAAAACCTTAAGAACCCATAAAATTAAAAAACTTCAACAAAATATGAATCCAAAGGCCAACAAATGTAAACAATTTGGAATGCGTGAACCCATGAATTGAACAATGTGAATCCAAAAATTGACAAACCCAACCAATCTATAGAATGTGTGAACCCATTAAACCAAACAACACGAAGCCATAAATCAATGATCCCAAACAATTTGGATTCCAGAAAATGCTCAAACCCACGTAATTGAACCATATAAAACTTAAAAAGGTTATTCACAATACTTGTTAAGCAAGTCTTAAAGTAGCCTCATAAACCCAAAATCTTGGTGCACCTTGTATTCAACTAATAGTGATTGAAGCAGTTAACAAATGTCAAATTTCATTCCTAGAATCTCATCATCCATGTGCATTGTGTATGTTGACAATTGTAGTTCGTTGTTCAATAACGAAGTTTCTTCAACAAGCAAAACAAATCAATGAGCCATTGAGCTACGAGCATTGAAAATTTCAAGTTTTAGCATTGTGAAGCACGCTTTACAAATCTTTTAAACCTTAAAAAATTAAAATGGAAAACTTGTAACACCTGTGACTAAGTTGGCTGTAAGAGCTTGACAAATTATAGTTGAAAGTTCTTGAATGCTTAAGCCCTAAACCGTTTTGGTAAGCTTTATCTGTTCATAGTTTTGGCGATAAAACGGTGATGGACTTCAAGAAAGAAGAGGAGGGATGGTGAAATGTTTCAAGTGGGAAGGGAAGGGTTTAGTGAGTGGTCTACATTTGCTAGTTAAAAGGTGGTGACTTTCCAACACTTCTCATCACAAAGTTGGTGACTTAGGGTTTTACTTAGGGTGTTTTGGCAAATGTTGATGGTGGTCCGTTGCTAGAAAAAAAATACACTGATAGTAATGCTTGATTTGAGTTGAACACTGGCCTTGACTCCTTTAGGTGAAGTGGGCCTAACTACAGCTTGAATTCACTTCTATTACGAATCCTGAATACTGACTGATTCATCTGCAAATTAGGTCCAAATTCCAATACATATGCATTTGTTAGAGACAAGTATTTAACAGTTGACAATGTAATCCCCAGAGCAAACTCTGTTCCTTCCACCTGGTTGCAGGTGGAAGAAAGTGCCATGGTACATGAAGAAAGTACAGTATATCATGGCACTTTCTTCTTGGAATCCGCAAATGGCATTCAATCTATCTATGAAGCAAGGTAGTTTGCTTTGTTTTGTAGTTATGAGATCCAAGAACCAGGATGCTTCAGGTCGTGTTCTTGGTGTCTTTGGAAAGCTCTGGACGAATGCATGGGCTTGGTTCCATGATGTTTGGACTTGCGGTGCAAAAGTTCTTGAATATTGAATGATTTCTTCACTAAAAATTAAATTAAATTGTTGCTGAAATTTTTGGAGGATTGGAATGTGCCTTTGGTGTTGTTGGAAAGATCTTGATGAGCAGGATTTAAAATTGTTCAGATTGTAGCCTGCAATAATTATGATGGTTTTCAACAGCCCACCTTCATACCTACTTTCACAAAAATTCATTTCACTATTTTAATGATTATTTAATGAACAAAACTGACCATATGGCCAAGGGTAAATAATATAGCATCCACAATGTACATGATTCAAGGCACCAACAGACTCTTGAAAAAGTATATGTTTTCTGGGCTTCTGGGATGAGAAAGGAATTAGGCTTGCTAGTAGTTTTGGTTGTGGAAACTCTAAAGATTGTCTTATAGAAAGATCAATTGAACCCAAGGCTCAATCATTTGGAAATTCCTCCCTGGAGCAATCTGAAAATCATATGATGGTGGTGTGCACAAAAGGCTGGTCTAGGGGGTCAGGGGCTAGGGCCTGATTGCTTCAATAGCATTACTTTTCAGGACTGATGCATGTGAAACCCTAACTTCTAAGTACTTGATTGTTTGGGGAGAGGCTTTGTTTGAATTGAGAATTTGTCTATGAAGGAAGACTCATCTATCCATGAAGGAAGGTTGTTTGTTTGTTTGTTTGTTTGTCACATTGAGATCTCCCAAACCATAGTGCCTCTTGTCATGTTGTCATGCTCTTGATGGTGTTGGAAAGCTCTCGATGAGTAGGCGTGCACCAAGGTGGTTTGGTAGTGTCTAGGGCTAGAGTGCAAAAGTTAATGAATATTGAACAACTTTTTAAAAGAAAATTTAATGAAATCAAAACTTTTTTTTTTTTTTGGAAATTGGGGCATGCTTTTGATACTATTGGAAACCTTAAATGAGTAGAATTTAATGAAGACGCTTTTACACATTTTAGACTTAAGTTATGGGAAATATTGAATTTTGAGTTATTTTGGTCATTAAAAAATAATTTAAAATAAAATTCGCAATTGAGATTTTTCCTCAAGATCCTTTTCATGCATGGGCGGCACATGCCACGTGAGTATCAATGAAAAAACATGATTGGTGTCAAAAAATATAACACAATAAAGACATACACATATATTGTTAATACACACTATGAGAAAATCATATCCGTTGCAACTAGGCTATTTAGTTATAATTTAGTTCTATTGAACATTTTTTAGTTGTAATCTAGTTATATTGAACATTTTTTAATTGTAATAGACATAATTTTCTCATAATGATAATATTAATAAATTATCTTCAAATTTTGGTGAATTTTTCATCACATCCATGGAATTAAAGATCTAGTACCTACTATACAATAAAGTGCCAATGACCTCTAGAGGTCTATTGATAAACTTAGTAATAACATTGTGAAAATGTTCACAATCTGTATAAGGTTTTCACCAAACTCAAAACCATCATTGAGATAAGGACATTGAAGAGTTTTATTGGCAAAATTTCACAACTACGTTAATGTCCAAGTAGACAACAAGTGCATGCTAATGTGCTAAAGGATAATTCTTCCAAAAGAATCTGGTTCCAAGTATGTTCATTGAAATATATCTTTTAAGTAGTCTTCCCTTGAAAAAAAGACAAAAAGTCTAGTTTTTGAATGTCCACAAAATTACACATTTACCCCACGTGGAGACAATCAACTCTATATTGGCTCACACATCACACTGCACCTTCCACAACTAAATGATTACATACTCGCACAAGGTGGGCAAGTGCATCAATCTAACCTTAAATTCTTATGTTGGAGGTGCACTTTCTTCCAATTGCTTTTAAATTTCTCATGTAAAACATTGCTTAAATAAATTCGCAAAAGCACACTTCAGAAGCTCTTGTAAACTTACATTGATTGATTGAAGTTTGGAAATGTTGAGGTGGCTTTTTTAAAGCTATGCCTTGACCTATGAATGGTGTGAACCTTCATGAGGTATGCAATCTTGTATCAAGATCATGCTCTTGTGAAGACCCTATTCAATAGAGGCACCAACATCTTGTTCAAGTGAAGAAGCTATGGAGGGCAATAAAGGGGTAGAACTGAGTTCTACACTTTGAGACTGATAAGCCTTTTGTGTTTTTGGATGTTCAATTGTCTTCACCGAGCATACAGGTTGCTCCTCACCAAGCATATGGGTTGAATCACAATGTCTTCCAAAGCATCTTTAAAGTGTTCCTCCTTGCTGACCTGAACAAACATTGATAGAAGTAATAGCAATTGCACCATTGCAACCACTTGATTATTCATGAATGAGAAGGTTTTATGACCTCCAACATCATAAACATATATGTGTGGCTTCAACTTCTTATCCACAACCATTGGACTAAAACTTTGGGCTCATTACAAATTACAGTCTTCTGATTGATTGATATGAAAACTTGCTCTATCAAAGTTTGGAAAGTTTTGTCCATGAGGAAACCTTGCAGTGTTTTTTTGCAATGTGTAATTCTGCACTTCTGTGTTGTAGCTGAAGCAGCGATCATCCATAAGAAGATCTGGCTATAAACGAGATATGAAAGCACAAAAGTTAAGCATCTTTCTAAATTGTTGGCAACCGACTGGAATCTATTGAGGAAATCTGGCAATTTGTATTCAATCATTTTCAAAATCTTGCGAACTTGGGTCATTTCTTCATTTAAAATCTTTTGTACAGGTCAAAGTCAGATTTTTCAATCTGTGGAAATTGATCCTAAGAGAATCACTGGTTGAACGGCTTGGCAGGGAGAATGGCTCTCATCAGCTTAACACTAAATCTATTTAAGAACAATCCACACACCCACAGGGATCTAATATAATTTGCAATTGCTCAAAGTTGTGTAATGTCAAGAGCAAAAAAAATCATCAATACATGTTCTATTTTTATTTAAGAAAAACTGAACATAAGTGCCAAAATAAATTCCCAGAGATTTAATTAATTATGATGTGAAATTTGGTTAACCCATGAGCCCAGTAAAATAGTCTAATTTTGTTCCAGTTCCAGTTCCAGCTTCCTAAACATATCCATAATACACAGGGTTCATCTAAACTGGTAATTGCATTAGTCCTGAGTGACACAAGTCTTCCAACTTTGCACACACACACACAAAAGTTCAATCACCTTGGGGGTTCTTTTGTTGTTTTGTTGGGCTTGCCTACCAAGGCAAAGGATATTGTGTTTAGATTCATTATAGAGTATAGTAGCTTAATGGATTGACCGTCTGTTTTTATGTGAGGATTTTTGAAAGATGGTATTTTGGCTTGTGTTGAAACTTGAGATTAGTTATAGAGTTATAAATATCTTGAAGGATTTTTGGTTTCTTTTTGAGGATTTATTGAAGATTATATTTTTGCATGGTGAAATATTTGAGTTTCCATATATCTTCTTCTTTCACATTAAGATACTTTTTCATGTAAATGGCAAGGCCACAGTGTGAAATACCCCTTGTTCTGGGTTTGTTTTGTGTTGGAGCTTCATGCAAAGCTTAGCTAGCATCTTTAGTTATTTAATCAAACCTGGTTTCATGACTGCAGTGTTTCTACAATTGCAAATTTAATCCAGAAGCTCTCAGCTTTGAAGGCTAACATGCATATCAGACAGAAAATTCATAACTTAAAGTTATGCCCAAATTGCCCCAAACTGGGTCTTTGGTCCCCAGTTTCACCAAAACTGGGGACACAATGAGAAGTCAGGATGAAAACAGTATGCAGGATGCAAACAGAGGACCAAAACTAATTTTCTGACCTAAATTGATCCGGAGGGGAGTTTCATCCCCGCCACTGGATTTGCCTTATCTATGCCTTGACTGCTGCTCACATTCTTCATGGAATGGTATCCAATTTCACTCACTTTAGGGATACACTAAAATGGGGGATGAAACAGGGAATGGAGGTCAAACTAGGGCCCAAAGACAGGGTGACTTTATGGATAACTCTATTGTTTACAATTGCTTGGAACTTAATTAAGGAGACCTAAAGACATCCTTTGATTTCTCTAGTGTACCTAGAGAGTGCCTTGTAAAGTGTAAAATCTCACCAAGATTTTTGAAAATGAAAAGTTTCACTCGTGTAAGCATTTTGTTTTCGTAAAGCTTGGCATTGTTTTTTTTTCTTGGTGATACCCACTGAGAAAAAAATTAAAAATTAAAATGTAATAAATGTTGTTATTTACACTTAGTAAAGCCCATGGGACATGGAATTACTGAAATCGAGCAATGTTCAACTGTTGCCTCATGCAGGCCCTTATTTTGTAATTCCCTTGCTATTGTCCTTTACCTATCACAAAAAAATAATAGTCACCACCTAGCTAACTCCTTTTTTGGGCATTACAAATGATGAAAGGAATTGTTTTACAAATTTACTCTTGCATTTTCTCCCATCAATGGCAAATGCCTCCTATCCTCACCATGGTTTTTTAATCAACTTTTAGAAATAGCTATCCCTGGTTAGTGCAATTTTCACCATGGCTTGAATGGCTGGTTTGATGAAATGTTTGTATGAGGGGTAAGTGACTTGCTTTTTTACTTTCAGGACACCTGATTATATATGTACGTACATATATGTAATATGAATTATTTTCCTATTTTAGAATGTGCAATGGAGTTTAATTTGGCTATGTCCATTTGACCCACTTAAAAAATTAGGTGATTTACAAATGTTTTAAAGATCCTATTGGCAATGAATAAAATCCTTTTAAAAAGATATTTTGGCGATATGATTTGTGAGGGAACTGAACCTTGAACTACACTACATCACAAGCCTTCTCTTGTGTAATGTAATTACCTACATATCACACAATGTACAAAACAAGGAACAAAACACACAAACTATACCTATTTGGTGAAAATTGACTTAAGGGTGAATTGAACCCCTAAATTGCCTACTACAAGATGAGTCATTTCCAAAATAACACATAACAAACACACGTACTATACACAACAATTTTTTTTTGGTTAGGACTTAATAATTACTTACTCATTACTACCATCAAAAACACAAAATTTTAAGGAAATTGAAAACCAAAGACAAAAAATGAAACCTCATCTTACCCAAACAAAAATTATGTGTCAAAACCATATTGGGTTTGCATATCCTTCCAACCTGCAATTGCCTATGGATATGGAAAATTCTCCAACATGTAAAATTGTTAAATAAACATTCAGAACACAAGGTCTAGATATGTTGTTAATCGGTTGTGGAGTTTGGAAATTGATAAAATTCAAATTGTTGAAGCACTTTTCATCCTCAAGAAAACCAATAACTTGGACCATGGCAATTTTTACCAACTTCAAATATTTTGGCACCTCTTGTGCAATTGTTTACAAAAAGGCTAAAAATCTCCAAAGCCAAGTCATAGGATTCATAATGTTAAGAAGACCCATGGTTGATGCAACATTGTTTTTCATTATTAACTTGAAGCATGACATATGCAAATCCAAAAACATAGAAGAAAGGACCTCTAGTACCAACATTGATGTTCTAATAATGTTGATGATTATGATTTTTTTAAGTTGTAAAATATTTTCCCATTAAAAATGTAGTTGGGTTAAATGTTATTTTATCATTGTACGAAGGTAAAGTGAAAAATTAAAATTAATGAAAAATGGTAAATTGTTGTTGAACAAGGTGTTTAAAAAAAAAAAAAAAATTCTTGGTGTGGGTGAAAGTCTTTTAAGGTGTACCACATAGGATGAAAAGGGCATAATCCTTACTTCAATCCCTTTTTACCTTATATTTCGATCCCCATAAAAAATAATGAATAAAAAATTGTCAAGAATTTTCAGAAGGATTATATTTTAAACTATTATAATTTTAGATTCCATGTTAATCATCCATAAATGTGTCTTTACATGGTAAAAAAGGACTAAGTAAAAAAGACAAAAAAGGGTGATGCTATGACAAGATTTTGGTACACTTCAAAAAGATTTCACCCATGTACAATTACATAAAGACAAACATATGAATGAATTGCATATTCATGGTTTTGTTTTATTGTTGAGGGCCAAATCAATTATATGTGATTTTAAAAATAATCCAAAATGAGTGAAATTATATTTGTGAATACTTTTGATATTATATGTACTTTTAGTTTCAACACAAAATGTGTACACCATACCATGGAAATACCCATGTAATTTGTTACATTCAAGGTTTCTATAGTCACTACCTTAACAATGTCATGCAATATTTCAGCCATGAATTAATCAGTTTTGTCTCACTGATGTTTTGGTGGATAGTTCTTCACTTCAAGGAACTACAACAAACCCTTTGTGCTTTCATATTCTTGAACATGGGTTTTCTCTCTTGAAGTCACTAAAAAATTGTGACAACTTGAATCACTTTCTTCAAGCCTTCATGTGCCACACCTTGCATAACCTTGTCCAATACACTTTCCCCATTTTTGGAAATGTAAGGCATTTCATTCTTAGCATGTTGACAATCCTTACCATAATCTAATGTACCTTTAAGAACACTAGAGGTGGGGGAATCAACTTTCTTCCTACTAGCATGTTTACAAAAAGAATCAAATTTGGGATCAAGGAATTTTTCTTTATTGATAACCTTTGTGCAAATCTTGCACCAAACATGTGTGACAAACTCATCACTCAAGACACTTTTTGCTTAAGGTAGTTCTATAACCTAAACACCTTGAAATATCCAATTTACAAACAAGGATTAAATGACCTCCAAATTGAACATGTGATGTGCCATTTGAAAGGTCTATTTAAAGGTCCTACAATGTTTCTTGGGAAAAATTTTCAATCAAAAGTATGAGAAATTATGACCATCTAGGATTCATAACCAACAAAATTGGCCAAAATTTTCTAGATTTTTGGGAGGGAGTCTTGAGATTTTTTTTCACTTTGATGTAGCCTTCACGTCATGTATAGAATATATTATAGGAAATGAGGTGGTGGCTTATCTCCAAGTCCATGCTGTGATGTGTCATGTACTGTATTCGGTTCACCCAAGACCAATGTGTTTTTTATTATTATCTAATGTAACAATTATAGTGGCAAGCCTCCCTAAGCATATTTCAATTTAATTGGTAATAGTTTTGTACAAGAACATTAAATGTGTAGCTAATAGAATAATGTGTGGTGACACGCCCCCTCCCCCAAAATTAAAATTGGGTGAAATTTGATGACTTGTTTTTAGAAAACAAAAATTTGGCCAATTTTTTTTATTCATTGTTGCCTATTGGTGATTTTTTTGCCTAAAAACACTTTGACTCCTACTTGCACTAATCACCCACTTTTTTACATGTTTGTGCAACTTGATCTCACCACAAACCCTTGCTTATGAAATCATTTTAATCCCATCCTAATGTTCTCACCTTTGTTTTTTTTGTGGGAGGTAAGGAACATACCCTAGGTTTTGTTGCAAAAGTTGAGAATCAACAAAGTTTTTTACCCCAATAACATTTGATAAACCTAGGGTTATGTCAATAATAGAATGTGATAGTTGAATTTGATATGAGTTATATTTTTGGTCACTATATCATGGATTTTTAATCCATCCCCTTTTGTAAATAATTTCAATCCATTACATCATGTTGGCAAACAAACCCATTGCTTATTAACCAAAATCCTAAGTGACCCCCTTTTATCCAATTTGCACCTCAATGAAGTTTTTGAAAACATTGTGCATATCTAGAAGACAACATGATATTAAAAAAGATTACAACATTTACACATGAGTTTCATGCACACATTGTGTAAAAAAAATATAATTAAGAGAAGAAAACAATTATAAACACATGCACCTATTTATAAATCACAAGAATTGAAAGGAAAATATATTAATTTAAATGCTTTTAGAAGATTCTACTATCCTTGTTAGTTTGCATAAAAATAGATTCTAATTTAATGTTTTGATCCTATATTAGGGGCTTTTATTGTATACCAATGCACATTTGTAATTAAAATTTTCTTTAAAAATTTAAGAGTTGAACAATAATTGCACCTAGGTGTGAACATAATAATATCAACCATTACAAGTGTAACCACTACTTACATTTACATGTTTTTGAATGATAAACTATGATAATGTAATGAATGTGTGATATGGTTACATAATGCTTTAAAATATATACCATTCTAATATTTGGAAAATTTTGAAAAAAATTTAACATGTACAAAATACCCTAAAAAGTTTAAGAAATAGTGTAATTAATGTTTGAAACATTGTTTAAGTGGTGCAAGCAATCTAAATTTGCGAACCCCAATTTCCCACATCAACCTTAAGGACTCATTTAATGACTTAGTACCTAAGTGGGCACATGTATGTATCTTGTTACTAAAGAGGACCTATGTCAACATTCCCATTCAATAAACTAAGTTTTAGACTTTTGGTTGCATGGATGACAACCATGTATTGTAATTATGTTGTTGAGAGTGCAACTATTGTTTGCCATTTGTTACATAACAAAACATCTCCACCAAGCAAAAACACCTCGCCAATTGGAGAATTCAAAGTTTTAGTTATTTCTTCAATCAACATCCTAGTATTCAAAAAATTCATTATTAGTAGATCATATTTTCCTTTGTATCCTCACTAGAACTCTTTTGTGACTTTCAAATCTTGCAACATTCTTGTCACCTCACAACAATGTGTCGAGTTTGAATCTTCAATGAATTATAATAAAATTCACATTATTATGAAAGATTCAATCTAATTATGACTAGTGTTGTTGAACTCTTGATTTAAAAAAGAACCTTTGGTTCTAGGTCTACTTTTGTTTTTTGTTTTTGAAAGAACCTTTGATATAATCTTAAGCCTAGTTTTTTGGATTTCTAAAACCTTTGGTTTTGGTTATCTTTAGAAAGAATTTACAGTTGGTTTGATTCCATATCTATTACACACAAAATAAAATATTTTTAAATTAATTTTTAAACTAATCAAATGCAAAATAACTCACTTAAAATGTAAGGCCAAACTTGTATTTTTTTTAAAAATTGTATTTATGTACTTAGAAAATTTGAACATTTGAAAAATTGGGTAAGATTCTTAATTTAGGTTTTCATTTAATTTTGAAAATAGGTCAATTCTCTTGTTAGATTTGAATGATAGTTCTAAAAAAAATTGGAACATTTGGTTTAGAGACCCTAGAACTTAACCTATAACTTGGACCTTAACCTGAGGTGTATGCATTAATGAATGGCTCATTTTTTTGAAAAAACATAGTCTACAAAAAGTCCATTATGTAGTTTTAAATTAGTAACATATTCTAATATCATTTGTTGAATGGCAAAAAATTCCATGTATAAAAAATAATAAAGGCCACATCAATAGGAGTCCAAATAAAGATTCCAAAAATATGCATTAATTGTGAATTTTTTTTTTGAAAATTAAAAAAAAAACAACTTTAAGGACTTACGAAAATATGGCTTAATTTTGGATGTCCAAAAGCTCCTAGTTAGGATTTGATTAGCTTTTGGAAGGAATTATTTCACATAAAAGTTTCAAAAGTTTATTATTAAAAGTGGGTGTATTCTTGTCAAAAGGCAATTATGCATGTTTTTGTAATCAAGTCATTAATTTAAAATGAAGTCCCCATTGGCAAAATGAAGATGATGTCTTTTGCTAAGAATTAACATGGAAACAAAATGGGTATTACAAAGGACCAAAAAAAATCAGAAAAGTGAGCCACTCATTCATGTATCTACCTCTTGTTAAAGTCCAATCACTTGCCAACACTAGTTATGATCATAACATACCATACTACTTGGGCCATTTTGACATTTAGTAAATTATTTTTGAATTAAAAAATCATAAATATGTAGTAATTGCATTCAAAAGACTTAAAAAATATAAATATTTTGTTCTTTCCTTATGTTTTTTATTCCCTATTCAATGGGTCTTATTTTATTTCTTTCACAAAGAAAAGAAATGATTGTTTACTATGTGCGCATGACAAAGTTGGTAACTAGACATGAGAGTGAGTAATATTGACTTTTTCATTACTTTAAAAGTAGAATATTCAATTGATTTAACTTCATGAAAATGTAATGGGGCAAATTTCTAGTTAATTTATATTCAACCAATGAAAAAGAGGTGGAAACATGGAAAGTATACACAAAAAGTGAATGTTTACAATTTTATCACATATCATGCATATTGTAGTTGAGGACTAGTTTCCACATTGAAAAAATGAATAATTATTAAAAAAAAGTTAATTCGTTTTAAAAAATTGAAAACATTAAAATTTCCATGACCTATTATGATAGTCACATGAGTAGTGAAATTATTCAAAATGTATTTGATCATAATTGTGATGATTTTCAACATGTCAACTTCATATTTTCACAAAAAATCATTTCACTATTTTGAGGGTGTATTTAATGATCAAATTGACCTTAGAGTAAGCAATAGGAACACAAGAATAACATCAAAATGGGTAGAAGTATGATAGAAAAAAATGAACTTGTATTAAGTTAATGAGAATTGATTTGCAAATTTTTTATAAAGAAAGAGATTAATAAATAATTAAATTTCAAAGATTAAAAAATAAGTTTATTGATATTTTAACACTAAATACTCAATTGAATATGTATATATTTAGTTAGGATATAAAGATTATTATATTCTTGAAGTGCAAGTTTTATTTGCTAAAACTTATTTCACTCATACTTTACATAAGTTTACATTGTGAAAAATAAATTACAAAAGTTGCTTGTATTTTGAAAAACTTATGTTCCACTTATTTCTATAACGCAAAATTTGAAAATTAATGAATAGTGAAAAATAATCTTATTTTTCATCATGTTCATATAAAAAACTTGAGTGTATGATAATTTTATGCCAACTTTTGTTGCTACTTTTTCAACTTGGTTTAATATCATGAAAATGTAGTGTGTGCTAGTATTTAACTAATTAATACTTAACCTTTAACTTAAGTAGGTTTGCTAATTAATATCTCAGCCTTTGTTGAAATAAAAATGATTAAAAAGGGTGTTGAATTGAATTCTTAAAAAATAACTAAATAAAAGGTTGAAATGAAAATGATTAAAAAAGGCGTTGAATTGAATTCTTAAAAATTAATTAAATATTTAATAGTGGATTGTTGTCGAATTGGCCTAGGTACTAGGGTATATGATCTACTTCCCACCCCTTATTGATAAGGAAATTTTGCTGCTCCCTTCTCACACACTTGTTCTAGTGTCCTTAAAAAGGACATCCCTACATTCATGCATGGTGAAACATCTTTATAATCATTCATGCTATTTACTTTGAAACAATTTTCTCAATGTATTGGGACTCTCGTATCCTGACAATTTTGGAACTTTTTTCCAGAAATTATTTATAAGCCCAAAAAGGTAACTTATAGGAACCATGTAAAAACATCACTAAAATATATTTCATTACCTTCATTAAATCTTGTGAATCTGATGCAAAGTTCAAAATATCATCTTCATAAATAGCAGCAATGAGTTTCAATTTTTAAGTTTTAGACCTAAGGTGCAGGAAATATTGAATTTTATGTAGTTTTTGTCATCAGACATTTAATTAAATTACAAAAAATGGTTTTGAAAGGAATTATTTTTTTGGGTAACTAGTTTGCACTTGGGAGCCAATGGCACAAGCTACACTAGGAAACACTATTATCTAATTGTAATCAACTAAAGTTCTCATTTTGAACGTATGAGTCTAGCTCCTCATACCAAGCCTTAGATGTGTATAGTGCCTTGTGCAACTTCTACACCATGTGTTCCTTACCAAGAACATGTTGTCCTTCATTTCTTGTTATGCATTTCATTCAATTCCACATTTCAAAATGTAATGACTATGTTCATTTGATGCATTTTGAAGTCCTTATTAGTCCCCAAAGCAATCAAAGTTCAAATTGACTTGAACTTTACTAACTAGATAAAGTCCGGTATTCCATGTGTACCTTGTATATATACTCCATTTTCTGAATACCATTTCACAAATAGTATTGTCTTATATTGGTCTCAAACAATGGTTTAATAATTTATAATTTTTTTCCATATATGTGAGAGAAAAAAACCACAATTTTCCAAGTTTTTGTGATTTTTTTTCACAAAATAGCCAAAATTTGTTTCTTTTGAAATTTGTTTATCTTTGATCAACTCCACTCTGCTACAGTTTCGCATTGGTTCCATTCATTGCTTGCTTGCAACAGTTGTAAGTTGTTGGTTCCATCTTTTCAACCAATCCCATGCTTGCACACTTGAAATCTACAACTCTTGAAAGTTCTTTTCATTGTTTTTTCAAAAAAACTGTCACATCTCAAAATATCTACAAGTGATATGAATTTTGCATGCTTCCTTCCTTCAAATTCATCATCATTTTCACTTTGGTCACTTTGGTCATGTGGTCAGGTGCTCTCATTTGTCACATGTTCAGGTTGCTTGAATTTCTAGCTTCAGAATTTGTTGTTGTTGTATTATGTGTCTTCAGTCACAAGAACTCGTTCTTCTGGAACAATTGTCACAACTCACAACCTCCTTGCTAGCAATTATTTCCAAAGTGATCACATCTCTGTTTGTGGCTTGCTATGGAATGAACATGTCAGTTGTCTGTGGCCTGTTGTGGAATGAACACAATGCCTTTGCTAATTAGAATATTTCTTTCAAGGTCCCACAACCTATTAAAGTAGTCCATGCTTTTTGTGGGGTCAGCTCTCTCAATGCTCTACAAGGATCCTCTACAAGGGTCAGCTCTCCCTAGCATTTAAATATGTTGCAACTGCTATTGCTTTGCTCAAAATGTTAATGTAAAGCCTCTTTTGGTGAATCATACAGCATGTGATTTCTACCAAAGTTGTATTAGGATGTCCATTCTGTTGGGGTGTGTGAATGTGCAGTTCATTGATGTTCACTTCTACTGTCTCTGCAAAAAAAATTTGGAACTTTCCAGAGCAAAATACTCCACCATATTTATACTGAATACTTTTAATTTTTTTTCTTATGAAAATTTCAACTAAGATTTTCCTCCTCTCTTCAACTTCTTTAAAACTTTTGACTTCAGTTTCAGGAAATATGTGCACACTAGATTATAGTTTTGTCATACATGAAACTAGAAAAATATTGAGATCCTAATAAAAGAAACAATTTGCATCGGGCCACAACTTGGTCAGCAGCATGCACAAGACCCAACACCTCAACTTCTCTGCATGACTCATTAAGTTGCTTTATGTTGCATACCTTTTACACAACTTTCACAAAATGCCAAATTTTCGTCCGTGATTAAGTTCATGCCTTTGTCAATCCTCCATATGCTATACATAGTATCTTAAAGTTTTGTTCTCCCAAGTGTCCGATTCTTCCATACCACAAATGAGAGAAGCGTTATTCTTATTATAGTTGACATTGAATCTTGGGTCAGTCCATTTCAAACAATGTAGTTTGAAAAGCTTGCCATCCCTTAGTTTCTTCAGCCACCACTTTTTCCAAATTGTTTTGGATCTTGCACACCTTGCAATGGAATTCAATTCATAATCATTGAGAAGCTGCTTTAGTGATAGGGAACAAGTGCTTAGCAAGTCAAGTGCAGTCTGTTTTTTGATGGTTGAAATTTTGCGAATTGGCAGAAAATTTATTTTTAAAAAGGCTATTTTGGGGATTTTCTGTAGCCAGATTTCGAAATTGTTTAAAAAAATATTACCAGATTTTTTAATCACTTTACAGGAGGTAGCCGACAATATAGAAGGATCTTCAGATTTTTATTACTTTAATAATTCATTCATAGCCATCTTTGGCTAAACCTTAGCTCCATCACAAAATTGTTTAAAAAACCACTGATCTAGGGACATATGAAACGTTCTCCAAGATACCTTTGAACTCCTTTTGAAGCCCACATGCATATGAATTACCACTTCAGCTTTCCATGTGGGTGCTTGAGTTGAATGTTCAAGAAGTTTGATCAAGCATGCAATTTTTTGGCATTAAAAAAGCATCTGGATCCTGCTTTAAAACAATTTGTGATAGATGGAAAAGTAGCTAATGGACACAAGAAGAGATTTAGTTTTTAAAAGTCACCAACAGTTAGAAATTGTAAAGAAAAAAACATGGTCAGTGGATAGGATGGATAAGCCAAAATGGAGACCAACTATTGAAGGCTGCAAAAAGTCTTGCCCTTTTTGCCATGTTTAGCGGGATTTGTAAATTTTTTAACTTTCATCTCTGACCTTTTAATCCAAATTTCGCTAATTCCTCATGGATGACTGCCAGTGTGGATACATCAAACAATTGAAAAAAAATACTATACTCTCTTGGCAGTTTGTGGCAGAACTCATTTTCAGCTGGACAGATTGGTGGGTTTTACCTAGGTTGGATATAATAGAGGAGTTTATGAAACATCTTGTTAGATTTGCTATGTACATTCCTTATACAGGGGCCATTTTTTCAATCAAGAATTGAAAACTCTGAATAAATTCCTTCAAAGCAAATGAGGTCAGGCATAAAAGGATTGACCACAATTTGCATAGCTCCTCAAAAATTATGACCAATTATTCAGAAGCCAAATTCACAGTGTGTGCTGGAGGAAATGTAGACATTCATGGGTACTAGCCAATGTGATGATGAGACATGGAACATTTTGGTGGGTGACAATCAATTCTATGTGACATTAAATCAATGGTTTAACAATCTAGCAAATCATGAATTGCATGCCTTAATGTAAAACATCATGGACGGGATAATGAATTTCAGTCTGTAATGTAAAACATCAGGAGTGGTTGCTTCATCATCATTAAGGGTGCTTGATGATCAGTTACATGAGATGGTAATACCAATTTTATGAGTGGTGATTGGGCTATCTTAAGTTGTGAAATATATGCTAAATCAGTTGTGGGAATTCCAGTTTTGTGTAGTGTTTTTGCTCTCTGCATGCTTGGTATGGAAAGTGCCTTGTTGAAATGTAATGTCATTTTTAAGTTGTTTCATTTTCATACTGGGTTGCTGGTCTTAGGTGTAATTAGATTTGGGGTTGAGTATCCAATGTACTTAGATGTTTGGTGTTAAAACACAGAGGTGGGTGATGATGTACATGATGACAAACAAGTATAAGTATACATTTGTCAACATAGAAATTGAAATTTGCTCAATGTTCACACATTCCATATTTCAAGAATTTGGAGTTAAAATATTGATTTGTATACATACATCAATGGTGTATGATTGCATGGCTGAAAGTGAGTCCATGTTGTGATAAAGATGGTTGATGAAGAAGATTTCAGCTTTTCTTGTCATAGTTGGGTGTATATTCACACAAAACAACAGAAATTATTCATGATTTGCATGTTATGTGTCTGCAGGATTGTTACAGATTTGAATAAAGCTCCTATGCCCGTAAACACACACCTACCATGAATTTTCTTACTATGGAATGGAAAAAACAGGTCATGAATTTTTTTATAAATAAGCCTTATTGATGCTTAACACAGCCCCAATTTATTCCAACTGTGAATTGCTCACAATACAATGTACAACAGCGTACAAGGCCCACTATTTTCAGCCATAGAAAAAACTAAAGAAAAAACTTGGCAATGCCACTTGCTTATCGAAGTGATTCACACTCACACTTCTTTTAAAGTTTGGATTCTGGACACATCAAAAACTATGATCATAGTTGTAGAGCAATTATGATTACCTTCACAAATTCTCCCCTGGAGCATTAACAGTGTCTTGAATAGACTTGGATGCCTCTGCCAGTCTTTCACCCACAAAGGCTAATAACCCTGTTCCTGCAAGAGAGGTCTTCTGTGCAGCAGCTTCTGCAGTGTCCCTGACCTCATCTTCTCCCTTGACAATATCCCCATCTGATGTATCCTGCCCTCTTCTTTTAGCTTCATCTGCTTTGGCCGAGGCAGTGTCAGCTGCATCCTTGGTTTTGTCCTGCAGCGCTTCACCAGTCTCACCCACCTTGTGCTTGGCTGCGTTTATCGCATCTTCGCTCTTATCTTTCAACTCACCAGCTTTCTCCTGAGCAGTTCCAAATGCTTCACTTGCTTTTCCCTTCACAGCATCCCATGCTGGTCCTAGATTATTATCTTTCACCTCTTGCCCTTTCTCTTTGGTGACATTAGTTGCCTCATCTGCTTTACTCCCAATGGTATCCACAGCCTCCCTACCTTTCTTCTTTGCTGACTCCACAGCTTCATCTCCATCTCTCCGTGGCAGCTCTCCATCTTCAGCTTTTGCAACTCCATAAGTAGATGTAGCTTTATCCTTCACCTCTCCACTGGTGTTGTCTAAACCCTCATCAATACCCTCTTTTGCTTCCCCAGCTGCATTAGACACATTCTTCTGGGTTGAATCCCAACCTGAGCTTGCATGATCCTTTGCCACATCTACCTTACCCTCGGCGGACGCCTTACCCTCATTAGCTTTGTCCTTTGCATCATTCCAAGTGGATTTTGCACTTTGCTTAGCATTCTTAGCAGCCTCTTGTGTAGACTCCTTAGAATCATCAAATTTCTTGTTGGCATCATCTGCTGCTCCAGAAGCCGTCTTCTTTGTTTGATCCCAGCCTGATTTAGCACTATCCTTGGCATCCCCAGCCTTGTCTTGAGCAGCATCTGCAGCGTTTGAGGCCTTGTCCTTTGCGGCATCTGCAAAGTTACTTCCTTCCTCTTTAGCTTGCCCAGCTTTCTCTTGAGCACCTTCCTTCAAATCTTGAGCCTTATCCGTAGTAGAATTCCATGCATTTCCAGCTGCATCTTTTGTATTCTCCAATGAATTTTGTGCTTGCTTGGAGGCAGAGTCTGCAACATCTTCAGCTTTTTCCTTCGATGACTCAAAGCTGTTACACATATTGCAGCATACACAAACAATTCCTTAGAAGATCTGCATGTAACATTTTGCGTGATATGTGCCATAACTTAATGTCAAGTTGTAATTTTAGTGTAATATATCCCACAATAAACACCACATATTGTACATTGTAATGGATGAAACCGCAAAATTTATCTCACACATCTATCATGAGCTGTGGCCTTTAGTGTGAGAAAAACCACATTCTCAAGTAGTGAAAACAAGATTGTGATTGCAAACTTCTCCTTGTTTGGAAGTAATGTCTCCACGATCCATACAAAGGAGAAACTCCAAAAATCTCCTTGTTACTTCGACAAAAGAAAGATTTGTCAAATCCGACGACATTGAAGGCAGGAGGCGGAGGCCTCAAGACTACCAAAAATTACTTATAACAATTGGAGACACAGACGATTGGACTGCAAGTGAGTGAGCTCAATTTTGAGAAGTTTTTCCTGCACCAAAGAAAGAAGTGACAGCAAGTAGGAACCTCTCATCGGCTTGCTCCGCAGTTTGCTGCACATCCTTCCGCGTATTGTCTGCCACCTCTCCTACCGAATCCTTTACTCCACTCGCGGCCTGGGTTGCGCCATCCTTCACCTTCTGCTGCGCGTCCGACCTTGCCATGATGACGATGATAGCGAAGCTAAATAAAATTCCTCAAACGAAGAATCTCGTTCACAACCTTTTAGCAACAACAACAACAAGAGAACGAAGAACGAAGGATTCCTTTAACGAAGCACGAAACAAAGAAATTCCGCCAACGAAGTGAAGTACAAAACGGTGATAGATTGTGAAGAAGAAGTTAGAAGAAGAACAAGAAGAATAGTTTGTTGGTAATGGGATTCGAGCGGGCAATCGATGCAAAATGAACAGCATAATGTCGCTGTATAAAGCCTGCTTGGCAATTCCGACGTGTCGACGCGTGGCGGTGCCATGCACAGGTGGTGCATCGTGGAAGGATGACACGTGGAAATAGCGGCAAGTGTCGATCACAGTAGAGTGCCACCATGTTGCTCCTGAAGCGCAGTTCTCAGCCTCTTATCGTCCATCCATCTGCTGTGGATCAGAATAATACCCAAAAAAATTAAAACACTTATCCATGAAGCCAAAGGTAGTTTGTTTTGTACCCATGAGATCCACCAGACTGGGATGCTTCAGATCATGTTCTTGGTCTCTTTGGAAGGCTCTTGAGGAGAAGGAGGGGTGCATCAGCTTCGTTTCACAGACAAATCATATATATTAATTCACTTGGTCTATCTGTGACAGTGACTCCGAACGGACAGTGGCCACGGACAGTTGTTTGAAAAGAAAAGTTTTTTTAAAAAATCAAAAACATCAACCAAACATTGTTGAAATAACACACCTGTGCATTATGCACAGAGTTCACACTAATTAAAATAAAAATCACAATTTTGTCAACACATCTCAAAAGCCGAATTTTAACAAGCTCATATTATGGGCATATGTTGGTGAAAACGAATACCAAATCTAATGTAATAAAAGCATATTGGTTAAATTTTTATATTGCATTTAAACTACCAAACACACTTTTAATCTTTAACAAGAGACCATTAATGTTTTGATTTTTCTAAATTTATATATATATATATATGACGACATGTTTGCACACATGTTGCATTTTGTGTTTGCTGACTCCCAAAATGGTTTTATCCTCTATTGCCACAAAACGGTTCACCATTTGTTGCACAAAACACCTGTTGGTTGCTAAATCTAGAGGACACTTTGTGACCTAAGTTTTTTCTCTTTACTCATGATTCATGGTAGGTTAATAATACACTTAACATTATAGCTTGAGGAGATTAAAAAGAGCCTAGTCTTGCAAATAGAAAGAGGTGGTTTTGATTATATTCTGAATTTATCTAGAGTCTACTATGGCTTCAAGCCTTTCATGATTATCATAATGTAATCTTGTGTGTCATAGCAAACAAGCCTAATTACTTCATTCCCTTCTCGTACCAACCTTCATGGATATATGACAAAACATGTTAATCTTAAGTTTATATTCATCATTATCTTTTCTTTTTATAACTATTTTTCAATTGCATTCTCAAAATCTCCACCTCCTTCACAATTATTTTTATTTCTTTCTCACATAACTTTTCAAAACTTAAGAACTGACTTGATTTTTGAAAAAATAAATAAATTTTAATGTTGTGTTACTCACACTAGTTCTCATATTGCCTAAAATAAAAGAATTTATGGTTTTGATGGTTTTCATGTAAGTTGATTTTTATTATCAATTTTTAGTCTCCTACAATGGGGGGGGGGGTTTTGTGAAAACCACCTAATTTGGTGCACAAGGTATTGAAAATATGCTCAAGTCACTTCCATATTCTATCATCATTTTGATATTGAAAGAAAAGGAGCTCCAAAAATACAAATCCAATAAAACACCTTTCCATTCTGTTCAGAGAAGATTTCAAACCAAAATCTGTTTTGGTAGGACAAAACAACTAGTGGATCCTAAACTCATCTATCCTATATGAGTGCCAATGTTACCATTACGATCGAAATTAAAATTTGAAGATTAACTTAAGTACTAGAATACATTCCATGAATTTAAAAAAATGAATATAAAATTTATATTTATAAAAATGATTATTAAATTGATAAACCTTCATCTTCTTTACCAATTCTTACCTCTTTCTCACATATTTTTAGAAAACTTCCCTCAAAATGAAACTAAATATAAACTATCACACAAAAGAAAATTATAAATCAAAATTAAAATGATCTGAAATTCAGATTAAAAAAAAAGAATAGCCACAAAATTTAAATTTAAAAATTAATTTAACTTTACCTTTACATTTAAATGATTTAAGATTTTTTTGAAAAAAAGAGAGATTAATTCATAATTCTCATTTATTTGTACATTAAAAATGATAATGTCTTCACCTTTATACAACTATTCCTCCTTAAACACTTTAGGGACACTACTATTTAATTATAAGATTTTCAAATTGACACCATATAATCTTTGATTAATTCAAAGCTTTTTTTCTCTGACCATGAGGTTCTAGTACACATGGTTGGAACAAGACATATGTCTTTGATCACATAGGTAATTGAAAACCTACACCCAAGTGCAATATCTTGCTACCTACTTGGTCTTCAATATCTATTAATTTCAGTGACCCTAATGATAGGAAGGTTGAAGATATGAAGTAAGATTTACCATGGTATATAGTATTGAAGGACTAGGGAATGGGCCGTTCCCAAAATAAGGGCCTAGAATGAGGCTATAGGCCCCTTATTGTGGGAATGTACCCCACCTATGGTCCTCATCTACCATAAAGCATGAGGTGAACCTCATGATAAGCCTAAACATATGTAGATCAGTAGATAGTAAGCCTAGTGGGAGGGATTTTATGCCTACTATTATTTGGGACCACTAGGGACCTTACACCTACAAGTAGGCAAAATATTTCTCCTGTTTTTCTAGGAGGGATATTCACAAATTGTATTTTCTCCAAGTGATTTATGACGTCCAAATTAGTTGGGTGATTGAATCCACAGCCATTTGTAAGGCAGCCATGAGTCCACCACTCCCAAGCTCTCAGAGTCTACTGATATTTGATGCCATTACCCAATACAATGTAGCCAAATGTTGATAGTTGTTATGCTCTTTGATGCATGCTCAGTTCATGTCCCTGTCTTTGAACATGCAGCCTGTACCCTAGGGCAAATTGGCCTATTATCCAATGTTGGCCAATCTCCAAAATGGTCTTTACCAAGTGGCAGCAAAGCTGTGTTTACAATAGTGGTAGTACCATGGCAAGTGTTTTAAAGTCGCTTTTATGGACCAACACTGCATTTCCGTTTGATTAGAGCATCTCCACCAACGCTCAGTATGTGACTCTTTCGAAATATTTCTGGCATCCAAGTTTTAGTCACTAACTTTTCTCCAACACCACTCATAAAACACAATCAAACTATCTAGCCAATCAGAAATAGAGATAGGGTGGAATCAATAAATACAATTTGATTGTGTTTATTAGATTGTTCCAGGCTCTTCCGGAGGCTTTGAAAGAGACCTGAAAGCGTCTAATAAATTATGTCACGTCGTATTAGTTTACTGCTCCTTTGATGATTGGCTAGATAGTTTGATTGACCCAGGTGGGGTTGCTACTAGTAGTCTCCCACCTATTTGCAGTCCAATTTTATGGACGCAGTTGGAAAGCAGTACATAACTAGAACTTGGATGTGGCAAATCTTTTTGCAGGGTCACACACTGAGCACCACTGGAGATGCTCTAACCTGAAGTCTGCATGGACGGACAAATGCCCCAAAAAACCCAAATCACAATTGCTCCTCAAGCATGCTCCACCACTATGCATGGGAATGCAAGGTCCTCTTTGTATAGACGAGAAGACATGTTTGTGGTTCCATTGTACAGTTGCATTATCACAACTTGGGCTCCATGCTGCTACAAACTACCAGTGATGATGAATTGATGAAAAAAGATGATTGTTTTGTAAAAAATAAGTTTCATTTGAGTGATTTAATATTTAATGAATTTACATAATACAACTTGAATTGAATGTAGCTTGATTGAATTTGAAATGAATTCAAATTCCTAAATCGAAGTGAATTGAACACAATATCCTGCTCCTTTGGATTCAACCTGGGTGTTCTCATTGAGATTTGAATTGAATTTGGTTTGATTGAATCAAATTCAATTGAATACAAATTGGTAGAATTCAATTGAATCTCAATGGCACTTTCAAAAGATATCACCTTTAGCAAACAATAAATCTATGTATCCCTTCAAAAGATGAAGGTGTTGTTCTTCCTGTCACAGGCACAATTGGGTTGTCTGGCTCTTAAATTGACCCCCTTGCAAACCCACCTCCCACTCACCTTAGATCTTGCTAAGTGACTTATTCTATCCTTGGCCTTTGGCATACAAACTGGGGATTTTTCATCTCACTGCACAGAATTCCAATAGTACCCAATGCCCATACATTCCAGTTTCACATGCTTTAATTTGACTTATGCATGGATCATGGAATGGTCTCATGGTGTCAGATGCAAGCAGCAGTGCAGAGAAGAATGAAACAAATGCAGGTGAAGAGATTAGGGATAAGGAGGTGCCTGCAAAACAACAGTGATCACAGTTGCTTCTGACTTGTGCATGTCTGATGATGTTAGAGCTGAGCATGACTTACCTGAGCTACACAGCAATAACTGGCAATAAAAGGCAGAATCTCCAAAAACCACCTACAGTCTCTGTGCAAACAACAGTGAGGACTGACACATGTACCTGGTATGACCAGAAGAGACAGCTTTTGCAGGTGACAGAGCCTGGCAATTTGAGCCAAATATCATCACTTAGAACCCCACAGAAGAAGGAAAAACTTTGATTACCCTAATTCCCAGATGCAAAAGAATGGCATAAGAAAGAAAGAAGCATGGAATTACAAATTGGAACACAATCCAACAAACTATCAAAATTGTGGCTCATACTCTCACAGAAGAGAAAGAGCTATACCAAAGTCACTACACTGAAGCCAGCTTTGAAAAGGCAAGTCGAACATTGCAATTCTGCAGTTCACTGGCATGCTTGCAGACAAGAGCTTCTGTGGCTTCATCCTCATTTTCAAAGAGTAAAAGGGCCTGCTTTTTGCCATTAGATTCAAAGATCTTGGAATTAATAATGTTACCATGTGGTGACAAATGTGCAGTGATATCATCCTTTGTGATATTTGCTGGCAGGCTAGAGACATGGATCATTTTGGTTGGTGCACAGCAATAGCGATAGTTCTTGGCAGCATTGCGGTTGAAATGGTTCAGAGGTGAGGAGGAAAAATCTGTTGTGTCTGGAGATGGGTTGATTTGTGCATGCTTGGAGAAGTTAACGTCCATCCGTTTCCCAGACAAGGTTACACCCTGGCATTCAATGAGCAGCAATGAAAACTTTTCAAAAACCCCCAAAAACTTTAGTGCAGAGAGGTTTCACTTCAGCAGCCACCATTTGCCAAAACATCCTCACCATAAACACAATTATTCAGTTTTGAATGCACCAAGAGACTAAACTAAACATGTGGAGCATACCCAACCCTGCCACTATAGATTTCACAGGCAGTTGGAAATAATTCATATTGGTACATACCTTGAGGTAATTGAAAGCTAGCTCTGCCTGAAAACCATCTCCCATCTGGATAAGAGCATGATCCAGCTTATTGTGTAAAATTTTGACATGGACTATGTCGCCATAGTTGGAAAACAGATTGAAAAGTTTCTGTGCATCTATTTTCTGCAACAGGAGGCAACAGAAACAGGCATAAGTGTGACATTATATCCAGCACTAAAAGCTAGCTTGCCCAAGACCTGGCTACCAGGTGTGTTATTTGCAGGTTCACTTCCAATCAGCTCTATTACAATCACCCTAAAAAAATACTTGCTTTCATTAAGCATTTTTGGCATCAGCAAACATTCCTGGCTTCTTTCTTCTTGTTAAGGTGCAGTAGTCAGCAGTTACATGCATAATGCCAACTAGTTATTCACCTCAGGAAGAAGATTGGAGGCAAGAAGAGTGCTTCTATCATTTGTGCCAGTTATACCAGGAGGGAGGACACCCCCAAAGACTGATGCTGCAGCAGAGGCCCCACCCAGTTGTGCCTGCCAATAAAACAAGTCAAACAACCCATCAGCTTAGCCTTCAGATTATTGTTTCCCTGCAACAATTTACCCCGGTAACCAGATAAAAAAGAGCATGTAGAGTCCAGAAAATTCTATCTTCATGGTACAGAAACAAAGAGTTTAGAAATACATCTGCACCTGATATGAATTCACGCCAAGTTGTGGTGAACCTCCAGCCTGCTGGTGAAAGCCTGAGAAAAAAATCAAGTCAACAAATCAGTTGACCTTGTTAAAACAATTTGGATTGCAGTCCCACTTGGATACTTTTACACTTCCGGCAAATGCAATTGGTTCCAGTGTGGGGTTTGATAAGCTACTGAACATACCAGGTCTAAGTCCAGCTGCCTGCAGCATGTTGTAATGGTTGCCACCCTCCCCAAAGAGTGACAACTGTAGCAGGGAACCCCCATATTAGATGTCCATGGATGGGGTCACATCTGACACAAAAGGTACTCACCAGTTTCTAAATACATCTGTGCTTGGGACACATAGAGCCTGACTAACAGACAGTCTAGCTCAAATCTTAGAGTAAAAATTTCCATCCTCCCACAACAACAGAGTATACAAAACGTATCCACCAGTATTCAAACACAGCTGTGATTGGGACCAATAGAGACTGATTCACAGACTGTCCAGCTTAAATTACAGAGCAACACTTCTCCATCCTCCCACAACAGCATACCCCAGCAATCTGATACAGTATGCTCACCATTATGTTGGTGTTGGCAGGATTTCCTTGTTGTGTTGGCTCAGAAGGCAAGGTCACATTTGTGTAATCTCTGGACCAAAGCACTAACATTAGATGCAAGGCTTTTTGCATTACATTTGCCAGCAGCAACAACAAAGATGGAGTGCACATCTTTTTGCAGACTCTGGGTGTATTCCAGTTATGAGTATGCTTTCAATTGCAGTCTTTCTATGGCACTAAGAGTAAACAGCTACCTTCAGTACAGCTAGTATGCCAAGCAATAAGCCAAATAAACAGATAAACATTTGAAAAAATTAAACATCGATTCACATTTACAAATACCTGGTCCGCTCATTGTTGAAGTTGACTTGCAGCTCTTGAAGGCTGGCAATTTCAGTAATGAGCATTTTTCAGAATTGGAAGTTCACAGCAAACCAAGCAACAGAAGGTCAAAACAATTGAAAACTTCACATGTAGATCTGCATGAGCAAACTATCTGATCTCCAAGAAAGAAAGCTTACTTGGAGAATTGGATGTCTAAGGTGCAACAGCCATCATAAATGTTACGGCCCTGAGTGACAACCCCAATTAGAAATTAAATTGATAACAATGGAAAACTGATTCTGATTGAATGACATCTGGAAAACTGTGCACAATTTATGTCTGTTCACCCTCACACATTGCCAGAACCCACCTGCAGTGTACTCCTTGCATGCATTGCACTCTGCTGGGATTGGAACTGCAACAATACTTGGAGTCCTGATAAACACAAAATTGCAGATTCAGAACAGTGAACAGGAGCTTGTCCAATTAAAAGCATAAGGTGATAGCCTTCCTTCAAACTGCTCAGAATTGCAGGTGATAGGTACCCCAGTCAAACCCTGATGCTAATTTCTACTACAAAAATGTCCCGTTTCTCACAACATTGTCTAGAGGGGAAGAATATGTCTGTGAGATCCAAAGAAAACTCCACAATAGCACTCCCAAGGCAACTGTTCTGTTACGTCCAGCAAAACCAAAACTCACATGACAAGAATGAGTGCAGTCACAACCTTATGAGTGTCACTCACAAAGTGTCAGACTGTCACCTTCATAATGAATAGCAGTGACAAACTGCCATGACTCACAACTGACTTCATTAGCTTTCCATGGTGGGTGTAGATAAGTACATAATAATCCACCCAAACTCCAGACAAACCCTTACACAAAATTCTCATCCTGATTTTCTCTCAAATTTTCAGAAACAGCAGGGAAGATTCAATTATCATGGTGGTTAAATTCACAAGACATAGCTAATCAAAACAGTCCATGATATCCCAAAAAGGTCCAAGAGACAACAAAGAGAAAGAGAGACACAGAGCAGCACAGAAACGAAAGGAAAGCTGTCCAGCTGACTTCTGGAAGGTGATGATCTTCTGGACAAAGCCATGAGGGGAAAACACTTGGTGCAGCAGATCCACAGTGATAGGATAAAGTGGATTGTGAATAGTAATTAAGAGAATTCGGTTTGGCTGCAATTCCTGAAGGCCAAAGCATAGACAAGGCCCCCCACGATGGAAGAGAAAGGAAAGAGAAAGCGTAAGAAAGCAGGAAGTAGTTGAACAAAATGTGAACCAAGGTGACCCTCCCAAAGATCAGAAGACACAGGACAAAGAGGAAATAAAGTACTTTGATGACCTGAAAGTCAGGATCACAGACCAAAAGTGCAGGACTCTGACCTGCTCTGAGGCCAATCGCCTAGTCTGACCAGGCTGATCCATGGTTGTAAGTTCTTGGTGAGAGGAGAATTGCATATAGATGTTCCTCCCACTGCAACATTGTTGTCACCACAGGCATTCAGTGAGCTCAAAACAGGAAAGACTTCTACAAAATTAGAGATAGAGAGAATTGCACCGAGTGGGTTCCAGTCTGGTATTTTCCAACTTACTGTACACTAGGCTGTACTATGGAGTAGTATTGCATCATGCTGATGGCAGATGCTGTGTCTTGCATCTGTAAAAGAGCCTACAGAACACACCCAGCTGCTATCAGATTAGAGCATCCTGAGTAGTTGACAATTCACTAGTAAAGTCTTTTCCAGGTCGCCAAAAGCACAAACCTAACTGCTACCATTATAATTATTCCAAAATTGTAGCCAAGCCTCAACATAATGCTCTCAACAACCATCTCTTTACATATTCTATGAGATTACAGAGAAATCTCCACAACGACGCTTTGAAGGCAACATGAAAATGAGTATGCTCCCAGGAAACAGATGCAAGAAAGGAAAAAAAAATTCAGCAAAATGGCTAGAATGTGCACAACATTGTGCTGAGACTTGTAGAAAACTAAGACTCCAAAAGAGAGAAAGCGCTCTCCTGAATTTGGCAACTTTGCAAGGACCTCCCACCAGGTAAACCCTAAAATCCAAACTAGGTCTTACCTTGCCCGAGGTGGGGACAATAGGAGGATTGGTGGCAGCCTGCTCATGCAACGGTGGATGCAGGTAAGAGAGAAATACGGAATATAGCTAAAGGGAAAAGTAAGGTAATGCAAGATTGCGGCAAATCGGAAAGTTGAAAGGGACGGGGGAGGGGGTCGAGAGTGAGGGGGAAGAGATTAGAGAAGATACCGTAAGAGAGATATTCAGCAGTAGAGATACTGACTGAAGCAATGCAATCTGGGAAAGAACAAAGAGATGCTTGGGCGGGCTCTTTGGAGACACCAGACTCCAAAGACTCTTCCGCAATCCGGAATCCACGTCGTAAAATGCGCTTGAAATACAACAGAAACAGTGGGAGGATAAGAGGTAAAGGAAAGAAGAAAAAGGCACGGCGGAGGAAGAAGAGAGATGAGAGAGAAATAAGCGCCGAGCAAGCCGCGCAATGGAGCGCCTTGTGAAAAGCACACGACAAGGAAGCAAAAGGAAGGAAGCGCGCAAAGGAAAATACGATGCCGCTAGATAGGAAGCTCTCGAAGCACAGAGGCCGTTGGATTTGCTCCTCCACCAAACGTGTGCCACGATCGGGCGGTCACGGACCAATGACAGATGAACCGACGGACGGCGCAGTGGACTGTGGGGGAAAATATGCCGGACGGAGCTGCAGACCGAAGAACAGTAGTACGGTCTAACGAACGGACATGAGGATGAATGTTCATTGCAAGCTACCGGTGGACGCGGACCGAGACCGGTTAGGGGCAGTTTTGGGCGGTTCTTTGGGAGTTCTGAAATTACGCTAAATTTTATTTCTTTTGATTTAAGGCTGTGCAAGTGTAAATTTTTGCCTATTTTTTTATAATTTAAAAATGATAATTTTTAATGCCATTCCAAGATGCAATCCCTTTTTAAATAATTCATCATTATTTATGTCAATGTTTAATTTAATTTAAATTAACATACATTTCATGGACATGAAAAGACACATGTTAATTTGTTTGTTCGTATCCATGTTGTTGGATAGGGGAAAAGAGTGAGGAAATTATAAAATAGAGGTATTTATTAGAAAAGGTGAAAAATAGTTATTAAGAAAGTTCATAGGAAAATGAAGCAATTATTAAAAATAAAATAAAATAGTTAGGCTTGAAAATGAGGTAGTTATTTTGAAATTGTCTTTGAAATGGTCCATGGGCAACCATATGAAAAAAGATTTTGAAAAATCTCCCATATACTAACTCTAATTACTCATCATTGGAATTTGTCAAGAGTTAAAATGTTGATCTCCATAAAAACAAAATTTATGAGGGCAAGGTGATGGTATTTACTAATTTAAAAATATTTTAAAATGAGATTGGGTTCAAAATTTGCATTCTTTGGAAATCTTGATTGTTATAAGAAATCAAATGAATGATTTTATATTGCGTCAAATGGACTTACACAATTATGCACTTACATGGAATGCAAATAAGTTTTCTTATTAAACTTTATTATTTACATTACATGTATATCTTCAACCATATACATGCAAAATGTTTTCATAATATTTGTGTTGTGACCCTAACCTTGGTTGTTTAAAAAGAGTGTTTTCAAACTGAAACACATTTTCACAAGTGTGAAAATGAGTCTTAATATTTTCAAGTGGTTTTTTACATTACTAGAGTTGGAGTTTTGTGATATCTCGAAATTTTGGGACGAAAGTGCAAATAGAAAATCTAGTTCAAATTGGACCTTCTTTAGGTTGTTTGAAAGGTTATGAAGTGCAGATATTGAAAATGGGTTTGCATTTTTCATTTGGAGATATGAACCTTAAATTTTGATCAAAAGAGAAGATGATAATCAAATTTGCAGTTTGACTTTTGATCATCAATACCTAAACACAATGAGTCAAAACAACTTCAATTGGAACATGCGATATGACATTGGTCTAAGATCTTTCTAAAGGATACAACTTTTCAATTGAAAGTTCCTTAATCATAGTTCACATGCAAAAGTTATGAACTTGCAAAGTTTTGGGATTCACAATTTGATAAAATTGAATGAAATGCTTTCTTGGGAATCATTGATGGAATTTTTTGTCATTTTGATGCAATCCTTATCACCAATGACAAAATATATTATACAAAAGAGAGTACTGAATTCTTCTCAAGTGTGGGTTGTGGCATGCCTTGTGAATAGGCTTGCCCATGGTGTGTATTTATATCATTTTGATTTCAATTGCTCTTTTTCTTGGTTTGTACATGTTGATTTCATTTTGAATGTTTACAAGAATTTGTTTTCAATTTCATTTCAAAGCTATCATTCCTTTTTTTCTTGCGAGTTAGTGAACACACACTAGGTTTATAGTTCATTGTAAAGAATTAATTGCTTTTTTATTGCAATACCACTTGATAAACTTAGTGATGCATCAACTTGATTATATTCAACAAAGAGATGACAATTGATTCATTTATTTATTAAAATACATTCTAACGTATGCTTTTCAATTCACCTTCAATATTTCAAAAGGTAACGGATTGTTATAAGATGCATGGAAGGTTTGTGTTGTTAGCAGTGGGTGAAAATTGTAAGAAGTTGTTAATGAAATGTGGTTTCAATTAGATTTTGACATCTACATAATGATGGACATGTAGATGTCAAAATCATAACATTCTAATATCCATCAAAGTTTGAGGCCATATTATTAGCCAAGTGAAGTACATACAATTGTTATCGTGAAGAACATACCAATGACATTTAAACCTTTAGAACCCAAGTTTCCAAAACTTTCAACATTGTGTAATTTCAAATTCTTAGCAATTTTGGCAATTAAGTTTTCAAAAAATTGGCAATTTAAAAAATAATTTAATATCACTGAATTCAATGTGGTCTTAGAATAATAATCTAAATGTATGTTAATCATGAGGAGGTGGGAATAGGAAGGATGTTATGCCTACTATTTAGGATGGGAAGAAAGTTACAAAGTTTTCTTTACATTTAAAAATCCATAATAGGTATAATGGCCCTCCTTTGTCTATAAGGATATTCATAAAAGTAAGGTGCCCTTTGAATACACTAGGAAAATTTTCCAAGTGTTTTACAAGCTTGTCATAAAAGGCATAACTATTACATGTTGACATGTCAAGTTATTTGTTGTTTTTACCAATTTGAGGTTACAAAGTAAATTGGTGTTTTTAGATAAGGATTTTTGGAAACATGGAAATAATAAACATTGATTGATATGTGCCAAATTATTTGGGCATATGAATATGCATAATCATAAAATAATAACCTAAAATATGAATTTTAGATTCAAAACCACAGACATTTTTAGCAATGAAATGTTTGAAAATTGAAATAAACGCAAACATGCATGAGTATTATGACCCAATAGAAAGAAAAGGTGAAAAGGCACCACAATGAAGAGCTAGGAACAATGGATCTTTAGGCTGAATTTTTACATTTTTGCAAAACATTCTTTGAAATGATTTTTTGGAAAAAAATGTTTCTTCAAGTTTTAGAAAAAACCTATTTAGGAAAAAAAAAACTTGCAAAATCAAAATTATGAAAAAAAATGTTATAGTATTTATGATTCAAAAGACCTTTTACAAGTCTTTTAAGTAACAAAAACATTGGTTACAAACATGATCGTGCTTTTGCATCCCATATTTTTATTTTGATCATCTTTTATTTGGAATTCTAATATCATATTAAAACATAGTGAATGGCATTACATACAAAAAAATTACAAGATTTTATTGATGTGCATCAATTTTGAAACCATAAAACAGATAGACCTATGGTTAAAAAATTGGCTCCTAATAGTGAAAATGCACTTTTATATAAAAGGTAGATCCTTTAGTTGGATCATAACTCTCTTCACTTGCCATCAAAGATGTGTGATTTGCACACATGTGATGATTTGTAAAGAATCAAAATAAGTTTTGTTGTCAATTCCCATTTGATAACACCCACTATTGAAATATCCTTGGGAATAGTTATTTGATAGGATTTCAAATGGGGGGAACGTGTTAGACTTTATTCCAAGGAAAAAAGGGGAAAGAAGGAAAATTAAAAAAAGAAAAAGAAAAAATGAAGGTAATTAAAAGAGGACATGGTTCATTGTCTAACACAAGTAAAGGGATATTTTCCATGTTGAAGATCAAAACTAATAGACATCTTTTAACTACCTACAACAAATAAAATATCTAAGGTCGTAATAGGTGAAAGGTTGACAAATGGTTGAAATCAAAAAATAACCAACCCCATTGTTACTATTCAATTTAAGATCATGGAAACTTCTAACTTTTGGAGCACAATTGAAAGCCTTCATTTAAGTAGGTGATGAGGATTGAGAGTGGGGCACCATTGGGGTCTTTTATTCCCCACACATTGTTGGCACAAACCTCTAAAAAATCATCAACTTGTTTATGTAAATAATTGAAAATGTTTATTGCTAGGGGAAAAAATTCATCATTTGGATGTTTATAGCATGGAAAAAGGAAAACTGTGTAGTAGGAATCCAACCCATTTCAATTAGACTTAATTTTAATTTAATAGTGTAAAGTAAAAAGAATGTGAAACAATTGTCTCCAAATGCAAAAACTTATTGCTATAATCGAGTCATTTAGAATGAGAGAAATAAAAAGCACATTAATATAATGAAAGTGTCAATAATGTAGTGACTAGATACTTGATGTTTATCCAATCAAATCTATGTTATGAGTCTTAAAGGATTAGCATGCTTTGATTTCCTTCTTGAAGAACCCACTAGTCATCTTTGTGGCAATTCCAATAGTTACAAAATATGCCCTCAATTTTCATGAAATTGTTTCCCATAAAGGTAAGATGAAATATATCCCCATATAAATAACAGCTCAAGAATTTGAACAAAACAAATAACTCAACACATTCTCCCAAACTCCCAATTTTCATGACATTTGTTTCTCACAAAGGTAAGATAAAACATATCCCCATACACAATGAAGCTCAGAAAGTTGGATAAAGAAGATCATTGAAACAAAGATTTGGATAGAATGTCAACATAGTTTCCCATAACAAACCAAATCCTTTTCCATAAACAAATTTCCCTTTGGAGTTCCCATTGCAATGGGTATTCTTTCCCATAACAACAAAACCGATCCTTCTCCCATAGGATTCCAAAGTCACCCATACATATCACAATTCAAATTACCACTTCGACTACTCTTGAAACCTTTAGGGTGCTTCATCATTTCCTTTAATGTGACCCCTAAACACTATTGTTGCATTTGTTTCCTTTCATATAAAGCTTATGGTGTAGTGAAAAAACATAACTCAAGAATCAAAATAATCAACAACAACAAGGCATTCTTCCCACATTGTTATTCCAATAGTCATAAACTTCATTTGTATCCCAATGAACAAGACAATCCACACAATCAACCAAGGAAAAGAAAAACTTAATTTTAATCTCCTAATCCATATCTGCAATGCCATACATATGTTGTGAAGTTCCTTCCTCCATAACTCACATCCTCTAAACAAACAGCACAACAACAACTCACACCACACAAATCTTTCAACACCAAAAACTACTAGACATAAATCAATGTTGAGCACTTTTGAAACAAAAAATCATAATAATAATGTCACCCTTTATAACTTGCAAAAAACTAGTTGTGTTTACCCCATGCATGCTTGGTAAAAGTTAGAAACATACATGCATGTCTATTATCTTAGGGCAATAATAAATTTTTATAACATAAAAAGCAACAACAATACAAACAAATTAATCAATTAAAAATTAATTCATTTTTCTTTTTGTTATTAAATCTTTATCAAAGCCTTATTGAAGTTTTTAAAATAACATCAAATTAATTTAAAACATTTATATCTCAAAAAATAATTTTTATTAAAATTTTAATATATTTTGAAATTGACATGTTTTATTTTATCAATTCTTGCATATTTTTCAAATCTATTTCTTAAGAATTCTATTTTAATAAGATTTAAAGAAATTGAAGCTAATTATTTGTATGTTGATCAAACAAATTTCAGTTTAAAATTAGTAATCTGAATTTATTTTTTACGTTTAATATTGATATGTAACCTCATGACAAAAAAAGGCAAGTGACAACCCAAAAAAGAAAATGATATAGAAGCATGATTAAATCAGTTAACCAACATTCATATTTTGAGAAGAAACCCAACAAGTAGATGGGTAGATTTCAAAAAAACCCATCAATTGGATGGGTGCACCCAAACTCTACACATGTGCCTCCATTAACTTGGGGTTTCATCAACTGTAAATCCATGTCACAATAGATCAAGGAATCTCAACTAAGTAAGGAAACAACAACAAACAATTTTTTTTTTATTGTAAGTTGTAGGTCTAACCCATTCAGATTGGAGGTCCGTTTGTTGCACTCACTAAAACAAATGAGTCGGCCATTGAAACTATTGAAGAGAGCACACATTGTTTCTCTCCCTCCATTCATTGAGCCCTTGCAATTACTTCTTGTTCACCTCAAGCATCATTGTATTCAAACTAGTGTTTGTCAATTATTGTTTTTTTTTTTCAATAATTTTTGGGCAGGTTAATTTTTTGAAATTTTTTAATTCCAACCGCAAATGTTATTAATATCAATATTAAAAATCGATTTCCAGTTTAGTTATCAAGAATTTTGAGTAATAATCATTGGTTACATATAAGGGTAGGTTATCAAACAATCAATTGATAATCACTTGTTATCTTGTTGGTTATTAGTCGAATACAGGGCTTTTGAAAGATTAAAATTAAAATTATTACAATTTTAAAAATGGTATTAGTGTTTAAAGATTGATAACCCGTTGGAATGATGATAATTGGGTCATTCAAGTAAGTTATTGAATTTTTTGAAATTTTTAATAACAATTTAATTGATTAAAAAAATCAAGACCTGATTGGTAGGTTATTGACTTATAACTGGGTAAAAGCTTAATAATCAACCAACATTGGTTCAAGCCTCATTTTGGGCCCTAATTTTGTGAGCCTTCTTTAAATTGGTCAATGTTTACCTTAATGCAATTATTTGATAGATATTGGAGGTGCGATGTGTGATTAAAGCTCCCTTGCGGAAAAGGCCGAGGGGGAGGTTTGAGATTTAGCACCTAGAAAAAAAAAAACAAGCACACCGGGGGCCTCTTGCTTTTGTGAAATAGTAGTAATGATGATCAATTTTTATTTATTTATCCTTATGTTCCCATATCGTTTAATAGTTCATCATTTTTATTTTTTTATGTTGGTGTTAAATTTAGTTTAAATTAATATAAATGTCATGGACATGACACGACACAATTTTAATTTGTTTTTTTCATATCCGTTTTGGTGAGGAGAAAATTAAAAATGAGATAGTTAATAATAGGAAAGAAGTGAGACAATTAGGCTTGGAACTGAGCTGGGTATGAATTGTTTTTTGGAATTGTCGATTGATGGACCATATAAAGAATAATGCAAAATCAATATGGTGATTTCCGAGATTGTTTCCCCAATTGGGCGAGATAGGTGACCCACCCAACATAATGGGCAAGGTCATTCCATGACATTATGGTCCTGGGTGGGCTGATTCAACAATGGAAAAAATAAAATCATGTTCAACAAACAGATTTTGGTCACTATTATATGAGTGTGAATAATCACCACAGGAAGATTCTGCTCTTTAATGTGGTCAAGAAAATGACATAATCCGCCACCCCAGACGTTAATTGAAGAGTGAGCCCCATGTGATTAGGGCCTGGCTAGCAGTGATGGTTAGTCAGTCGTTAGTAACTAGTGAAGAGAGAGACCTGCATGAACAGGAGGCAGGAAGAGCGATGATTGGGGGTGGGGGCGGCGGGGGGGGGGGGGCGCGCAGGGGGGTGTTGGGTGGGGGTTGCGAAAGGTGTTTTGTTTGGGGGTCCCGTGGGTGCCTTGGGGAATTGTTG
>Ga0116227_10002999_pt1 | contig 37915 bp, 31 predicted proteins | sample S1TSphgellanicum_FD_89693 | JGI IMG/M metagenome (GOLD analysis project Ga0116227, IMG submission 89693) | Host-associated microbial communities from peat moss isolated from Minnesota, USA - S1T2_Fb - Sphagnum magellanicum MG | ecosystem: Host-associated > Plants > Peat moss > Unclassified...
CGAACAGCAGATCACCACGCCGCTGGAGCGGGCGCTGAGCAACACGCCGGGGCTGGCCTCGATCCGCTCGAGCAGCACCTTCGGGCTCTCGCTGATCACGCTGACCTTCAAGGACGGCACCGACGACTACTTCGCGCGCCAGCGCGTGACCGAGCGCATCGGCCAGGTCACGCTGCCAGGCGGCGCGCAGCCCGGGCTGGACCCGGTGGCGGGCCCGGCCGGCGAGATCTACCGCTACACGCTGGAGTCCGACAGCAAGAACCTGATGGAGCTGTCGGAGATCCAGCGCTGGAAGGTCATCCCGGCGCTGCGCCAGGTGCCGGGCGTGGTCAACATCACCAACTTCGGCGGCTTCACCAAGGAGTTCCAGCTCGAGCTCGACCCCGCGCTGCTGCAGAAGTACGGCCTGGTGCTGAACGACGTGGTCACGGCCATCAACAGCAACAGCGCCAACGCCGGCGGCGGCCGCATCGCCCGCGGCGAGCAGAGCTACGTGGTGCGCGGCATCGGCCTCATCACCTCGCTGGACGACCTGGGCGCGGTGGTGGTGGCGCAGTCCAATGGCTCCCCGGTGCTGGTGCGCGACCTGGGGCGGCTGCAATTCGGCCACCAGGAGCGCGGCGGCATCCTGGGCAAGGACCACAACCCGGACACCATCGAGGGCATCGTGCTGATGCTCAAGTACGAGAATCCCTCGCGCGTGCTGGAAGGCCTGCACCGCAAGGTCGATGCACTGCAGGCCGAGCTGGCACCCATGGGCGTGAAGATCGTCCCCTACATCGACCGCGACGACCTGGTCAAGCTCACGGTCGAGAAGGTCACGCACACGGTGCTGGAGGGCATGGCGCTGGTGTGCATCGTGCTGATCCTGTTCCTGGGCAGCCCGCGCAGCGCGGTGGTGGCGGCGGTGGCGATCCCCATGTCCCTGGTGACCGTGTTCATCATCATGCACTTCACGCGCATGCCGGCCAACCTGTTCTCGCTGGGCGCGATCGACTTCGGCATCATCGTGGACGGCGCCATCGTGGTCATGGAGGCGATCCTGCGCCGGCGCGAGGAGCATCCCGAGGCCACGCTGACCGAGGGCAACATCCTGGAGACCGTGAGCCAGGTGTCGCGCCCGATCTTCTTCGCCACGCTGATCATCATCACCGCCTACTTCCCGCTGTTCGCGTTCGAGCGCGCCGAGGGCAAGCTGTTCAAGCCTATGGCGTTCACCGTGGGCTATGCGCTGCTCGGCGCGCTGCTGTGCGCGATGACGTTGATCCCGAGCCTGGCCTACGTGGCCCTGCGCAAGCCGAGCAAGCCCTTCGTCAACCGTCCGCTGCTGTGGCTCACCGGCGCCTACCGCCGCGTGCTGGCGCGGCTGCTGCGCGTGCCGTCGGTCGCCTACGTGCTGAGTGCGGTGGCGCTGGCCGCGGTGATGGCGCTGGGCGCCACCGCCGGGCGCGAGTTCCTGCCGGACATCGACGAAGGCGCGCTGTGGCTGCAGGTGCAGTTGCCCTCGGGCCTGTCGCTGGACAAGGCCAGCGAGATGGCGACCGAACTGCGCCACGTGCTGCTCGCCTATCCCGAGGTGTCCTACGTGGTGACCCAGCTCGGGCGCAACGACGACGGCACCGACCCCTGGACGCCCTCGCACATGGAGGTGCCGGTGGGCCTCAAGCCCTACAGCCAGTGGCCCGCGGGCGTCGACAAGGCCGCCTTCGTGCGTACGCTCAACGAGCGCTTCGCCCGGATGCCGGGCTTCAGCGTCGGCATCAGCCAGCCCATCATCGACGGCGTGAACGACGCCGTGGGCGGCGCGCACAGCCCGCTGGTGCTGCGCATCTACGGCGACGACCTGAAGGAGAGCCGGCGCATCGGCAACGAGATCGTCGACCTGCTGCACACCGTGCGCGGGACGGCCTCGGCCTCGCTGTTCCAGGAGCCGCCGATTCCTCAGGTGGTCATCAAGCTTGACCGCGAGGCAGCGGCGCGCCTGGGCGTCAACGCGAACGACGTGGCGAACCTGATCCAGGTCGGCATGGGCGGCGCGCCCGTCATCACGGTCTATGCCGGCGACCGTACCTACAACGTGAGCGTGAAGCTGCCGAAGTCGGCCAAGAACAACACCGAGGCCATCGGCGCGCTGCTGCTCAACGGCGCGGGCGGCGCCAAGATCCCGCTGTCGCAGGTGGCCAGCGTGCAGCTGCAGACCGGCGAGAGCACGATCTCGCACCAGCTCAACGCGCGCCAGATCACGGTGCGCATCGACAACCGGGACCGCGACCTGGCGTCCTACCTGGCGGAGGCGCAGGACCGCATTGCCAAGGAGATCCGGTTCGATCCGGCCAAGGTCCGGCTGGAGTGGGCCGGCCAGTTCGAGAACCAGCAGCGGGCACAGGCCCGGCTGGCGGTGTCGCTGGTGATCGTGGTGGCGATCATGGCGGTGCTGCTGTTCTTCCAGTTCGGCAAGGTGCGGCAGGTGCTGTTGATCCTGGGCGTGGTGCCCATGGCCATGCTGGGCGGGCTGGTCACGGTGCACCTGACGGGCGAAACGCTCAACGTGGCCACGGCAGTGGGCTTCATTGCGCTGTTCGGCGTGTCGATCCAGAACGGCATCATCATGGTGGCCAACTTCCGGCGTGTGCGCGGCGAAGGGCTGGCGCTGGAGTCGTCGGTGCTCGAAGGCGCGACCGAGCGGCTGCGCCCGGTGCTGATGACGGCCACGGTGGCCTCCATCGGCATGCTCCCGGCGGCGCTGGCCACCGGCGTGGGCACCGACGTGCAGCGCGGCCTGGCCACCGTGGTGGTCGGCGGGCTGGTGGTCTCCACGCTGCTGACGCTGTTCATCCTGCCGACCCTGTACTTCGCGCTGGAGCGCGCCTTCGAGCGCCGCGGCTGGGGCGCGGACGCGCGCCCGCGCAGCGACCGCTAGGAACGACCATGCCGCGCCACTCCTTTCTTCCTGCCGTCCGGCTGCCGCTGCTGGCGCTGCCGGCCATCGCCCTGCTCGCCGGCTGCGCCGCCGGCCCCGACTACGTGCGTCCCGACCTGTCGCTGCCGCAGCGCTACACCGCCCGCCCGCTGGCCGGCGAGAACGGCGGCACGGCCCCGGTGGCGGCCGGCGCCCGGGTGCCCACCCAGCAACTGTCGCCCGCGCTCGACATCCCGGCGCAGTGGTGGCAGGCCTTCCACTCCGAGCCGCTGAACGCCTGGGTGCAGGCCAGCCTGGCGCACAACCCCGGCGTCGATGCCGCGCAGGCGGCGCTGCGTGCCGCGCGCGAGAACGCGGCGGCCGAGCGCGCCGCGTTCTGGCCCACCGCCTCGCTCAATTTCTCGCCGACCCGGCAGCACGTGGCCGGCGTGCTGGCCAGCCCGCTCGCATCCGATGCCAGCACCTACAGCCTGCACACGGCGCAGTTGAATGTGTCCTACGCGCCGGACGTCTTCGGCGGCACGCGCCGCGCGGTGGAGGCGGCCCAGGCGCAGAGCGAGCTGCAGCGCTTCCAGCTGGAGGCGACCTACCTGACGCTGAGCGCCAACGTGGTCACGGCGGCCATTAACGAGGCATCGCTGCGCGCGCAGCGCAGGGCCACGCTGGCCATCATCGCCGAGCAGAAGGACGTGCTGCAGGGCTACCGCCGCCAGCAGGCGCTGGGCCAGCTCGCGGCGGCCGACGTCGATGCCCAGGCCGCCGCGCTGGCGACCACCGAGGCCACGCTGCCGCCGCTCGACAAGCAGCTGGCGCAGCAGCGCAACCAGCTCGCGATCCTGGCGGGACGCTATCCGGCGGACGACGACGCCCGCGTGCACTTCGACCTGGAGGCGTTCGAGCTGCCGGCCGTGCTGCCGCTGTCGCTGCCCTCGGAACTGGTCGAGCACCGTCCCGACGTGCGTGCCGCCGAGGCGCAGCTGCAGGCCGCCAGCGCCGGCATCGGCGTGGCGGTGGCGGCGCGGCTGCCGAGTGTGCAGCTGGGGGTCAACGCGGGCTCGTCGGCGGCGGTGCTGTCGCAGCTGTTCACGTCCTCCACCGCGTTCTGGACGCTGGCCGCGAGCGTGACCCAGCCGCTGTTCGACGGCGGCGCGCTGAAGCACCGCGAGGCTGCCGCGCGCGCCAACTTCGACCAGGCCGCTGCACAGTACCGTGCCACCGTGCTGGGCGCGTTCCAGGACGTGGCCAATGCGCTGGATGCCATCGACGCCGATACCCGTGCGCTGCGCACCGCGCTCGACGCCGAGCGCGCGAACGCCAGGAGCCTGGCGCGTGTGCGTGCGCAGCTGCGCCTGGGCGACGCCAGCCCGCTGGCCGTGCGCGTGGCAGAGCAGACCTGGCAGCAGAGCCTGCTGAACCTGGCGCAGGCGCGCGCCGCGCGGCTGACCGACACCGCGGCACTGTTCCAGGCGCTGGGCGGCGGCTGGTGGAACCGCCAGGACGCGGTGGCCCGGGCCACCCCGGCGCCGGCCGCATCGTCGTCCTCCACTACCTCCACCTCCGCAGGTCCGCAATGAAACTCATCCGGTACGCCATGGGCGCGCGCTTCAGCGAAATGGTCGCGGTGGACCTGGGCACGGCACGCCTGCTCTACCTCTCGGGCCAGGTGGCCGATGACGCATCGCTCGACGTCACGGGCCAGACACGCGCCGTGCTGCGCCGCATCGACGAACTGCTGGCGAGCGGCGGCGCGACCCGCCGGGACCTGGTCAGCGTGACGATCTACCTGCGCACGGCCGGCGACTACGCCGCGTTCAATGCGGCGTGGGACGAGTGGGTGCCCGACGGCCACAGTCCGGCCCGCGCCACCGTCGGCGCGCGGCTGATCGATTCGGAGTACCGGGTGGAGGTGCAGGCGGTGGCGGCGGTGGAGAGATGAGGCGGCAGGCCCTCAGCGCGCATACCTGCCCACCACGCTCTGCCCCACCAGCGCGTGCCCCTTGAGCGCGGCCAGCAGTCCCTCGCGCGTCAGGCCGGGCGGCAGGCTGCCGGGGGCCAGGTCGGTGGCCACCACCTGCAGCACATAGTGGTGGGCCACCTCGCCCACGGGCGGGCACATGCCGCGGTAGGCCGCCGCGCCACTCACGTTCACGCCCACCGTGATGCCGGCACTGCTGGCCTGTGCCTCCCCGGCCTTGAGCTGGCCGCGGGCGGCCGCGATGTTGTAGGCGACCCAGTGCGACACGCCCAGGCCGTTGGCGCCGTCGGGGTCGGACAGCAGGACCGCCACCGACTTCGCCCGCGCCGGCAGCCCTGACCAGTCCACGGGCGGCGACAGGTTGCGGCCGCCGCAGTCGCCCGTGTCGCCGGCGTATTCCGGCGGAATGGCGGCGCCTTCCATGAAGGCGCCGGACTCGACGGCCATGCCGGCGGCCGCGGCCAGGGAGCAGGCGCTGCCCAGGACGGCCGCCGCGAGGGCATGGCGAGCGGAAAAAACCGGGACGCGTGAAGGGGACATGGTGGCTCCTGCCGGGGGATAAGGCTGTGAGGCCGCCTGCGCCGGAAGGTTCACCCGCAGTCCGGGCGTGGCGAAATTCGCACGCTTGCCGGGCCGTCCGTACGGACTGTCATCGAAGCTTCGCATAATTTTCCCGATCGCCTGCCTTCTCCATGCCACCCCTTCTCATCCTCAGTGTCAGCGCCGGCAACGGCCATGTGCGCGCCGCGCAGGCGCTGTGCGCAGCGGCGCAGGCGCGGCAGCCGGCGTGCGCGGCGGTGCACATGGACGCCATGCAGCACATGGCCGCGGGCTTTCGCAAGGTCTACACCGACTGGTACCTGCAGCTGGTCAACCGCGCGCCGGACCTCTGGTCCTACCTGCATCAGAAGAGCGACAGCACGCCGCACAGCGCCACCTCGCAGCGCCTGCGCCGCGGCATCGAGCGCGCCAGTGCCGGCGCGCTGCTGCGCGAGGTGCGGCGCGTCGGGCCGGCGGCCATCGTCTGCACCCACTTCCTGCCGGCCGAGCTGCTGATGCGCGAGCGCAGCCGCGGCCGGCTCGACTGCCCGGTGTGGCTGCAGGTGACCGACTACGACCTGCACAACATGTGGATCGTGCCGGGCCTGCAGGGCTACTTCGCGGCGACGGAGGAAGTCGCCTTTCGCATGCGCGCCCGCGGGCTGGCCGCCGACCGGCTGCATGTCACCGGCATCCCGGTGATGCCCGCCTTCTCGCGCCCCGAGGCGCCCGCGCTCTGGCGTGACGCACACGTGGCGCACCTGGGCCTGGACCCGGCACGCAAGGTGGTGCTGATGGCCTCCGGCGGCGCGGGCGTGGGCGACCTGCCGGCGATGGCGGCGCGCGCGCTGGCGCTGCAGGGGCCGGGCTGCGACTTCCAGGTGATCGCCGTGGCCGGGCGCAACGCGGCCGCGCTGGCATCGCTGCAGGCGCTGGCGTCGCGCCATGCCGGGCGCCTGACGGCCATCGGCTTCACGAATGAGATGGACCGGCTCATGGCCGCGGCGGACCTGGTCGTGACCAAGCCCGGCGGACTCACCATTTCCGAATGCCTGGCGCTGGGCAAGCCGATGCTGCTGGTATCGCCGATCCCGGGCCAGGAAGAACACAACGCCGGCTTTCTGCTGGAGGAAGGAGCGGCCTGGCTGGCCTACGACATGATCGGACTCGGCTACAAACTTGCGGGCCTCATGGCTGCGCCCGAGACCCTGGCCCGCATGGCGCAACGCAGCCGCGCGCTGGGCAAGCCCGACGCTGCGCAGAAGGTGCTGGACTGCGTGCTGGGCCCGGCGCAGGCGGCCACGGCATGAACGCGGAACGAAGCAGCCCGTGGCGCACCCTGGGCTACCTCGCCTGGGTGCTGGTGATGGCTTTCTTCTTCGCCAACGCCGAGATCCAGATCGAGGGCGGAGCCGGCTGGGCCACCAGCCTGCCGACCTGGCGCATCGAGCACCACTGGCTGCTAGACCTGTTCTGGGGCGGACGCGCCATGACCGGCTACCACGCCTGGGTGTTCTCCTTCATGCTGCTGGTGTTCTTCTCGCCGCTGGCCTTCCACGGGCGCTGGCGCTGGCGCGACGCCGGCCTGGCGCTGGCCGGGCTGGCGGTGTTCTGGATCACCGAGGATTTCCTCTGGTTCATGCTCAATCCGGCCTGGGGCTGGAGCCGCTTCGATCCGGCGCTGGCCACCTGGCACAAGCACTGGCTGTTCGGTGCGCCGGTCGACTACTGGGTGGGGCTGGCGGGCAGCGCGCTGATCCTGTTCTTCCGGCATCGCGGCCCGCCCCGCTAGCGCGCCGGCGCACATAGGCGAAAATCGGCCTCCGCCCCATCTGCGTGGCGGCCATGCGCTATTGATGTGATAGCGCGTTGCCCACCCGCAGTGCCCCGCAGCTTCATTCGCCCACTGCCATGTCCCCGCCACCCGCCGATCGCCCGCGCTTTGCCCGCGCCCCCCAGCCTGCCGCCCCGGCGCAGGCCGCCTCCGCCGGTGGCCCCGAACGGCTCAACAAGCGCATGGCCGCGCTCGGCCTGTGCTCGCGCCGCGAGGCGGACGACTGGATTGCGCAGGGCTGGGTCAAGGTCAATGGCCAGGTGGCCGAGATGGGCGTCAAGGTCACGCCGGCAGACCGCATCACGGTGGACCGCCAGGCCGAGCAGCACCAGGAGCAGCGCGTCACCATCCTGCTGCACAAGCCCATGGGCTACGTCAGCGGCCAGGCCGAGGACGGCCACGAGCCGGCCGTGGTGCTGGTCAACCCGCGCACGCACTGGCGCGAGGACCCGAGCAAGAACCGCTTCTCGCCACCGCAGCTGCGCGGCCTGGCACCGGCCGGGCGGCTGGATATCGACTCCGTCGGGCTGCTGGTGCTGACACAGGACGGCCGCGTGGCGCGCCAGCTGATCGGCGAGGACTCCGGCATCGAGAAGGAATACCTGGTGCGGGTGGCCTACCACGGGCTGGGCCAGCCGTCGCCCAACACCGGCCCGCTGGTGCGCATGGACGATGACGACCCGGTGCGCACCAATGTGCAGGCTGTCTTCCCGCCGGCCATGCTGGCGCGGCTGCGCCACGGCCTGAGCCTGGACGGCCAGCCGCTCAAGCCGGCCAAGGTCGATTGGCAGAACCCCGAGCAACTGCGCTTCGTGCTGACCGAAGGCAAGAAGCGCCAGATCCGCCGCATGTGCGAGCAGGTCGGCCTGAAGGTGGTTGGCTTGAAGCGCATCCGCATCGGTGGCGTGGTGCTGGGCAAGCTGCCGGTCGGGCAGTGGCGCTATTTGGGGCCGGGCGAACGGTTCTGACCCGCATGGCCGCGCCACTGCCTCCACTGTCCCGGCGCGGCAGCGTGGGGCGGGTGCTGGCCTGCCTGGCGGTGCTGGCCACCGCGCTCTGGGGCGGCGTCGCGCTGGCCTACCAGGGCCCCGCTGCGGCAGGGCGCGTGCTGCTCGTCGCGCTGTGGGGCGGCTTCGCCCTGGCGGTGCTGGTGGCCGTGCTGCGCCGCCGCGTGGCGGCCGGCCTGGGCGTCTATGCACTTGGTTTCGCCGCCCTGCTGGCCTGGTGGGGCAGCCTGCAGCCCTCCAACACCCGTGACTGGGCCGACGACGTGGCCCACACCGCCACCGGCACGCTGCAGGGCTCGGTGGTCACGCTGGACCACGTGCGCAACTTCGACTGGCGCAGCGACACCGACTACCGCGTGCGCTGGGAAAGCCGCCGCTACGACCTGGACCGCCTGCAGTCGGTGGACCTGGTGGTGTCCTACTGGACCGGCCCGGCCATCGCCCACACGCTGGTGTCCTTCGGTTTCGACGACGGCCGCTTCCTGGTGTTCTCGGTGGAGATCCGCAAGGAGCGGCACGAGAGCTTCTCGGAGGTGGGTGGCTTCTTCAAGGAGTTCGAGGTGGCGGTGCTCGCCGCCGACGAGCGCGACATCCTGCGCGTGCGCACCAACGTGCGCGGCGAGGACGACTACCTCTACCGCGTCGTGCTGCCCCCGGCGCAGCGGCGCGCGCTGTTCCTGGCCTACGTGGAAGAGGCCAGCCGCCTGGCGCAGGCGCCGCGTTTCTACCAGACCGTGACGGCCAACTGCACCACCATCGTCTACACGCTGGTGCGGCAGATCGTGCCGCAGCTGCCGCTCGACTACCGGCTGGTGCTGTCGGGCTACCTGCCGCAATACCTGTACGAGGTCGGCGGCCTGGACCGCCGGCAGCCCTTCGAGGCGCTGCGGCACGCCGGCCGCTTCACCGACCGTGCCAAGGCGGCCGATGCCGATCCGGCGTTCTCGCAGGCCATCCGGCGGGGTGTGCCGGGCGTCGCGGCACAGGAGAGAGGCCTGCCATGAGCGCCGCGCCGGGCCGCCCCAAGCAAGCTTGCGCCGCAGTGCACAGCACGGAGGTGCTTGCATGAGCGCCGCGCCGGGCCGTCCCAAGCAAGCTTGCGCCGCAGTGCGCAGCACGGAGGTGCTTGCATGAGCGCCGCGCCGGGCCGCCCCAAGCAAGCTTGCACCGCAGTGCGCAGCACGGAGGTGCTTGCATGAACGCCGCGCGGTGGCTGGCTGGATTGGCGATGGCCGTGCTGCTGAGCGGCTGCGCCGGCGTCAAGGTGTCCTCCATCGACATGAAGGACTACGTGGCGCAGCGCCGGGGCGACGTGCTCAGCACGGGCAAGCTCAGCTTCGCCGCGCGCGAGGCGCTGCAGGTCATCGGCCTGGACGACACGGCCTGCGGCGCCGACCTTCCGGCCTGCCGGCAGGCGTTGTCCACCTCCGGCGGCCTGGACGACGAGCGGCGCCTGTCCGCGCTGTCGGAGCTGTGGCTGCAGGCCGCGAACGCGCTTGCGCCGGGCCCGCAGGATGCGCCGTCGCGCCTGGCGGCCTACCTGGAGGCCGCGCGCCATGCCTATGCTTACCTGTTCTTTACCGCACGGCGGCCGGGCGAACGGGCCTTCGAGGAGCGCCAGACCCAGGTGCGGGACTACTACAACTTCGCCGTGCAGCAGACCAGCACGCTGCTGTTCGAGATGTCGCGCAACCAGCCGCCGCCCCAGGACGGCACGCCGGTGGCCGTGGCCGGCTGGAACATCCGTGCACAGCTCGAGGACATGCGCCTGCCGGGCGAGCAGACCATGCCGCGCGAGCTGATACCGGCGGCCTCGCTCACCTTCGCGGGCATCCGCAATCTGTACCGGCGCGACGGCTTCGGCGCTGAACTCGTGGCCGTGACCACGCCGCAGGAACGATCGGCCGACGGCCTGGAGCTGCCCTACCGCGAAAGTGCATTCCCCGCGATCTCGGCGATCGCCCTGTTCGCCGGCCGCAGCCTGCCCGAGGTACTGGCCACGCACGAGGTGACGCTCGTGGCCTACGACCCGTACCGGCAGGCGACCATCGACGTGGCCGGCACTCCCGTGCCGCTGGCCGCCAACTTCACCTCGGGCTACGGCCTGTGGCTGGCGCGTTCGGGCTTCGCCACGCAGGCCCTGCGCACGCTGTTCGGCGGTGCCCGCGGCCTGCAGGCGCCGCACATCTACCTGATGCAGCCCTAAGACCCCAAGCGCCGCATCGTGCTCATGCTGCACGGCCTGGCCAGCAGCCCCGAGGCCTGGATCAACGTCGCCAACGAGGTGATGGGCGACGAGGCGCTGCGCCGCAACTTCCAGGTCTGGCAGGTCTACTACCCGACCAACGCGCCGCTGGCCTACAACCGCGAGGCCATCCGGTCGGTGCTGGAGCAGACGCTGCGGCATTTCGACCCGCAGGGCACGGCACCGGCGTCGCGCCACATCGTGCTGGTCGGCCACAGCATGGGTGGGGTGCTGGCGCGGCTGCTGGTGTCCTCGTCGGGCGAGCAGCTGTGGAACAGCTTCCTGGCCGAATACCCGGTGGAGGGAGAGCAGCTCGAGCGCGCCCGCACCCGGCTCGGGCCGTACCTGCAGTTCGATCCGCTGCCGGACGTGGGGCGGGTCATCTTCATCGCGGCGCCGCACCGCGGCACGCCGTTCGCCGAGAACCGGCTGGCCCGCTGGGCCGCCAACCTGGTGACGCTGCCGCTGGGCATCGCCGAGCGGGTCGCCGACGTCTACGGCACCCGGCCGGGGCAGGCGCAGAGTGCCACGCCCGCGCCGCTGCTGCACATTCCCAACAGCATCGACAACCTCAGCGACCGCGACGCCTTCGTGCAGCTGGCGGCCACGCTGCCGATGGCGCGCGTGCCCTTCCATTCCATCATCGGCGACGACACGCCGGGCGTGCCGCTGGCCGAGTCCAGCGACGGCATCGTGCCCTATGCCAGTGCCCACCTGGACGGCGCGCAGTCCGAGCTGGTGGTGCAGTCGCCGCACAGCGTGCAGGAGTCGCCGGCGGCGATCCTGGAGATCCGGCGCATCCTCCGGCAGGACCTGCAGGGGCCCTGAGGCGGGCATCGGCGACACTGGCGCCATGCCTGACCTGTACCCGGACCCTGCATCCCTGCGCCCGCAGCCCACGGCGCTGCCGCCCGACGCTGGCATTGCGGACCTGTACCCGCAGGCCGATCTGGCCGACGCCTTCCAGATCGCGCTGCCCGCTACCGCCACGCGCGACCCGGAGGCACTGGCGCGCTTCGTCTGGGCGAACCAGGCGCCATGGGTGGGCCGGCTCATGCATCTGCGGGACCTGCTCGTGGCAGCCTTCGGCCTCAAGACCTCGCAGCAGCTGGCGCAGGGTGACGGTGGAGGGACGCACGCGCGCATCGGCATCTTCAAGGTCTACGCCGTGGCGCAGCGGGAGATCGTCATGGGCGAGGACGACACGCACCTGGACTTCCGCGTCTCGATGCTGCTGCGCCCGGCAGCCGGGCCGGGCCCGGGCGCCGCGGTGCTGGTGACCACCACGGTCGTGCATTGCCACAACCTGCTCGGGCGCGCCTACATCGGGCTGATCCGGCCTTTCCACCGCATGGTGGTGCGCTCGGGTCTGCGCCGGGCGGCGCAGAGGGGCTGGCCTGCGGCCTAGGATCCGGCCCGCGCCGGGCCGCCCATCGCCTGCTCGACCTCCTGCAGCAGGCGCGTGCCCTGGCGCTCCTGGAAGCCGGTGCGCACACCGGCCAGCGCGGCCTTCCACTCTGCGCGCTGGGCGGGCGTCAGCTCCAGGATCTGCGTGTCGCCGGTGGCGCGGATGCGCTCCAGCGCCGCGTCGTTCTCGGACTTCGCGATGTCCTGTTCGTAGCGGGTGGCCTCGCGCATGCAATCCTCCAGCAACGCGCGCACCGGGCCCGGCAGGCCTGTCCAGAAGGCCTTGCTGACCATGACCACGTAGCCCAGATAGCCGTGATTGGACAGCGTCAGGAAGCGCTGCACCTCATAGATCTTCTGCGTGTAGAAGTTCGACGCCGGGTTCTCCGTGCCGTCGGCCACGCCGCTGGCCAGCGCCGGGTACATGTCGGAAACCGCCGTGGCGTCGGGTATCGCGCCCAGGGCGCGCATCTGCGCATCCAGCACCTCGGAGGCCTGGATGCGCATGCGCAGCCCGCGGAAGTCCTCCGGCCGCAGCAGGGGGCGGTTGGCGCTCATCAGCTTGAAGCCGTTGTCCCAGAACGCCAGGCCCAGCAGGCCGGCGTCGCCCAGGCGCTCCAGCATCTGCCGCCCGACCGGGCCGTTGGTGACCTTGCGCAGCGCTGCGTAGCTGTCGAAGAGGAAGGGCAGGTCGAACAGCTCGAACTCCTGGATGCCGAGCGGGCCGAGCTTGGCCAGCGAGGGCGCGACCATCTGCACCGAGCCCAGCTGCAGCGCCTCCAGTTCTTCCTTGTCGCGGTACAGCGCGCTGTCGGGATAGACCCGCACCTGCACGCGCCCGGCGCTGCGCTGCTCCACCAGGCGCTTGAAGTAGTCCGCCGCCTTGCCCTTGGGCGTGTCCGGTGCGACCACGTGGCTGAACTTGATGGTCAGTGGCTCGCCCGTGTCGGGCAGGCGCGAGCGCAGCGCCGCCGCGCCAAGGGCCGCGGCGGCCACGGCCGTGGCGGAGGACAGCACCCATCTTCTGTTCATGGCTTCGTGCGGGGGCGAGTGGGGCGGAGAGGGATAACGGGTGGGTAGGCTGGCGCAGTGCCCCGGGCCCGGGCAATACGTAGTTCTCACATTTCTGCGCCGTGGATTACCCTGCGCGCGGCAGGGGGTGCGCAGGGCCTCCGCTTCCTATAATTTGGGTCCGCGGATCCCACTGCAGGGGTTTGCAGGAAAGGTCCGTTGGCCTCCGCGTGACCGGCCCAACCGAAATGTGGCAGATGCCCAAGCTGATCGATTCCACATCGTCGAACCGCTGGCGGCTCTTCCTGCCGCTGCTGGCCATCACCACCATCGTCGCGATCGCCGCGACGCTGCTCATCGTGTCGCAGATGTTCGAGCGCGAGCGCCAGGAGCGGCGCCTGATCTCCGACAGCCTGTGGGCCGAGCAGGCCATGGGATTCGAGGTCCAGCGCGTGGTCGAGGCCCTGCAGCTGATGGGGCGCGATGCCACAGAGTCGCCGGCCGGCGCCGCCGACTTCCGGCGCCGCAGCCTGGCCGCCATGCAGCGCAGCCCCGAGACCCTGGCGATCGAGTGGTGGCATACCGGAGAGGACCTGCGCCGCGTGGTGCCGCCCCCCGGCGACCGTACCCTGACCGACGAGGCCCCGCTCGATGCGCAGCTGCGCGAGGCGGTCACGCGGGCGCAGCGTATGAAGCAGGGCACCGCGCTCTACGTCGAGGCGCGCGGGGACACCCAGGTGGTGCTGGCCGTCCCCGGCCCGAGCCGCCCGGACGGCGGCACCGTGGTGCTGGCCGTGGTGTCGCTGGAGAAGCTGCTGGCGCACACCATTCCCTGGTGGTTCGCGCACGAGACGCAGATCACGCTGGACGATTCCAGCGGTCGCCAGCTCGCGGTGCGCGACGTGAACGTGAAGGGCCGCGGCGTCTACCGGCACAAGATCGCCACGCAGCTGCTGGACCAGACCATCTACCTGAGCACCGACAGCTCGCTCGACACGCCGCTGCTGGTGCCCAACCTGCTGACCCTGTCGGTGGTCTGCCTGTCGCTGCTGCTGGCCTGGACCGTCTACGCGCTGTGGCGCGACCTGGCCATGCGCACCAAGGCCGAGTTCGCGCTGCGCGAGCAGCAGGCCTTCCAGCAGGCGATGGAGAATTCGCTGGTCACCGGCCTGCGTGCGCGCGACATGCAGGGCCGCGTCACCTACGCCAACCCGGCCTTCTGCGAGATGGTGGGCTACACGCGCGAGGAGCTGATCGGCATGGCGCCGCCCATGCCCTACTGGGCACCCGAGATCGCCAGCCAGGCGCGCGACCGGCACGTGCAGCTGCTGGCGGGCACGCTGCCGGCGCAGCCCTTCGAGTCGGTGTTCGTGCGCCGCGACGGCCGCCGTCTGGACGTGTTCATGCACGAGGCACCCTTGCTGGACGGTGCAGGGCGCCAGACCGGCTGGATGGCCTCGATCCTGGACATCACGCAGCAGAAGCAGGACGCCGAATTCCTGCGCCAGCAGAACGAGCGCATGCAGCGCATGTCCCGCGTCATGACCATGGGCGAGATGGCCTCGGCGCTGGCGCACGAGCTGAACCAGCCGCTGGCCGCGGTCACGAGTTACGTCAGCGCCGGCCTGAACGTGATCGAGTCCAGCCGTGGCGACCCGCGGATCGAAGAGGCCGCCGGCATGTTCACCAAGGCCAAGGCCCAGGCCGAGCGCGCGGGCATGATCATCCGGCGCGTGCGCCAGTTCGTGCAGAAGTCGGGCTCGGTGCTGATGCCGACCGACCTGCACGAGGCCATCGCCGAGGTGCTCCCCCTGGTGGGGCTGCAGGCCGCCGGCACCCGGGAGCAGGTGGTGCTGGACCTGGAGCAGCCCGCGCCGAAGGTGATGGTCGACCGCATCCTGCTGCAGCAGGTGCTGCTCAACCTCACCAAGAACGCCTTCGAGGCCATGGCCGGGCAGCCGGCGGGGCACCCGGCCATCGTCATTTCCGCACGCCGCACGCATGCCGGCGACCCTGCGGTGACCGTTTCCGTCCGCGACCACGGGCAGGGGCTGGGGGCCCAGAGCGCGCTGATCATGGGCAGCGCCTTCTCCACCACCAAGCCCGAGGGCATGGGCATGGGCCTGGCCGTGTGCCGCACCGCGCTGGAACTCATGGGTTCGCACCTGGTCTACCGTGACGCGCCAGGCGGCGGCGCGGAGTTCATGTTCTCCCTGCAGCTGGCGCAGGCGGCGGTGGAATCCGGATAGGAGCGCAACGATGCAGCCCAGAATCTGCCTGGTGGACGACGACGAGTGGATCTGCGACTCGCTCACGGCGCTGTTCGGCTCGCGCAACCTGCGCCTGTCCACCTACCGCGATCCGGCCCAGTTCCTGGCGTCCTGGCAGGACTCCAACCTGCGCGAGCTGCCGGCGGCGCTGATCATCGACATCCGCATGCCGGGCATCTCCGGCATCGAGCTGTTCGCGCAGATGCGGCAGCATGGGCTGCCCGCGCACAACCCGGTGCTGTTCCTGACCGGGCATGGCGACATCCCCATGGCGGTGGAGATGATCAAGGCCGGCGCCTACGACTTCCTGGAGAAGCCGTTCTCCGACAACTCGCTGGTCGACCGCGTGCTGCAGGCTCTCGAGTACGCCAAGACCATGTACCGCGAGGAGCCGCCGCAGGCCGGCTCCGAGCTGGAGGCGCTCACGCTGCGCGAGCGCGAGATCGCCGAGCGCGTGGTGGTCGGCAGGACCAACGCGCAGATCGCGGGCGAGCTGTTCATCAGCGTGCGCACGGTCGAGGTGCACCGTGCCAACCTGTTCCGCAAGCTCAACATCCGCACGGCGGTGGAACTGGTGCCCCTGGTGGCCGCGGCCGGCGTCCCGCCGGCCCGGCGCGGCGACTCGGTGTAAACCCCTAGTCCGGTTTGTGGCCGCTACGTATGGGCCCCTCCGGGGCGGCACGGGAGACTGCGGGCCGTGCGCAGCAGCGCCCCGCCACGGAGCCTCCTTCCATGAAACAACCCTTCTACAAGATCCTCTACGTGCAGGTGCTGGTGGCGATCGCCGTCGGCATCGCGCTGGGGCACTTCTACCCCGACCTCGCCGTCAAGATGAAGCCTCTCGGGGACGGTTTCATTGCGCTGATCCGCATGGTCATCGGCCCGGTCATCTTCTGTACCGTGGTGTCCGGCATCGCCGGCATGCGCGACATGAAGAAGGTCGGCCGCGTCGGCGGCAAGGCGCTGCTCTACTTCGAGGCGGTCTCCACGGTGGCGCTGCTGGTGGGCTTCGCCGCGGCGCACCTGCTGCGCCCGGGCGCCGGCTTCAACATCGATCCGGCGACGCTGGACGCGAAGGCCGTGGCCAGCTACGCCACCCAGGCGCAGTCCCAGAGCACGGTGGACTTCCTGCTGCACATCATCCCGGGCACGGTGGTGGATGCCTTCGCCAAGGGCGACATCCTGCAGATCCTGCTGGTGGCGCTGCTGTTCGGCAGCGGCCTGTCCTTCGTGGGCGACAAGGCGCAGGGCCTGTTCGACGTGATCGACCAGGTGTCCAAGGTTTTCTTCCGCATCGTCCACATCATCACCAAGGTCGCGCCACTGGGGGCCTTTGGCGCCATGGCCTTCACCATCGGGCGCTACGGGCTCGGCTCGCTGCTGCCGCTGCTCAAGCTGATCGGCACCTTCTACATCACGGCGATCTTCTTCGTCCTCGTCGTGCTGGGCCTGGTGGCGCGCGCCACGGGCTTCTCCATCCTGCGCTTCGTGGGCTACATCAAGGAAGAACTGCTGATCGTGCTGGGCACCAGTTCTTCCGAAGCCGCGCTGCCGCACCTGATCGAGAAGATGGAGGGGCTGGGCTGCTCCAAGTCGGTGGTGGGCCTGGTGGTGCCCACGGGCTACTCGTTCAACCTGGACGGCACCAACATCTACATGACGCTGGCCGTGATCTTCATCGCGCAGGCGCTCAACATCGACCTCACCCTGACCCAGCAGGCGACCATCCTGGTGGTGGCCATGCTGACCTCCAAGGGCGCCAGCGGCGTCACCGGCTCCGGCTTCATCACGCTGGCCGCCACCCTGGCGGTGGTGCCCACGCTGCCGGTCGCCGGGCTGGTGCTGATCCTGGGCATCGACCGCTTCATGAGCGAATGCCGCGCACTCACCAACATCATCGGCAACGGCGTGGCGTGCGTGGTCGTGTCAGCCTGGGAGCGCGAGCTCGACCGCAAGAAGCTCGCCCGGGTGATGCAGCAGGCCGAGGCGCAGCCCGAGCTGGCCTGAGCGGCGGGGGCGGGGCGGGCTGGCGCCCGCGCCACGCCGCATGCCATCCGGCGGGTTCCGAGGCGAATGTGGCGATAGCCCTGAACCTGCCTTTGTTCATTGCTTCCAAAAAAATAGCGGGCGGCTTCCTGCGCCGCCCGCTGCCGTTGCACAGGGGTAGTACCTTCAGCCGGCGCAGCTCTTGTTGCGCGCGGCGTGCATGCCCTTGGACTTGGCGTCGGCCTCGCTCATGTACTCGCCCGCCTTGGTCTTGCCGTAGTAGCGGTCGCCCTCGCAGTGGTAGACCTTGGTCGCGGCATTGACCCAGACCTTGCCGGCGCCGCCGCCCGGGGCTGCGGCCATGGTGGCGGGGTTGGGCGCTGCGGGGGTCTTGCTGGCCGCGCCGGTGGGCGGCGCCACGCCGGTCTTGTTCACCGAGGACGATTGCGTTTCCACCGCGGAGGCCATGCCCGCCGAGCCTGCGGCTGACGCCGCTGCCGGCTTGCCACCGCTGGCAGCGCTCCCGTACCAGGTCTGTATGCCCTTGTGGCCACGGCAGGCGCCGGCCTTCTTGTCCGGGGAGGCGTAGCTGCCGTCCTTGCACTGGACCGTGGTGCCGGCGGGGGCGTCGGCCGGCGGCGTCTGCGCCTGGATCGCAAATGCACCGAGCAGGCTGGCCGCGGCCAGCAGTACCTTGAGGGAGGAATTCATGGGAACGCTCCTGAAACGGTGTGGTGAGACGGGAATCGTAGTAAGCCCCGCCCCCCTGGGCACGTCAGCCAAAGGCGCAAGTTCCTGCCAGCCGGAATGGGCGAGGCGGCCCGCCCTGCTGCGGCCGCCCCCGGGAAAGCACTAGGATGCGGGACCTCGCCGGATGCCTGGCGGCCCCTTGAAGGCCGGGCCGGATGCCCCACATGGCCTGCGGGGCGCTCCGTGCGCCTGTTCCTTTCTCTCTTTTTCTCCTATCCATCCCATGGCAACGACCAAGACCACGCTTTCCTTCCAGGCCGAAGTCGCGCAACTGCTGCACCTCGTCACCCATTCGCTCTACTCCAACAAGGAGATCTTCCTGCGCGAGCTGGTGTCCAACGCATCGGACGCCTGTGACAAGCTGCGCTTCGAGGCGCTGGACACCCCCGCGCTGTACGAGGACCAGCCCACGCTGGAAGTGCGCGTGTCCTTCGACAAGGCCGCCAGGACGCTGACCATCGCCGACAACGGCATCGGCATGAGCCGGCAGGAGGCGATCGACCACCTGGGCACCATCGCCAAGAGCGGCACCAAGGACTTCATGGGCAAGCTCTCGGGCGACCAGAAGGCCGACGCCCAGCTCATCGGCCAGTTCGGCGTGGGCTTCTACTCGGGTTTCATCGTGGCCGACAGGATCACGGTGGAGTCGCGCCGGGCCGGCCTGCCCGCGGCCGAGGGCGTGCGCTGGATCAGCGGCGGCGCGGGCGACTTCGAGGTGGAGGACATCGAGCGCGCCCAGCGCGGCACCGCCGTCATCCTGCACCTGCGCGAGGACGCCGAGGAATACCTCAACGGCTGGAAGCTCAAGCAGATCATCAGCAAGTACTCCGACCACATCAGCCTGCCCATCCTCATGGAGAAGGAGGAGTGGAAGGAGGGCGAGAACGAGCAGCCCGGCGACATGGTCAAGACCGGCGAATGGGAGCCGGTGAACCAGGCCAGCGCGCTCTGGACCCGTCCCAAGAAGGACATCACCGACGAGCAGTACGCCGAGTTCTACAAGCAGATCAGCCACGACCAGGAGGCGCCGCTGGCCTGGAGCCACAACCGCGTGGAAGGCAGCACCGAATACACCCAGCTGCTCTACATCCCCGCCACCGCGCCCTACGACCTGTGGAACCGCGACAAGAAGGCCGGCGTCAAGCTCTACGTCAAGCGCGTCTTCATCATGGATGACGCCGAGGCCCTGCTGCCGGGCTACCTGCGCTTCGTCAAGGGCGTGATCGACTCGGCCGACCTGCCGCTCAACGTCAGCCGCGAGCTGCTGCAGGAAAGCCGCGACGTGCGCGCCATCCGCGACGGCAGCACCAAGCGCGTGCTGTCCATGCTGGAAGACCTGGCCAAGAAGGACGCTGCACCGGCCGACGCCGCCGCCGAAGGTGTGACCGACGTGGTCGACAAGGCCGAAGCCGCCGCGCCTTCGGGCAGCGGCAAGTACGCCAAGTTCTACGCCGAGTTCGGCTCGGTGCTCAAGGAAGGCCTGGGCGAGGACTTCGCCAACCGCGAGCGCCTGGCCAAGCTGCTGCGCTTTGCCTCGACCACCAGCGACAGCGTGAGCGTCTCCTTCGCCGACTACAAGGCGCGCATGAAGGAGGGCCAGGACGCCATCTACTACATCACCGCCGACACCCTGGCCGCCGCCAAGAACAGCCCGCAGCTCGAAGTCTTCAAGAAGAAGGGCATCGAGGTACTGCTCATGACCGACCGCGTGGACGAGTGGGCGCTGAACTACCTGAACGACTTCGACGGCACGCCGCTGCAGAGCGTGGCCAAGGGCGCGGTCGACCTCGGCAAGCTGCAGGACGAGGCCGAGAAGAAGGCCGCCGAGGAAGCTGCCGAGAGCTTCAAGCCGGTGCTGGCCAAGCTCAAGGAGGCCCTGAAGGACAAGGCGGACGACGTGCGCGCCACTACCCGCCTGGTCGATTCCCCGGCCTGCCTGGTCGTGCAGGAACACGGCATGAGCACCCAGCTCGCCCGCATGCTCAAGCAGGCCGGCCAGAAGGCGCCGGAGAGCAAGCCGGTGCTGGAAGTGAACCCCGAGCACCCGCTGGTGAAGAAGCTCGACGGCAGCGTGCATTTCCACGACCTCGCCAACATCCTGTTCGACCAGGCCCTGCTGGCCGAAGGCGGCCTGCCGGATGATCCGGCGGCGTATGTGAAGCGGGTGAACGCGCTGCTGGTGTGAGGGTGCGGAAATTCTGGTGAAAAGTGGCTGAAGCCCAGGTTTTATCTGGGCCATACGCTACCAAGTCAATAGCAAAATCCCCATGGTGCCCCGGCGCCATGGGGATTTTTCCATTCTGAAGGCCGGGCTTCATCTGCTACCTTCGATGGCTTGTGAACCACACACAGTAGACCCGCCCCATGTCCCACACACTGCTCCTCTTCGCCCTGGTCGCCTTCATCGGCATCGCCACGCCCGGCCCCACGGTGCTGCTGGCGCTCTCCAATGGGTCGCGCTTCGGCGTGCGGGCTTCGGTGCCGGGCATGGCGGGGGCCGTGCTCTCGGACTTCGTGCTGATCGGTGCGGTCGCCATGGGCCTGGGAGCCCTGCTGGCGGCGTCAGAATTCTGGTTCTCCGTGGTCAAGTGGGTGGGCGCGGCTTACCTGGCCTACCTGGGCCTGCGCATGCTGCGCTCCCGCGGCACGCTGGCACTGCCGGACACCGAGCCGCCGGCGGCCCAGGCCTCGGCGCGGGCCGTGTTTGGCCGGAGTTTCCTGGTGGCCGTGACCAATCCCAAGGGTTACCTGTTCTTCTCGGCCTTCCTGCCGCAGTTCATCGCGCCGGAGCAGCCGCAGCTGGCCCAGTACGCCGCATTGGCCGTGGTCTTCGCCGGCATCGACGTCCTGGTCATGCTGGGCTACGCCGCGGCGGGCGCCCGGGCCATCCGCCTGCTGCGCGCCCAGGGGGTGCAGTGGCTGGACCGTGCCTGCGGCGGCGCCTTGCTGGCGCTGGCCGGTTCCCTGGCGCTCTATCGCCGCCAGGCCTGAGGGAGCTTTCACCACCATGGCCATCATCCGCCGCTTCCAACCCGAAGACTGGGCCAGCGTCTGGCCCCTGCTGCAATCGACCTTTGCCACTGGCGACACCTACGCCTACGCACCCGACGCCACCGAGGCCGCCATCCGCACGGCCTGGATCGAGCTGCCGCTGGCCACCTACGTGGCCTGCGCGGACGACGGCACGCTGCTGGGCACCTACACCCTCAAGCCCAACCAGCCCGGCCTGGGCGGGCACGTGTGCAACTGCGGCTACGTGGTGGCGCCCGCGGCGCGGGGGCAGGGGCTGGCCTCGGCCATGTGCGAGCACTCGCAGGCCGAGGCGCGGCGCCTGGGCTTTCGCGCCATGCAGTTCAACCTGGTGGTGTCCACCAACGAGGGCGCGGTGCGGCTCTGGCAGAAGCTGGGTTTCCGCATCGTCGGCACGCTGCCAGGCGCGTTCCAGCACCAGCGGCATGGCGATGTCGACGCCTATGTCATGTTCAAGTCGCTCGCGGCCTGAGCCGATCACCAAGGGAGTACTCCATGTCCGTCGAACTCTGGCTTGCCTTCGTTGCCGCGTCCGCGGTGCTGCTGGTCATTCCCGGCCCGACCATCCTGACCGTCATCAGTTACTCGATGGCGCACGGGCGGCGCGCCAACGTGCCGCTGGTGGCTGCAGTGGCGTTGGGCGATTCCACCGCACTGGTGCTGTCGCTGCTGGGCCTGGGCGCGCTGCTGGCCACGTCTGCCTTCTGGTTCACGGTGGTGAAGTGGGCCGGCGGCCTGTACCTGCTGTACCTGGGCGCGAAGATGCTGCGCGCGGGCGTGTCCTCGGCCGAATGGGCCGCGCCAGCGGTGCCGGGCTCGCGCTGGCGGCTGTTCGCCAACACCTACCTGGTGACCGCGCTCAACCCCAAGGGCATCGTGTTCTTCGTGGCCTTCCTGCCGCAGTTCATCCAGCCGGGCGTGGCCGTCACGCCGCAGCTCTGGGTGCTGGCCCTGACCTTCGTCGCCATGGCCACGCTCAATGCCACGCTGTACGCGGTGTTCGCCGGGTCGGCGCGCCGGCTGCTGGCCTCGCCGCGCGCGCAGCGCGGATTCAACCTGGGCGGTGGTTCGCTGCTGTCGGCGGCAGGGGTGTGGGCGCTGCTGGCGCGGCGCGCTGCGTAGGCGCTTGCCCGCCGCCATGGAAACGCGCCATATGCGCTACCTGGTCGCGGTGGCCGACAGCGGCAGCCTGACGCAGGCGGCCGAGCACCTGGGCGTGGCGCAGCCGGCGCTCACGCAGAGCCTGAACCGGCTGGAGGCCGAGCTGGGCGTGCGCCTGTTCGAGCGCTCGCGGCGCGGGGCGGCGCTGACCGATGCCGGCCGCGCCGTGATCGACGACGTGCGGGCCAGCCTGGCGCTGGCCGAGTCCGCCACCCTGCGCGCGCAGGCGATCGCGGGCGGCAAGTCAGGGCGCCTGCACATCGGCTTCGTCACGCATGCGGTCTACGACGTGCTGCCCGAGGCGCTGCGCCTGCTGCGCAGCGAGTTCCCGGGCGTCGAGGTGGTGCTCAGCGAAATGAGCAACGCCGACCAGCTCGAAGCCCTGGCCAAGGGCACCCTCGACCTGGCCATGCTGCACACGCCCGTGCCGCTGGCCGGCCGCGCGCGCGAGAAGCTGGTGCGGCGCGAACGCCTGATGGCGGTGCTGCCGGCCGGCCACCCGCTGGGACCCGATGGCCGCGCTGGCCTGGCCGACCTGGCGGCGCTGGGCCTGATCTGGTTTCCCGAGCGCCAGCTGCCGGCGCTGCGCGCGGGCATCGTCGGTGCCATCCGCCGCGCCGGCCACACGCCGCGCATCGTGCAGGAGGCCAACCGCTCGCTCACCGTGCTGTCCTGCGTGGCCGCGGGGCTCGGCGCCTCGCTGCTGCCGCAGTCGGCGGCGGTACTGCAGCACCAGGGCGTGCAGTTCGCCGAGCTGCGCGACGGCGAGGGCCTGCCGCATTTCGAGCTGAGCGTGCTGTGGCTTGCCGGCTCGCGCCCTACGCTGGCAGGGCAGCTCGCGGCGCGGTTGTAGGCCGCCTGTGCCGATCGGGGGTGAACCTCGCGCCACCCGGACAGAAGGCCGCGGAGCAGGCCAAGCCAGGACATCCGCGGAACCGGCTTTGCCGGGCCGCTGGATGTGCCCCCTGCAAGGGGGTTGGCGAAGACACGAAGTGCGTAGCCTGGGGGTCAATCTAGTTGGATATTGGCCTGCTGGGCCAGCTTGGTCCACTTGGCGATCTCCGCACGGCGGAACTTGTCCAGCTCGGCCGGCGTGGAGCCGATCACCTCGGCGCCGAGCGCGATCAGCCGGGCGTTGACCTCGCGGTCGGCCAGCACCGCGGCGATGTCCTTCGATATCTGGTTCACGATGGCCTGAGGCGTGGCGGCCGGTGCCAGCACGGCGTTCCATTCGTACATCTCGTAGCCCGGCACGCCGGCTTCGGCCACGGTGGGCACGTCCGGCAGCACCGGCGAGCGGCGCTGGCCCGCCACCGCGACCGGGTAGAGCTTGCCGCCCTTCACGTAGGGCAGCGCCGAGGCCATGCTGCTGAAGAACAGCGGCACCTGCCCGGCCATCACGTCCACCATGGCCGGCCCGCCGCCCTTGTACGCCACATGGGTCATCTGGGTGCCGGTCATCACCGTGAACAGTTCGCCGGCCAGGTGCGGCGACGAGCCGTTGCCGGCGGAGGCGTAGTTGAGCCGTCCCGGCTCGGCCTTGGCCAGGGCGATGATCGCCTTGACCGTCTTGGCCTCGAACTGCGGGTTGACCACGATCAGGTTGGGCACCTTCACCAGCAGCGACACCGGCGCCAGCTCGGTCAGCGTGTCGAAGGGCATGCGCTTCTTCAGCGCCGGGTTCTGCGCATGGTTGGAGGCATCGAACAGCAGCGTGTAGCCGTCGGCCGGGGCCTTGAGCACCGTGTCGGCGCCGATCAGGCCGCCGCCGCCGGCGCGGTTGTCCACCAGCACCGGCTGGCCCCAGCGCTGCGACAGCTTGGGCGCCAGGATGCGCGCCACGGCGTCCACCGTGCCGCCGGGCGGGTAGGTCACCACCAGCCGCACCGGCTTGTTCGGGAAGGCTGCTGGCGCCTGCGCGGCCGCCTGCCGGGCGGCACCGCCCAGGGTCAGGGCCAGCGCGGCGGCGGCCGCAAGCACAGGAAGGGATCGACGGGATGGCATGGCGGTGTCTCCTTGAAAAATAGGTGGGGCGCCGGCCCCGGGGGCAGGGCGCATCAGCGGAAGCGGAACAGCGCGGCCGGCGTGTCTGCCAGGATGGTCCGGCGCTGCGCCGCGTCGGGCACCCAGTCGTCCAGCAGCGCGCGGCTGTGGGCGAAATCGGTCAGGTCCTGGTGCTGGGTGTGCGGCCAGTCGCTGCCCCACACCAGCCGCTCGGGGCCGAAGGCGCGCAGCAGTGCCGCCGCGGTGGCGCGCACCTGGGGCTCGTCCTGCTGCGCCAGCGCCGCGCTGCGCCCGGCTGGCGGCAGGCGGCCGCTGCGGGTGTGGCGGTAGGCGGCCGACAGCTTGACCCACACGCGGCCGCTGTCGGCGGCGTGCAGCAGGGCGGCGAAGGCCGGGTCGTCCGCGCCGCGCTGCGGGTCGGGCCGGCCGAAATGGTCGACCACCAGCGCGCAGCCGCTGGGCAGCAAGGCTTGCAGAATGGCGGGCAGGTCCTGTGCGTCGCGGTGCAGTTCCACATGCCAGCCGAGCGCGCGGACCCGGGCCAGCAGCGTCTGCCAGCGCGGGGCGGCAAAGTCCGGCAGCGCCAGCCCGACCAGGTTCAGCCGGATGCCGACCACGCCCTGGGCATCGAGTGCCGCGAGCAGGTCTTCGCCCGCCTCGGGCGCCACCATGGCCACGCCGCGCAGGCGCTGCGGGTGCTGGCCGATCGCGTCCAGGAAGTAATGGTTGTCGGTGCCGAGGAAGCTGGGCTGCACCAGCACGCCGTGCGAGATGCCGTGGCGGTCCAGATGCGCCAGGTAGTCGCCCAGCAGCGCGTCGTAGTCGGGCGCGTGGCGGCGCTGCGCGGCCAGCGGAAGGCCGCGCACGAACACATGCGCGTGGCTGTCGACGGCGGTGATGGCGATCTCAGGCATGCCGCGCCTGGACCGTCGCCGCAGCGTCTGTGCGCGCCGGCAAGATGTGTCGGGGGGCTCGTGCCATGCAGTCTCCTGTGTCGTGCTGGCGGCGCGTGGCGGCCGCATGGCGCGAAGTCTAGGAGGCAGGTGGCGTGCCGGTCAGTGCGATGCCGGCCTTTTGGCATAAGCCGGCGTTATGACGCCCGGCCCGTGTTCCAGCATGGCCGTTGCTGTACTTGGCCAGGGAACAAGAGGCAGCGGAACCGGCGCCGCCGGTCCGCTGGGTGCGCGCCCCTGCAGGGGGGGAAGCGCAAAGCCCCGGGGTCAGGCTCCGGCCGGCGGGATACGCAGCTTCTGGCCCGGGTAGATCTTGTTGGGATCGCTCAGCATGGGCTTGTTGGCCTCGAAGATCTTCGGGTACTTGTTGGCGTCGCCGTAGTACTGCTTGGCGATGGCCGAGAGCGTGTCGCCGCGCACCACGTCGTGGTACTGCGAGGCGTCGGCCGCGGCGGCCACGGCCAGCTGGTTGTCCACCTGCGTCACGCTGCTGACGTTGCCGGCGGCCAGGCCGGCTTTCTCGCTCGCCGCCTGGGTGGGGGCGCCGCCGGTGAGCGTCACCTTGCCGCTGCTGCCGTCGTAGGTCACGGCCAGGTTGGTGAGGCCGAGGTTCTGCGTCTCGATGTAGGTGCGGATGGCAGCGCCGGCCTTGGCGTTGAGGTCCTCCGCCGACGGCGCAGCAGCCGTTGCGGCGGCGGCGCTGCTGCCGCCAAAGAGTTTCTCGCCCGCGTCCTTGATGAAGCTGATCAGACCCATGTGTGCGTCCTCCAGGTGTTGTGGAAATGCCGAATGTAGACGACGGATGCGCAAAAAATGTCAGTGGTTGTGTTCCGGCCGTTCTCTTTCCTTTCCGGCAGGGGCCTGTTGGAGCGGATGGCCGTGCCGGGAGCCATCCGTTACCAGGCCTTTGCGTGGCTTTCACATCGAGGGCGCGGTCGGCCCTCTACAGTGCCCCTGGCTCCTTTCATGCGGGCTGCCCGCCCCGGTTCCTGCCCGGGCGGCAAGCCTGCAGCGGACCTTACGTGCCTGCCCCGCCATGTCCTCCCTGATCACTGCCCTTGCGTTGCTTGCCCTCGTCGCAGGTGCCGGCACCCTGTCGCGCGTTCTTCCCCGCGTGCCGCGGCCGCTGCTGCAGATGGCGCTTGGCGCGGCCTGCGGATGGCCGGCGGCGGGCCTGCATGTCGCGCTGGACCCGCAGGTGTTCATGCTGCTGTTCATCCCGCCCATGCTGTTCGCCGATGGCTGGCAGATACCCAAGCGCGAGCTGGGGGCGCAGTTCGCGCTGGTGCTGCTGCTGTCCGTCGGGCTGGTGCTGGGCACGGTGCTGGTGGTCGGCCATGCGATCGCGTGGATGGTCCCGTCCATGCCGCTGTCCGTGGCCTTCCTGCTGGCGGCGGTGCTGTCGCCCACCGACGCGGTGGCGGTGTCGGCGCTGGTGCAGCACCAGCGCATGCCGGCGCGGCTGCAGCACATCCTGGAGGGCGAGTCGCTCATGAACGACGCCTCGGCCCTGGTGGCGGTGAAGTTCGCCGTCCTGGCGACGCTGACGCAGCGCTTCTCTCTGGCCGGCGCCGCGGCGGACTTCGTCTGGATGGCCGCCGGTGGCGTGGCCGTGGGCGCGGTCTGCAGCCTGGTGCTGGACCGGCTGCAGCTCTGGATGCTGCACGGCCGCGAGAGCCGTGTGGAGATGCCCGGCGTGCTGCTGTTCCTGCTGATGCCGTTTCCACCCTACCTGCTGGCCGAGCATTGGGGCCTGTCGGGCGTGCTGGCCGCGGTGGCCGCGGGCGTGACTGCCAGCCTGCTCGCGGTGCGGCGCAGCCGCTTCAATGCCAGCCACGTGCAGTCGCAGGCCACCTGGGGCGTGTTGCGCTACGTGTTCGACGGCCTGGTGTTCCTGCTGCTGGGGCTGCAGCTGCCGCGCATCGTGCAGGCGCTGCCCGAGCAGCTCAACCTGCTGGATGCGCCGTGGAGCCCGCGTGCCCTGGCGCTGTGGGGCACCGGCCTGGCGATCACGGCCCTGCTGCTGGCGCTGCGCTTCGCCGGCTTCATGGTGGGCAGCCAGCTCAAGCGCCGCGTGGCATGGCTGCGGCGGCGGACCTCGCCGGAGCCGGTGTCACCCGCCCTTGCTGGCGCCGGTGCGGTGGGGGGCATCCGCGGCGCGATCACCCTGGCGGCGGTGCTTGGCGTGCCTTTCACGCTGCCGGACGGCTCTGCGTTCCCGCTGCGCGGCCTGCTGGTGTTCCTGGCGGCGCTGGTGATCGTGCTGACCCTGGTGGTGGCGGCCCTGGCGCTGCCGCCGCTGCTGCGCCGCGTGGCGGCGGCATCGCACCGCGCGGCCGGGCACGGTGCGGGCCGCGAGCGCCTGTGGGCACGCCGCCGGGCGTCGCGTGCGGCCCTGCGCACGATCGCTGCCGCCGCGCTGCGGGCCGAAACGACGGGGTTCGTCCCCACGCGCGCGCCCCGGTCGCCGAGCCAGCCGCCGGACCTGGCATCGCATGCCGCAGCCTGTGCCCGCATCGACCACGGCTACCGGCACCGGCTGCAGCGCGACGGCTCCGACGCGCAGGCGCGCTCGGCCTCGCAGCAGATGCTGGAGCTCGAGCGCCACCTGCGCCTGCAGGCGCTGCAGGCAGAGCGCGACGAACTGCTGCGCCTGCGACTGCGCCATCGCATCAACGACGACACGCTGCGCCTGCTGACCCACGAGATCGATCTGGTCGAAGCGGTGCTGCGGCACGACATGTAGGCGGATCCCGGAAGGCGTGCGCTGCTGGGCCGCGCCGCCTGCCTACTTCAGCAACGGAAACGCTTCCGGCAACGCGGCGAGCCAGTGCCGCGCGGCCACGGACAGGCGCGTCGTGCTGCGGCGCACGAGCGAGATCCGGTGGCTGAAGCCGGCCAGGTCCGGGACCTTCAGGCGCCGCATGCCCCATTGCTGCGCGATGTCTGCGGCGTAGCCCGGCGCGATCAGGAAGCCCGCTCCTTCCCGCGCGAAACCGAGGGCCGCCGTGAGCGAGCCCACTTCGATATGGTTCTCGAAGCGCAGCCCTGTGCGCGCAAAGATCCGATCCAGGGTCCGGCGGATGCTGTAGGAGTCCCGCAGCGAGATGTAGTTGTAGGGCAGTAGTTCCGCCGCGCGGACGGAGCGCCGGCGGGCCAGCGGGTGGGCGCTGTCGACCACGGCGTACATGGCGTCCTCGATGGCCACGGTCGTCTCCAGACCGGGTACCTCGGTGTCCGTCGCGCAGAACCCGATGTCCACCACGCCCGAGCGGACCCGCTCCAGGGTCTCGTCGGTCGAACATTCGTGCACCTCGAAGTCGATGCCCGGATAGCGGTGCCGGTAGTGGGCGATCGGCCGCGCGAGCAGGCCGTAGTGCATCAGCGGCGACGCGGCCACGCTGACCTTGCCCCGCTCCAGCGAGATCAGCTCGGTGACGCTGCGCTTGGCCGTCGCCATGGTGGCCGTCACGTCCAGTGCGAAGCCAAAGAATTCCCGCGCGGCGTCATTGGGGAGGACGGTGCGCGTGGTGCGCTCGAACAGCGTCATGCCCAGTTGGTTCTCCAGCTCGGCCACCATCTTGCTCGCTGCGGATTGCGAGATGTGCAGGCCGTGGGCTGCGGCGGTGAAGCTGCCGGCCTCGTAGACCGCCAGAAAGACCTGCAGCTGCCGGAAGGAGATATTCATTCTCTTTGCTCTTGAATGCAGTAGAAAAATTCCATTGTTGCATGGGGGCTTGTCGCACAAGATGCACCGGCAACGCGAACGAGACACCCATGCATTCATCCGATTCCAAGCCCCAATGCCACATTGCCCGCCCCGCTGAAGGCGTCGTCACGGTCCGCTTCGACAACGGCCGCCTGAACCTGCTGACCGAGGACGCCGCCAACATCTATGCGGCGATCCTGCAGGAACTGGCCGGGGACGAGAGCACCTGGCTGCTCGTCATCCAGGGCGCGGAGGCGGCCTTCCTGGGAGGGGCCGACATCAAGTTCCTGAAGGATGCGACCAAGGCCGACATCGACGGCTACATCCGCAGCGTCTGGCGCCTGTGCGAGACCATCCGCGACATCCCCTTCACCACGATGTCCGTGATCTCCGGCTACTGCCTGGGCGCCGGCATGGAGGTGGCCGCCGTCTGCGACATCAAGCTCGCCTCGCCCGACGCGAAGTTCGGCATGCCCGAGGTCAAGCTCGGCGTGCCCTCTGTGATCCACGGCGCCATGCTGCCCGGCATGATCGGCTCGACCCGCACGCGCGATCTGCTCATCAGCGGGCGCATCATCCCCGCCACGCTGGCCCTGGACTGGGGCCTGATCACCGAGATTGCCGGTGACGAGGGGCTGGATGCCACCGTGGCCCACTGGCAGGCCGAGATCCAGGCCAACGGTCCGCGGGCCATGCGCATCCAGAAGAAGCTGATCCGCGACTGGGAGCGCATGCCCCTGCAGGAGGCCATCAACATCGGCATCGCCGGGCTCGTGAGCGCCTACGACAGCGATGAGCCCAAGCGCTACATGGAAGCCTTCCTCGCCAACCGCAAGCGCCGCTGAGGCAGCGCTGCCGACCCCCTAGAAAACCAAAGGAGACACCATGACGTTCAAGACCTTCAGGCATGTCCTGGCCGTGCTGTTCGCGGCGACCTTCGCCATCGGCCCTGTCCATGCCCGCGACTACCCCTCCCAGCCGGTCACGCTGGTGGTGCCGTTCGCGGCAGGCGGCATGACCGACATCCTGGCCCGGCAGTTCGCCAAGACGATCCAGGACACGCTGCATGAGACCGCCATCGTCGACAACAAGCCAGGCGCCGGCGGCGTGATCGGCGCCACCAAGGTGGCCCGCTCCAAGCCCGACGGCTATACGCTGCTGATCACCACCACGGCGCACGTCGTCAATCCTTCGATCACGAAGAACCTGCCCTACGACACCGAGAAAGACTTCGCGCCCATCGCCATGCTGGCCCGCACGCCCAACGTGCTGCTGGTGAACCCGTCCCTGCCGGTCCACACGGTGCCCGAATTCCTGGACTACGCCCGGAAGAACAAGGGCGCCACCTACGGCTCCTCAGGTACCGGCGGCACCACGCACCTGTCGGGCGAGCTGCTGGCCAGCCGCACGGGCGTGCCCTTGGTCCACATTCCCTACAAGGGCACGGCCCTTGCCATCAACGACCTGCTCGGCGGGCAGATCCAGGCGTCCTTCGTGGACGGCCTGAGCGCCTTGAAGTACGTGAAGGCCGGCAGCCTGCGCGCCATTGGCGTGTCGACCAAGGAGCGCAACCCCATGCTGCCCGATGTCCCGACCATCGCGGAGCAGGGCGTGCCCGGCTACGAGACCGAGATCTGGATTGGCCTGTATGCACCGGCGGGCACGCCGCCTGCGCTGCTCAACAAACTCAACGCCCTGGCGCGGCAATCCATGGGCGAGCCCGCGTTCAAGCAGACGCTCGACAGCCAGGCGACCACCGCGGGCACCATGGACGTCGCGGCGACCAGACAGTACGTGTCGAGCGAGATCAGGAAGTGGGGCGAGATCGTCAAGAAGGCCGGCATCGAAGTCCAATGATGACGACGACGCAGCACAGCGCCGGCCTGCCTTTGTCCGGCACCAGGATCCTGGACCTCACCAGCGTCATCATGGGGCCGTTCGCCACCCAGATGCTGGCGGAGTACGGCGCCGACGTGATCAAGCTGGAGCCGCCCGAAGGCGACATCATGCGCGAGATGGGCCCGCACCAGGAGCCGGGCATGGGCCCGGTCTACCTGAACCTCAATCGCGGCAAGCGCAGCGTCTGCCTGGACCTGAAGCAGCCCGCGTCCCACGAGGTGGTGATGCGCGCAGCCCAGGCCAGCGACGTGTTCGTCACCAACATGCGCAAGAAGGCGCTGCTCAAGCTGGGGCTGGACCGGGACACCATGCGCCGGCACAACCCGCGCCTGATCTACGTCTTCCTGGCCGGCTTTGCCGAGCACGGGCCGCATGCCGGCAAGCCGGCCTATGACGACCTGATCCAGGGCATGATCGGGCTGCCCGGCCTGAGCGCCCGGTCGGCGGCCGGGCGTCCGCTCTACCTGCCGCTCAACATGGCGGACAAGACCGTGGGCCTGTACGTGGTGCAGACGGTGCTCGCCGCGCTGCTGCAGCGCAGCCGCGCCGAAGAAGGCCAGTACATCGAGGTCCCGATGTTCGAAACCATGGCCTCGTTCATGCTGAGCGACCACCTCGGCGCCGCCACCTTCGCCACCCACGACGCGGCGGAGGCCGGCAACCCGCGCCTGCTGTCCGCGTACCGTCGCCCCTACAGGACGGCGGACGGCTGGATCTGCACCATCGTCTACACCGACCGGCACTGGGAGTCCTTCATGCGCCTGGTGGGCGATGGCGCGCTCTGGGAATCCGATCTGCGCTTCCGGAGCATGGCCAACCGGACCAAGAACATCGATGCCGTGTACGCCTATGTCGAAGGCCGGCTCGCAACGCGCAGCACCCAGGCCTGGTTGCAACTGCTCGCCGAGGCCGACATCCCGGTGGCCGCCTGCACGGACCTGGGCGAACTGATCGACACGCTCGAGGGCACCGAGAACGGCGTCGTGCACCGTTACCAGGACGCCCACGGCCGTTGGTACCGGGGCCTGTCGCCGACGGTCAAGTGGACACGCACGCCGCTGGCCGCCGGCGCGATGGCCCCCCGGCTGGGCGAGCACACCGAGGAAGTGCTGCGCGAGTGGATGGGGGCGCCAGTCCCGGCCTGACCGGCTTTCCCGCCCGGAGCCAACCCGTATCCGCTCTCATGGTGCGTCGCGCCATCCGCAACGCATGGAACGCCAAGGTGCCGAAGGCCGCGGAGCAGGCCCCGCCAAGACATCCGCGGACCCGGCTTTGCCGGGCCGCAGGATGTGCCCCTCGAAGGAGGAGGCGCAGCGGCACGCAGTGCGCGCAGCCTGGGGTGATCCACTTCAGGCCGACAACGGCGCTTCCTGCATGGCTTCGGCCTGTTCCTCCAGCATCTGCACCTGGCCGCGCCAGTAGTCGCTGCTGCCGAACCAGGGGAAGTTGGCCGGGAAGATCGGGTCGTCCCAGCGCCGCGCCAGCCAGGCGCTGTAGTGGATCAGGCGCAGGGTGCGCAGCGGCTCGATCAGCGCCAGCTCGCGCCGGTCGAAATCGCGCACCTGCTCGTAGCCGTCGAGCAGGGCCGACAGTTGCTGCGTGCGCTGGCGCCGGTCGCCCGACAGCAGCATCCACAGGTCCTGCACCGCCGGGCCGGTACGGGCGTCGTCCAGGTCGACGAAGTGCGGGCCGCCGCCGGGCAGCTCGGCCGGCGTCCAGAGGATGTTGCCGGGGTGGCAGTCGCCATGCAGGCGCAGCAGGCGCGGTGCGCCGTCCTCGGCCGGGATATCCGAAGGAAAAGTGGCAGGCGCCTTGGCGCCCAGACGGCTTTCTGCTATCAATTCAAGTGCAATATCGCAGGCGCGCTGCCAGTCGCCCTGCACATCCAGCGGCACCTTGTCGTGCGCCAGCAGCCAGTCGCGCGAATCGGTGCCGAAACTCTGCAGGTCCAGCGCCGGTCGCTGCGCGAAGGGGCGCTGGGCACCCACGGTGTGCAGGCGCGCGAGGAAGCGGCCGGTCCACTCCAGTACCTCGAAATCGTCCAGTTCGGGCGCGCGGCCGCCCCGGCTGGGGCTGACGCTGAAGGCAAAGCCGGCATGGTGGTGCAGCGTGGCACCGTCCAGCGCCAGCGGCGCGACCATGGGCACTTCGGCCGCCGCAAGTTCCGCGGCAAAGGCGTGCTCCTCGGCAATCTGCGCATCGCTCCAGCGGCCGGGACGGTAGAACTTGGCGACGACCAGCGAACCATCCTCCAGCCGCACCTGGTAGACGCGGTTCTCGTAGGAGGACAGGGCCAGCAGCCGGCCGTCCCCGTGCAGGCCCACGCTGGCCAGTGCGTCGAGCACCGTGTCGGGCCCGAGGGCAGAGTAGGGATGGAGGGCGTCGGCGGAAGGGGAGGCAGTCATGCGCCGATTGTCCCCCCCTTGCACCGCAGACCTGCGCCGGGCCGCAACGCATTCACGACCTGCAGGGGAACCCGCCGTGCGACGGCGGCGTTCTCATTCGTCCAGGAAGCGGTCTCCGGGCGTCGGCGGCGCATGGCGGTAGACCGCCGGCGTGCGGCCGAGCTTGACCGGCGCGCCCAGGCCGCGGTAGCCGCCTTCCATCTCGACCACCATGCCGCGGTGCGCCGTGTGCGGGTGGTTCAGCGCCGCTTCCACCGGCAGCACCGGCGCGGCCGGCACGCCGGCGGCCATCAGCTGGTCCACCAGCGTGCGGCCATCGAACGCGGCCAGCGCGGCTTCGAGCGCCTGCTTGAGCGTGTCGCGGTGGACCGAGCGGCCGCCCGCGTCGCGGTAGCGCGCATCCTCGGCGAGCTGCGGCTGGCCGATGCAGCGGCAGAAGCTGGCGAACTGCCGGTCGTTGCCGACGGCGACGAACACCGGGTCGGTGCCGGTGGCCAGCGCATCGTAGGGGTAGATGTTGGGGTGCGCGTTGCCGGTACGGCGCGGCGCCGTGCCGTCCATGAACCAGTTGGCCGCATGCGGGTGCAGCAGCGACAGGCCGCTGTCGTACAGCGCCGTCTCCACCAGCTGGCCGCGGCCGCTGCGCTGGCGCTCCTGCAGCGCCAGCAGCACGCCGATCACCGCGTTCAGGCCGGTCACCATGTCGACCACCGGCAGGCCCACGCGCAGCGGACCGCCCTCGGCCTCGCCGTTGATGCTCATGATGCCGGTCATGGCCTGCACCGCGGCGTCGTAGCCCGGCAGCGCGCCCAGCGGGCCGTCGGTGCCAAAGCCCGTGACGCGGCACCAGACCAGGCGCGGGAAGCGCTCGGACAGCGCCTCGTAGCCGATGCCCCAGCGCTCCATGGTGCCGGCCTTGAAGTTCTCCACCAGCACGTCGGCCTGGGCCACCAGCGCCAGCAGCGTGGCGCGGTCTTCGGGTGTGCTGAGGTCCAGGTGCTGCACCCGCTTGTTGCGGTTCAGGCCGTGGTAGTACGAGGCAACGCCGTCCTTGAAGGGCGGGCCCCAGGTGCGGGTGTCGTCGCCCTGCGGCGGCTCGACTTTGAGCACGTCGGCGCCGTGGTCGCCCAGGATCTGGCCGCAGTAGGGGCCGCCCAGGATGCGCGAGAGGTCGAGTACGCGGATGCCGGCCAGGGCGCCAGCGGGAGCGGTTGGAGCCGTCTGCATGGGGGTCAATCGAGTTGCGCGCCGGACTGCCTGACCACGCCGGCCCACTTGGCGGTCTCGTCGCCGATGAAGCGGCCCAGCGCCTGCGGGCTGGTGTCGCTGGCCGCCTCCAGGCCCTGCGATGCGAACAGCGCCTTGACCTTGTCCGAGGCCAGCACCTGGGCAAAGGCCTTGTTGAGCGTGGCGATGCGGTCGGCAGGCGTGCCGGCCGGTGCCACCACGCCGAAGAACACGCTCACGTCGTAGCCGGGGTAGCCCTGCTCGGCCACGGTCGGCACGTCGGGCAGCGCCTGCGAGCGCTTGGAGGTGGTCACGCCCAGCGCGCGCAGCTTGCCGGCCTTGACGTATTGCTGGGCGGTGAGCACGTCGGTGAAGCTCATCGCCACCTGGCCGCCCAGCAGGTCATTGAGCGCCGGGCCGGTGCCCTTGTAGGGGATGTGCTGGAAGTCTGTGCCCGCCATCGAGTTGAACAGCACACCCGCCAGGTGCGACGAGGCGCCGTTGCCCGACGAGGCGTAGGCCAGCTTGCCGGGATGCGCCTTGGCATAGGCCACCAGTTCGGGCACGGTCTTGACCGGCGCGCTGTTGGGGTTCACCACCAGCACGTTGGGCAGGTAGCCCACGCGGATCACCGGCGCGAAGCTCTTGACCGGGTCGTAGCTGATCTTGCGGTACAGGCTGGCGTTGATGGCCAGCGGGCCGGAGGTGCCGAACATCAGCGTATAGCCATCGGGGTCGGCACGCGCCACGTACTCGGCGCCGATGTTGCCGTTGGCGCCGGCGCGGTTCTCCACCACCATGGGCTGGCCCAGCTTGTCGCGGATTTCCGCGGCCAGGGTGCGCGCCATGGCGTCGGTGGGGCCCCCGGGCGGGTAGGGGATGACCAGGGTGAGCGGCTTGGACGGGAAGGTGTCGGCATGGGCCAAGGGGGCCAGGAGCGCGGCGGCGGCGCAGCCGGCCGCGATGAGAAGGGCGCGTTTGTGCATGGTGTGTCTCCGTTGGTTCTTTGGGGATGAAAGGGCTTCAGGCAAAGGCTGGCGCGGCCACGGCGCTCCAGCCGGCGGGCAGCTCGTCTGGCGCCAGCGGGTCGCGCGGCAGCACGCGGTGCAGCAGAGCCAGCTGGGCCCAGCGCAGGCGATCGGCCGAGCCGCTGGCCGCGGCCTCCCAGGCCATGGCGCAGGCGCTGGCGCAGTGGTAGAGCGCCGAGGCGGCCTGGCGCGCCAGCACCTCGCCGCCCTCGCGCGCGGCGGTCTCGGCCAGGGCGCAGGCGCCGGCCAGCGCGCCGCGCAGCGCGGCCAGGAAGGCCGGCGTGACGGCCGGGGCGTGCGCCGCTTCGGCCAGCAGGCCTTCGCAGTGCGCGCGCAGCACCGGCAGCGAGCCCTCGCGCTTGACGGCGCGGATCACGTCCAGCGCCACGATGTTGCTGGTGCCTTCCCAGATCGAGCCCAGGTGCGCATCGCGCACCAGGCGCGGGTCGCTCCACTCTTCGATGTAGCCACAGCCGCCGCGCACTTCCATGGCGTCGCCGGTGACCTTGCGCGCATCGCGGCAGGCGCGGAACTTGATGAGGGGCGTGAGGATGCGCAGCAGCGGGTAGGTGCCCTCATCTCCGGCATCGGAGCGGGCCAGCGCCTGCGCGGTCTGGAACACCATCGTGCGCGCCTGCTCGGCCGGCACGCGCAGCTTGTCGAGTTGGCGCCGCATCAGCGGCATGTCGGCCAGCGCACGGCCGAAGGCGCGGCGCTCGCGGGCGATGAACTCGGCCTCGGCCACTGCGCGCCGCATCAGGCCGGCGGAGCGTACGCCGTTGGACAGGCGCGAGTTGTTGACCATGTCGGCCATCTGCTGGAAGCCGCGGCCGGCTTCGCCCACAAGGTAGGCGACGGCGCCTTCGAGCCGGATCTCGCCGCTGGCCATGGAGCGCGTGCCCATCTTGTGCTTGAGCCGGATGATGCGGTAGTGGTTGTGCGAGCCGTCGTCCAGCTGGCGCGGCAGCAGGAACAGCGATACGCCCTTCATGCCGGCCGGCGCGTCGTCGGCGCGCGCCAGCACCATGGCAAAGTCGGCGTCGGGATTCGAGCAGAACCACTTGTCGCCCGACAGGCGCCATTGGCCGTCCGCGTCCTGCGTGGCGCGGGTAAGCGTGGCGGCGATGTCGGAGCCGGCGGCCTGCTCGGTCATGAACATGGCGCCCTGGGCCAGGGTGTCGAAATCAACCGACTGGAAGCGCGGCAGGAAGCGCGCCACCAGCTCGGGGCTGCCGAACTTCTTGAGCGTGCGCGCCAGCGAATCGGTCATCGAGACCGGGCAGCACAGGCCGAACTCGGCCTGCACGAACAGGTAGGTCAGCACGTACTTGACCAGCGGTGGCATCTTGCCCTTCCAGCCCAGGGTCTCGTCGCGGTGCGACATGGCGCCCAGGCCGAATTCGCTGAGCGCCAGGCGCTCCATCTCGACATAGGCCGGGTGCTTGATCACCCGCTGCTCGTCCCGCCCGGTGCGGCTGCGGTACTCCAGCGTGGGCGGGTTGCGGTCGGCGGTGCCGGCCAGCTCGTCCAGCAGGCCGCCGGCGAGGCCGCCCAGGCGCTCGAAGTGCGGCAGCAGGTGGCGCCGCAGATCGTCGGGCAGATAGAGCGCGAGCAGCGCGTGCAGCTCGGTGTCCGTGGTGAACAGGTTCTGGCCGTGGCGGTCGGGAATAGGATGGGCGTGCGCGGCTTCTGGCGCGACGCCGGTGGTGGCGGCGTTGGACATGCGTTTGTCTCCTGGTTCGCCGCATTGTTGAAGCCGCAATGATCCGTGTCTAATATCAAATTGGTCTTGTTCGATTTGATTTGACTATTCATGGAGCTGCGTCACCTGCGCTACTTCGCCGTGCTGGCCGAAGAACTGCACTTCGGCCGCGCCGCGGCGCGGCTGGCGATCTCGCAGCCGCCGTTGTCGGTGGCGATCCGCCAGCTGGAAGACAGCGTGGGCGCGCGCCTGTTCGAGCGCAACAGCAAGGAGGTGCGCCTGACGCCCGCCGGGCGGGCGCTGCAGGCGTCGGCGCGGCGCCTGCTGGCGCAGGCGGAAGAGGCCGCGCTGGAGGCGCGTGACGTGGCCGCCGGCTCGGCCGGGCGCCTGCGCATCGGCTTTGTCGGCGCCATGCTGTACCGGGGGCTGCCGCAGGCCTTGCGCACCTTCCAGGCCCAGCACCCGGCGGTGCGCATCACGCTGGCCGAACTCAATTCGGGCGAGCAGATCGCCGAACTGCTGCATGACCGGCTGGACCTGGGCTTCGTCCATACCAGCCGCATGCCGGCGGAGCTGCGGCAGCAACTGCTGCTGGTGGAGCCCTTTGTCTGCTGCCTGCCGGCGGAGCACCGGCTGGCGCGCAAGCGCGTGCTGGCGCTGGAGGATCTGCGCGAGGAGCCCTTCGTGCTGTTCGCGCGCAGCGTGTCACCGGACTACCACGAGCGCATCCTGTCGATCTGCGCCGAGGCCGGCTTCCTGCCCGAGGTGCGGCATGAAGTGCGCCACTGGCTGGCCGTGGTCTCGCTGGTGTCGCAGGGGCTGGGCGTGGCGCTGGTGCCGCAGGCGATGCGC
>Ga0116227_10003000_pt1 | contig 37895 bp, 30 predicted proteins | sample S1TSphgellanicum_FD_89693 | JGI IMG/M metagenome (GOLD analysis project Ga0116227, IMG submission 89693) | Host-associated microbial communities from peat moss isolated from Minnesota, USA - S1T2_Fb - Sphagnum magellanicum MG | ecosystem: Host-associated > Plants > Peat moss > Unclassified...
ACAGGTCGCCGCCCAGCAGGTGCATGGCCGACTCGTAGGGCAGCGCCAGCGCACGCCAGTAGTCGGCGACCGCCGTGTCGAAGTACATCAGGTAGTGGGCATTGAAGACGATCTTCTGCATGTCGACCTCGGCCCAGCGCACGCGCAGGCGGTGGCTGAAGCGGAAGCCGGAGGGCTGGACGGCACGGGTGCTAGCTTGGGTCATGGGGCGGTTCCGAAGGCCTGGCGCAGTGCGGCAGCGGCGGCGGCATGGGCCGCCCGCGCTTCCGGCACGACACGGCCCATCTTGATGAATTCGTGGGTGACGCCGCGCCAGAGCTCCAGCTCCACGGGCACGGCTGCGGCGCGCAGCAGGTCGGCATAGGCCAGGCCTTCGTCCAGCAGCGGGTCGCACTCGGCCAGGCCAAACCAGGCCGGTGCCACGCCTTCGGCGTCCGGCACCCGCAGCGGAGCGAAGCGCCAGTCTTCCCGGTCGGCATCGTCGCGCAGGTAGAGGCCGAAGAACCAGGCGATCAGCTCCTTGCTCAGGATCGGGCCCTGGGCGTAGCGCCGGTGCGAGCCGGTGTCCTGCCAGGCGTCGCAGCCGGGGTAGTACAGCAATTGCAGGGCCAGTGGCAGGCCTGCGTCGCGGGCCTGCAGCGCACTGGCGGCAGCCAGCGTGCCGCCGGCACTGTCGCCGCCCACGGCAAGGCGGCCAGTATCGATGCCGCGGCTGGCGCCTTCGCGGTGCAGCCACGCCAGCGCATCCCAGGCGTCGTTGTGGGCCACCGGGAAGCGGTGCTCCGGCGCCAGGCGGTAGTCCACCGACACCACGGCGCAGCCGGCCAGCCGCGCCAGTTCGCGGCACAGCGTGTCATGGGTGGCGATTGCGCCAATGGTGAAGCCGCCGCCATGCAGGTAGAGCAGCGCCGGCAGCGGAGCTGCGCCCTGCCCCGCGGCCACCGGTGCGTAAAGCCGCAAAGGCAGCGCATGGCCGTCGCGTGCCGTGATGGAGAAATCCTCCACCCGCGGCAACGCGGGGCGCGGCACCTCCAGCACCTCCGCCGCTGCGGCGTAGGACTGGCGCGCCTGCTGCGGAGAGAGGGTATTCATCGGCGCATGGCCGGCGCGGGCAATGCCCTGCACCACGCCGCGCATAGCGGGCGTCAAGGGGAGCGCCTGCATCAGCGAAAGCGCACGCTGACCGGTGTGGCGCCCGGCAGGCCCTGGTAGCGCAGCGTGACCGTGCTGGCCGGCCTGGGCGGCAGCAAGGGCGAGAACGAGCCCAGGCTGACCAGGTCGCCCGGCTGCAGTGCAAGATTCTCTTGCGCCAGCGCCTGGGTGAGCCAGACCACGGCATTGAGCGGGTGGCCCAGGATGTCCGCGCCCTGCCCCCGCGCCAGTTCGGCACCGCTGCCGTCGCTGAGCGTCACGGTCATGGTGCGCAGCGCCTCCAGCAGCGCGTAGCGCTCGCCCCGGTAGGCCGGAACGGCCAGGGGCGTGCCCGCCACGCCCAGGCGGGCACCGACGTTGATGGCGGCCACGCCGGCGCCGTCGAGTTGCGGCGGGGCCACCACCATCAGGTCGGGCAGTTCGATGAAAGGGATGATCTGGTCCACGGCCTCCAGCACGTCCAGCGGGCTGCGGGCCTGGTTGATGGCCGCGCTCTTCACGCGCACGAGCATGTCGGCTTCATAGAGCGGACGCGCGCCGAACGCGGGATCGACCGTGGCGCCGTCGGCCAGCACCATGCCCTCGTAGAGCTTGCCCCAGACTGGCTGGTCGGTGCGGAAGCGCTGCTGCACCGCCGGGTTGGTCAGCCCGGCCTTGTAGCCGACGACACGTGCACGCTTCTCCATCAGCGCATTGAACTTCGCGCGGGTGCACGCGGCATCGGCCGCATTCAACCCCTGCGGCACGGGTGCGGGTGTACGGGCGAAATAGTGCTGCACCAGGGCATCGACCTGGACGTCGTCCAGGCAGGCCGCGGACGCGGCACTGACCATCGTGCCCCAGGCAATGGCCAGCAGTAGTGTGCGGTGAAATGGCATGTCCTCATCCTCTGTCACGGATCGGTAGCGCCGCATTCTGTATCAGATCGTGCGGCGCCGCCTGCGGCGCAGGCTAGTGCCCTCCGCCCAGGTAGGCGGCCTTGACCGCCGGATCGTTGCGCAGCTTCTCCGCCGGGCCGTGCAGGGAGATGCGGCCGTTCTCCAGCACGTAGCCGTAGTCGGCCACGCCCAATGCCGCGGCAGCGAACTGCTCTACCAGCAGCATGGTCACGCCTTCGCTCTTGAGCCGGGCGATGATGCGGAACACCTCGGCCACCAGGATCGGCGCCAGGCCCATGGAGGGCTCGTCGAGCAGCACGACGTCGGGGTTGAGCATGATGGCGCGCGCCATGGCCAGCATCTGCTGCTCGCCGCCGGAGAGCGTGCCGGCCAATTGCGTGCGCCGTTCCTTGAGCCGGGGGAAAAGGTCCAGCGCGCGTTCCAGGTCGGCCGCCACATCGCCGCGCGGCCGCCCGCCCGTCAGGCGTGGGAAGGCGCCCAGCGTGAGGTTGTCCGTGACGGTCATGGTGGCGAAGACGCGCCGGCCTTCGGGCGAATGGGCCAGGCCACGCTTGGCGATATCGTAGGACTCCAGCCCGTCGATGCGCTGGCCGTTGAGCGTGATCTCCCCGGCGGTCGGGGCGATCATGCCGGAGACGGCCCGCATCGTGGTGGTCTTGCCCGCCCCGTTGGAGCCGATCAGCGTCACGACCTTGCCCTGGGGTACCTCGATCGAGATGCCATGCAGCACCTGCACCTTGCCGTAGCCGGCGAAGAGATTGTGGATCTTCAGCATGCTGCGGTCCTCAGGCGTTGGCCGTGGTGGTGGCGGCATGGGGATCGGCGGCATCCTGCCCGCCCAGGTAGGCCTCGATCACCTTCTCGTTGGCCTGCACCGCTGCGGGTACGCCCTCGGCGATCTTCTGGCCGAAGTCGAGCACCGACACCGTATCGCAGATGCTCATCACCACATCCATGTGGTGCTCGATCAGGATTACGGTCACGCCATGCTCCCGGATCTTGCGGATGATGACCATCAGCTCCTTGATGTCCGGGGCCGTCAGGCCTGCAGCCGGCTCGTCGAGCAGCAGCAGCTGCGGATCGAGCGCCAGTGCGCGGGCGATCTCCAGCAGGCGCTGCTTGCCATAGGGCAGGTTGCGCGCCTCCTCTGCCGCGAAGGACTCCAGGCCGACGAATTTCAGCAGCCCCAGTGCCCGGGCCGCAGCAGCTTCGCGCTCGCGCCGGTAGCGCGGCGTGCCCAAGGCCACGTCCAGCAGGTTGCTGCGGAAGCTGTGGTGCAGGCCCACCTGCACGTTCTGCAGTGCGGTCATCTCGCCAAACAACTGCACGTTCTGGAAGGTGCGGGCGATTCCGGACAGCGCGATGTCCGCCGAAGTGCGGCCAACCAGGGAACGGCCCGCGAAGACCAGGCTGCCGGCCGTCGGCACGTAGATGCCGGTCAGCACGTTCATCATGGTGCTCTTGCCCGATCCGTTCGGGCCGATCAGGCCGTGGATCGTCCCGCGCCGGATGGTCAGGTCGACATTGTTGAGCGCCTTCAGGCCACCGAACTGCATCAGCACGCCCCCGGCCTGCAGCAGGTCCCCGGACGCGCCGGCATGGGCGGCGGTGGACACTGCGTCGGACTGCGCCCTGCCCTCCCCCTCGGTCGGCGCGCCGGGCTGGGGCGTGCGGATATTGAAGGCCTTGCGCACGAAGCCGACGATGCCGTCCTGCAGGTAGTACACGACGAACAGCATGATCACGCCAAAGATCGAGAGCCGCCAGTCGGTCATGGTGTCCAGCCAGAACGACAGGCCCGCGAGCGCGATGCTGCCCGCTACGGGGATGGCCATCTGCACGGGCGTGGCGCGTCCGCGCCGGATGGCCACGGCCGCCGTGGCCATCACCAGCACCGCCAGCGCCACCGAGACGTAGCGGAACAGCACGACGTCGTCCAGCAGCTTGGGCAGCAGCACGATGATGGTCGCGCCGAGCATGGCGCCGATGCGGCTCTTGCGCCCGCCCATGATGACCGCGAGCAGGAACAGCACCGTGAGTTCGAAGTTGTAGGTGTTGGGCGAGATGTACTGCTCGGAGTACGCATACAGGCAGCCGGCCAGGCCGGCAAAGCCGGCACTGATGACGAAGGCGTAGACCTTGTAGCGGTAGACCGAGACGCCCATGCAGTCCGACGCCACCGGGCTGCCGCGCAGCGCCTCGAAGGCTCGCCCCAGGTGCGAGCGCAGGATGCGGTGCACCACGATCAGCGCCAGCACCATCAGCACGGCCACCACCCAATAGAACTCGCGCTCGTCGAGCTTGTGGCCGAACAGCGCGGGCTTCTCGAGCTTGATGCCCATGGGCCCTTCGGTCAGGAAGCTCATCTCGTTGATGAGGATCTGGATGATGGTGCCAAAGGCCAGCGTCACCATGGCCAGGTAGGGTCCCGACACCCGCAGCGCCGGCAGGGCCAGCAGCGCGCCGAAGCCGGCCGTGAACAGGATGGCAACCGGCACGGTGATCCAGAACGGAGCCGCCAGCTTGAGCACGAGCACGCCGGCCGCATAGGCGCCCAGCCCGAACAGCCCGGCATGCCCGAGCGACACCTGTCCGGTGTAGCCCACCACGATATCCAGGCCGAACAGCACGATCGCATAGATCATGATGGTCTCGAGCAGATGGATGTAGTAGGGGTTGTCGATGCCGACCGGGAACAGCAGCAGTGCGGCAACACCTGCGATGGCCAGCAGGAGCTGGCTGGTTTTCATTTTCTCGGACACTGTGCTCACACCTTCTTGATGGCCGTCTTGCCGAACAGGCCGGCCGGGCGAACCGCCAGCACGATGAGCAGCAGCACCAGGCCGGGTACGTCCTTGTAGCCGGTGCTGAGGTAGAAGCCGGTGGTGGTCTCCGCGATGCCCAGGATGATGCCGCCCACCACGATGCCCATGCCGCTGGTCAGCCCGCCGATGATGGCAACAGCGAAGGCCTTGAGGCCCAGCACCGCCCCCATGGTGGCGCCGGTCAGTGTCAGCGGCGCGATCAGCACGCCGGCAAATGCGGCCGTCATCGACGACAGCGCATACGAGAAGGTGATGACGAGCCCGGTGTTGATGCCCATCAGCTTGGCGGCGTCGCGGTCATTGAAGGTGGCCACCACGGCCTTGCCGTAGATGGAGCGGCGGTTGAACAGCTCGACCGCCAGCATCATCAGGATCGCGCCGGCCACCACCAGGATTTCCATGGGCAGCACGTTGGCGTTGAGGAACTTGATCGGGGACTCGGGCAGCGGCGATGGGAACTTCAGGTCATCGCGGCCCCAGACGTTCTCCGCCACGTTCTTGAAGATGATGCCCAGCGCGATGGTCGACATGATCCAGCCGAACTCCGACTTGATCTTGATCGCCGGCCGCACCCCGATGCGCTCGACCACAGCGCCCTGGAACGCCCCGAACAGGCACACCAGCGGAATCATCAGCCAGTAATTCATGCCTGCATTGACCAGGGTCAGGCCGACCAGCGCGCCCAGCATCAGGGCATCGCCCTGGCCGAAATTGAGGGTATCCGACGTGGCAAAGGTCAGCTGGTAGCCAAACGCGATGACAGCATAGATCATGCCCAGCGCGATGCCGCTGAAGATGAGTTGCGTGAGGATTTGCATGGCGGCTTTCGCAAAGCGGGGACCAAAAAATGCGCCGCCGCGGGTGGCCCCGGGGCGGCGCCGGCATGCAGGCCGCGCCTACTTCAGCAGCGCATCATTGGCCGCCACATCCTTCAGGCGGACCTGGGACGCACTCTTCTGGTCGTCGGCACTGGCAAAGACGACACGGCCGCCCTTGACCTCGCCGAACACCGGGATGTTGGCGGTGATGGCGTCATGGTCGGTCTTGGAGAAAGGCTTGTTGTAGGTGGTCACCACGCCTTCCACCGGCGTTTGCAGGTCTTCCAGGGCCGCCTTGATCTTCGGCCCGTCGGTGCTGCCGGCCTGCTTGATGGCGGCTGCCAGCAGATAGATCGAGTCATAGCCCTGCGCTGCGGACACCGGCGAATCCATGCGGTTGTTCTTCGGCTTGAAGGTCTTGAGGAAGGCGTCGATGAAGGCCTTGCGCTTGGGCGTGGTCGGCTCCTGGATGAAGGTCTGCGGCATGCGCGCACCGTCTCCGCCCGGACCTGCGTTGTCGATGAAGTTGGCCATGGCCAGCGTCCAGCTGCCGATGATCGGCACCTTCCAGCCCAGCTTGGTCATGCCATTGGCGATCTGAGCCAGCTCGGGGCCGATGCCGTAGGTCAGCACGGCCTCGGCGCCCGCCTCCTTGGCCTTGAGCAACTGGGCCGTCATGTCGACGTCCTTGATATTGAACTTCTCGACGGCGACCGCCGTGATGCCCTTCTTCTTGAGCGCCTTCTCCAGGTCTTCCCGGCCAAGCTGGCCATAGTTGGTGGAGTCGGCCAGGATGGCGACCTTCTTGTAGCCGCGGCGCACGATGGCCTCTTCCACGATCATCGGGGCCTGGATGCTGTCATGGGCCGCGTTGCGGAAGACGTAGTTGTCCGGGTCCTTGTCGAACTGGTGCGTGATGATGGAACCCGTCGCCACGTTGTTCAGCACCGGGATCTTGGCATCCTGGAAGAAGCGCTGCGATGCCAGGGCCACACCGGTGTTGATGTAGCCCACCACGGCCACCACCTTTTCCTTGTTGATGAATTCCTGGGCAATCTGCACGCCACGCTCGTTCTTGGCTTCATCGTCGCGTTCGATGAGCTGGATCTTGCGGCCGAGCACGCCGCCGGCCTTGTTGATCTCGTCCGTGGCCAGGCGCACGCCGTCGCGCATGCTGACGCCCATGGACGACGAACCTCCGGTGAATGGTCCGTCCACCCCGATCTTGATGGGGTCGGCGGCGAAGGCACCTGCCGAGAACGCGATGGCGCCGGCGATGGTCAGGAGTTTGAAACTGAACTGCATGGAACATGTCTCCAACGATGGTTCTGGTAGGTACCTCAACTCCGCATCGGCGGTCATGCCGCTGTGCAGGGCTTGGTCAACATAGCCAGAAGTCGCTGGTTTGCAGAGAGTGACAACCCTATGGCGTCCCGGCGCCGCCGCTGCGGCAACATCGACCGCAGCAAGCTCCGCCCGGCCAGACCGCCAAAAAACCGCTCAGATGAAAGGGCCGGCCTCGGAACGGCTGGTCCAGTCGATCGGGTCCTGCTGCAGGACCGCGTCAATATCCAGCCCCAGGGCCAGTCCGACCACGTCCGGAAAGCTGGTGGAGAGCTCCTTCTCCCCCAGTTGGGCCTCCCGGGCCCGGGCGCGCCAGGTGGCCAGGTGGATGATGCCGGCGAGCGGCTCGTAGGCTTCGTTGTCGAAGGGCGCGTGCTGGTGCTGCAGCGCATCGACGATCTGCGTCGGGAACTGCCAGCTGCGGGCCAGGCCGGCGCTGACCTCGGCATAGCTGTAGCCGAACATGCGATGCTCTATGCGGGCCCGGCGCAGGTCCAGGGGTGGCACCGATTCGTCGAGCGGCAGCATCTTCTCGGGCATGCCGGTGTGCATCACCAGCTCGCCTACGGCATGGACCAGGCCCGAGGTGAAAGCCGTGCCCAGGTTCTCATGCACGATACCGGCCAGCGACCGGGAGATCTTGGCCACATCCAGGCTGTAGCGCCAGAATTGCTGCATGTTCACGCCCGGCACCGAGCGGAACGCGCCGCCGAGCGAGGCGGCACTGACCAGGCTGCGCACATGGGTCAGGCCCAGGATGGCCAGGGCCTCGGAGACACCGCCGATACGCTGTGATAACTGGAAAAAGGCCGAGTTGGCCAGTTGCAGCACGCGAGCGGTCAGGCCGGGATCGGTACTGATGAGCTGGCTGACCTTGCGCAGGTCAGGCTCCTCGCGATCGAGCTCGCTCAATAGCAGCGCCACCACCTTCGGGATGCTGGGAAGTGCCGTGGGCGAGGCCAGCAGCTCGTTCAACTCCATGGAGCAGGTCTTTATTGTGGGAAGGTCGTGGAAGGCTTGGCAGGAGAACCGGGGAGATTATCCCCGCAGCAGGCGCGGCTGGCCCGTGGTGGCCAGGCCTGCTGCGTGCAAGGAGCTCACTTGCCCGGTCCGCGGTTCTGCAGTCGCGCGAAAGCCGAGGCCATGGCGCCACCAACCTGTGGTGCGGCTGGTGCCGGGCGGCGCGGCTGGCCACGGCCCGCCGCCTCGAAGCGGTTCTCGCGCGGCGCGTCACGGCGAGCGCCGGCACCGCCTCCGTCGAGCTTCATGGTCAGGCCGATGCGCTTGCGCTCCACGTCCACCTCGACCACCCGAACCTTGACGATGTCGCCGGTCTTGACCACCTCGCGCGCGTCATTGACGAACTTGTAGGCCAGTTGGCTCACGTGCACCAGCCCATCCTGGTGCACGCCCAGGTCGATGAAGGCGCCGAACTGGGCGACGTTGCTCACCGTGCCCTCCAGCACCATGCCTTCGCGCAGGTCCTTGATGTCCTCCACGCCATCATTGAAGCGCGCCACCTTGAAGTCTGGGCGCGGGTCGCGGCCGGGCTTCTCCAGCTCGGCCAGGATGTCCTTGACGGTGATGACGCCGAAACGCTCGTTGGCGAACAGCTCGGGGCGCAGGGTCTTGAGCATGTCGGCGCGGCCCATGACGGCCTCCACCGGCTGGCCGACGCGGCCGATGATCTGCTCGACCACAGGGTAGGTCTCGGGGTGCACGCCGGTCATGTCCAGCGGGTTGTCGCCACCGCGGATGCGCAGGAAGCCCGCGCTCTGCTCGAAGGTCTTGGCGCCCAGGCCGGTGACGGCCAGCAGTTGCTGCCGGTTGGCGAAAGCGCCGTTGGCCTCGCGCCAGCGCACCACGGCCTTGGCAACGCTGCCCGACAGGCCGGAAACCCTGGCCAGCAGCGGCGCACTGGCAGTATTCAGGTCCACGCCGACGGCGTTCACGCAGTCTTCCACCACCGCGTCCAGCGTGCGCGCCAGTTCGCTCTGGTTGACGTCGTGCTGGTACTGGCCGACGCCGATGCTCTTGGGGTCGATCTTGACCAGCTCGGCCAGCGGGTCCTGCAGGCGGCGCGCGATGCTGGCGGCGCCGCGCAGGCTCACATCCACGTCGGGCATTTCCTGGCTGGCGAATTCGCTGGCGGAATAGACCGAGGCGCCAGCCTCGCTCACCACCACCTTCTCGATCTTGCGCTCGCTGGCCTTGGCCAGCAGCTTGATCAGGTCGGCGGCCAGCTTGTCGGTTTCGCGGCTGGCCGTGCCGTTGCCGATGGCGATCAAGTCCACGCCGTGCTTCTCGCTCAGCTTGGCCAGCGTATGCAGGGAGCCATCCCAGTCCTTGCGAGGCTCATGCGGGAAGACGGTGGCGGTATCCACCAGCTTGCCGGTGGCGTCCACCACCGCCACCTTGACGCCGGTGCGGATGCCCGGGTCCAGGCCCATCACGGTGCGCGGGCCAGCCGGCGCAGCCAGCAGCAGGTCGCGCAGGTTGTCGGCGAAGACCTTGATGGCGACCTTCTCGGCGTCTTCGCGCAGGCGGGTGAACAAATCGCGCTCGGTAGACAGGCTGAGCTTGACGCGCCAGGTCCAGGCCACGCACTTGCGCAGCAGGTCATCGGCCGCACGCCCGGCGTGGCTCCAGCCCAGGTACTGGGCGATACGGCCTTCTGCCAGCGAGGGCGGCGCGCCCCGGCCGGTGGTGGGAGCATCCTCCACTGCCGGCGTGACCAGCTTGGCTTCCAGGATCTCCAGCGTGCGGCCACGAAACACGGCAAGCGCTCGGTGCGAGGGCACGCGGCCGATCGGCTCGTCGTATTCGAAGTAGTCGCGGAATTTGGCGACATCGGGGTTCTGCTCGTCCTTGCCCTCGACCTTCTTGCTTTGCAGCAGGCCTTCGGTCCAGAGCCATTCGCGCAGGCCCTGCACCAGCGCGGCGTCTTCGGCCCAGCGTTCGGACAGGATGTCGCGCACGCCGTCCAGCACTGCCGGCACGGTGGAGAAATCCGCGCCCGGCTTGCCGTCGTCCAGCACTTCGGGCGGGCGGGTGAAGGCCGCGGCTTCCACGGCCGGGTCCAGCGTCGGGTCGGCAAACAGCTTGTCGGCCAGCGGCTCGATGCCGAACTCGCGCGCGATCTGGCCCTTGGTGCGGCGCTTCTGCTTGAACGGCAGGTAGAGGTCTTCCAGCTCTTGCTTGGTTGGCGCGGCCTCGATGGCAGCGCGCAGGGCCGGGGTGAGCTTGCCTTGTTCGTCGATGCTTTTCAGTACGGACTCGCGGCGGTCTTCCAGCTCGCGCAGGTAGGACAGGCGGGCTTCCACCTCGCGCAGCTGGATATCGTCCAGGCCGCCGGTGGCTTCCTTGCGGTAGCGGGCGATGAAGGGCACGGTGGCCCCGCCATCGAGCAACTCGACAGCGGTACGCACCTGCTGCTCGTTCACACGGATTTCGGAAGCGATCTGGCGAAGAATTTTCTGCATGTCTCGGCGCGCAGCCATGAGGCCGGCGAGGGAAGGTGAACGCGAAAAAGGAAGGAGCGGGCGAGTGTGCCATAGCGCGGACAGGCTCCCGGCCGCCCACGGCTCACTACCAAATCAATAGCTTCAGGCCTTTTTCGGGAAAGGGCCTTGGGGACTTTTGGCAATAAAAACTGCGATCACTCGGCCGCGCTTCCGGCACGCAGATTGATGGGCTCTAGACCGGGGTGGCGGCTACGGATCAGGTCGTAAAAATTGACAACGCCGGGCGCTTGCAAGCTGACGGCCAAGACGCAGTCAAGCACCGGAGCCGCGCCTGCAGGCCTGCAGTCCGCGGCCATGCCCGCCCAGTAGCCGACATCGAACACGGGCCGGTCGAGGGCCATGCCCTCCAGCCTGCGCTGGCGATGCAGCACAAGGCCCCGCTCCGGTGCTGTCTCCACCGCGTCGTTCGCCAGCCCATCGCCCGCAAAAAAAGGCTGGGACCGCATGTCGCCTCGCCCTGCCCGGGGCCGGAAGCTGACTTCCGCCCCCGGGCAGGCGCGTTCCGTGACGTGTTCCGGCCCCATGGTCACGCTGGCGCAGAAACTGGCGGTGACGCAGAGGGTCTCGGCCTGGAGGCAGGGCATGGCAAAGCGCCAGGACTCCCCCGCGGCAATGGCGGCGCGGAAGACCACGGTGACGCTATCGGGTGCGCATGCCAGCATGTCCATCGCGTTCTCCCTGAAGCGGCCCCACCCGGTCTCGTCCATTGCCCCATCGGGGTGTGGCGCCGCGTGGTGGATGAGCAGCGTCTTCAGAACCAGCGCGGAAAGCCGGTCGGCCACGCGGACCGCCAGCTCGGCGGCCGAGCGCAGCACCTGGGGCGCGGCGTAGCTGGTGCCCGCAACCCCGGCCACGGCGCGCATGAAGGGGCTGTACAGCGCCAGCAGCTCCTGGCGCGAGCCGCCGAAGGCCAGGCCATCGGGTTTGACCGGCCCTGGCGCGCGCCCGGGGCCGCGGCAACTGTAGGGCGCACGTTGCCATGCGGGACCGCTGCGATCGCAGGCACCCACCGTGATGGCATTCGCCATGTCCCCTGGCGGCTGGATGCCGCAGTCCCCGCCCGCCTCACCGTCGTTGCCGGCGGCAACGGTCAGCAGGATGTCGTGGCGGGCGCAGGTCTGCTCCAGGACCGCCGTCCAGACATGGACCTCATCGCCCCGGACCGGCATGCGCGGGCCCAGGCTGATGTTGGCGAAGCGGTGGCGGCCGGTCTCCAGTTCTCCCTTGATGCGCAGCAGGACGTCGAACAGATCCGGGTCCTTGAAGGAGTCAGGGGTGAGTACACGGTAGTGGTCCACGCCCATTACCGGTTGCCGGAACGCAGCGTCCCGGCCCTCAGGACCGAACAGGAACGCCGAAGTGACCTCCGTGCCGTGGACAAGGAAAGCGCGCGCCGTGGCCGCTGTTTCGGGATAGACATGCTCGCGGACCCAGGGCCCCAGATCGGCCACCCCCAGTCCGCCGTCAAAGATCGCGGCACGTTCACACGGGCCTGGCGGGGGGGCGGCTTGCGGCGGCAACGCGAGCTTGCGCAGCGTGCGGCGCGGCAGCGGGGGGACAACGGCCTGCAAGGCCTGGCCCCTCCTGACCAGGCGCAGGAAGCTGAACTCGGCCACGGCCAGCACCTGCGCCGTGGTGGCAGCGATGCGCAGAAAAGTCAGGCCGCCTGCGCAGATCTGGCGCTCCGGGTCTGGTTGCACACCCCGTTGCCGGCACAGCGCCTGCAGGGCCTCAACCGTGCCTGCATCGCCATCGCCCGCATGCAGGACAAGCTCGAAGTTCCCTGTCTGGCCGGCCGTGGGCATCTCGCCCCTGATCTTGTCCCCCGCAGTAGGCCAGTGAACATGTGCGATGGCGTGGCGTGCCGGATGCCCTCCGGCCTCCAGTAGCGCTTCCCATCGGCAGATCGCCTGCTCGCCGCCTGCGACAAAGATCGTCAGCGCCGCCACTCCGTCCGGGAGCGGCGCCATGCGGCTGCCTATCTCCCTCAGGCCGGCGCGCCGCAAGGAGTCGAGCGTCAGACTGGCCGCATCACGAAGCGCCGGTTGCAGCCGGGCCTCGAACACCCCCTCCCCTCCCACCAAAGCATGCGCAGGGGCTGCTCGCAGCTGGCAGCGCATTTCCCGGATGGAATCAATGAGGCCCGGCGCGACGGGGAGGTTGGCGCTGCAAGCGTCCTGGTTGCCATGGCGCACCGGCTGCCGCATCTGCCGCGCCAGCCGTTCTCCCTCGCCGAACAGGATCAGCCTGGCGGCCATCACCGATGGCCCATGCCCGCGGCCCTCCGCCGCGACAGGCAGATACGCCTTCTAGCGCAGCCCACCCTCATCGACCTGCCCCCTTCTGACGGTGAAGGCATAGCCCCCGAAGCGCACCTCGCCACGCCGGCGTTCCACGAGCGGAGGCAACCCGCCTGACGACGGCAGGGCGTTGGAGAGCTGATGCTTGGCCCGGAAAATCTGGATGTTGACGTACGACGGGTCAACGTCGAGCATGCGCGAGAGTTCCTCCAGCGCAATCCAGCCCTGGCTGTGGGCGTCCAGGCCCCTCTTCGCGTCCTGCAGGCGCAGCCGGGCCAGTGTGGCCAGGGTGTAGTGGTGGATGCGCTCCCCCAGCGGTATCGATTCGCTTCCCAGCACCAGGTTCAGGCGGGTGTGCTCCTCGTTCTGGCTGACTTCGAAGTGCAAGGTCAGCTCCGCGAGGTTCAGCCCGGGGCCCGCGGCCTGGGTTTCCGTTGTGGACTCCAGATCGGCGCACAGCACGAACTCCCATGCGTCGTCCGAGGTCTGCACCGTGGCGCCATCGACGAGGTGGTCCAGGCCCCCGATGTGCTCCAGCATCCAGTGCCCATCATGCACGTGGATGCTGATTTCCGGTTGCGCGGCACTGGGCAGAAGGGTGCCCTGCGGGGAGAGGGCAATGGCGCTGCCGCGCCCATCCAGCGGGAAGAGACTGGTGGTCGGAGGGCTCAGGTCGCGCACGGTCCAGGTGGCGCCCGCGCTGGCACTGAGGCACAGCTCCATGTCCACGGACAGGGGCGTCCAGTGGCCGGCGGCCAGGCGTCGCCCATTGACCAGCGTCCCGTTGCGGCTCTGGTCGATGATCTCCCAGCGGTTCTGGCTCCAGCGCACCAGCGCGTGGATCTTCGACACATCCGCCGCCGGGATGACGGTCTGGCATGCCGAGGGATGACGCCCGAACGCATGTATCGGGCGCAGCATGACGCCGCGGTCGGAATGCTTGTTCCAAAAAATTGCCATGTATTCGTCTTGCCCTCGCACAGCCCCGCCGCCGGCATCTTGACAGCCTGGAGCACCCATTCAGACATACAGTCCTTGGGGATTCAATTCTTCTTCGTCCAGGGGCTCATCGCGCCATCCCATTGCTACCGGCACATGGTAGAGCCTGGGATTCGCCCGCTCGGGCCAGATATGGCACAAGCCCGGCACCACCATTTTCACGCAATGCAGCGGGATGTCCGGCCGGCTGTAGTCCAGCGCCAGGACTTCCATGCCGAGCGCCCGGGCCGCACGTACGCAGACACCGATCTCATCCGCGATGTCGAAAGCCTGCCCAGGCTCAGACCGCAGCAGCGGCGTGGCGCCCAGGTCCTCCCTGCCGAGCAGGAATGCAGCATGGGCATCTGCCACCGGGAACTGTTTGCCTGCCGCGACCAATTGGCAGATTTCCGTCAGGGCCCGCTCGCATGCGACGGCCGCATCCAGGCTGCAGCCGAATCCGACGGCCCACGCGCCGCCCTGCTGGTGGCGCCCCACAGCCACCGCCACCGGAATGCCGAAGTCATGGCGGATATCCATGACCCAGTAGCGCCATTGCGGTCCGAGCGTGCGGGTGACCCGTGCACGGAACTCGGGCAGCAGGCCATCGAGATCCACGCGCGGCATCGGAAGCTGGTTGTACCACCAGACAGCCGCCGCATCGCGCTCCACCAGCTCGAGCAGGCCTTGCAGGATCGCCTCCTCAAGGGTGTTGCCGGCGGCACAGCCATTCGATGTCCAGCCGACATGGCGTGTGCTGTGAACCGGCGCATGGGCGTAGCAGAAGCCCAGGGGCAGATAGCACCTCGTCTGGTGGGTCAAGGACCAGGCCGGTGCCCATGACATCGTCTCGCCCGGTGAGGGCGCCACAGGGGCCTGGAGCAGCGTGCCGGCACTTGGTCTCCGCGCCTCGCCCGTTTCGTGCTGCCGTGCGCTGAAGTGCACCAGCGCCTGCGGTGGTATGCAGCGGGCATCCAGATCCTCCGCCGGCGCGGTGACAAACGCCTCGTCTCCCTGGTAGAAGGCCGCATAGCGCTCTATCGCCTCGCACATGGCGCTGGCACGGGATTGCTCGTCGGACATGCCTTTGCCCAGGCATAGCTGCACCCAGGCGTCCGGCGACGCAGTGCCGTTGCCCAATGGGGTCCTGAAGATGCCGCTGCGGTACACCTTCAAGGTGTCGCCGTCCTCCTTGCCAAGAGGCGCGACTTCGGTGATGGCACCGCACAAGGCGCTTACCTGGGGGGACAGGCGCCCCACCGTATCGGCAGCCGGCACGCTGCGAGAGCCGCCATCCCTGTGGCGCAGCCGCAGGCAGGAGGCCGGAACGACGGGACGCCGCTGCTGCTCTGCCAGCAAACCCGGATTGCCGCAACGCGGACACTGCGGCCGGGCTGTGACGGCATGTACCGACGGCGGTTCCGCCGTATCGATGGAATCGGGCGGCGTGAACAGAATGCCTTGCCTGCCGCGTGCCAGGATGTCCTGTACGCACGGATGCAGCGTCCGCCATCGGGCCTGCAGAAGCGCGTGGCCGTGGCGCACGGGCAGCGCCGGCGTTCGGCCGCCGCTCTGCGCCTGCCACCAGGCACGCGCCGGCTGGTTGCGCATCAGGCGGTGCGCCAGGCAATGCCAGCATGCCGCTCCCTGACTGCGTGGCTTGAACAGGGGACCGGCCATGGCCTGCCCTCCCGCGGGCCGGATCAATAGCCAGGAACGGCCCAGTGCCCGTTGCTCGCTATCGACCCATTCGAGCCGGGGATCGAGATAGTCATCGCAGAAAACGAACGTGAGGCCGCCCTGATCGGCATGCGCCTCGTACGCCGAGGATGCCCAGTTCGCGGCCGCGGTGGCATCGATCACCTCTGACAGCACGATGGCATCAGCGCCATGCGCGAGGGGTGCGCGAACGAACGCCCGAGAAAAGTCCGGCGTCCGGTAGCTCTCACCGCACAGGTCCCCCTCGGGACGGACGAACCCCTGCCGCAGCAGGCCGTCAAGAGCATGCAGCATTCCGGGGAGCAGGCCTGCTGCATTCTGGTGGGTCCTGCAATGCGACTCCAGGCTTTCGCCCTGCCCCAGAACATGCCCGAGGGCGAGCATGCTCGGCGACGTGAACAGGTACGCCCCGTTCTCGCCGAGCAGTTGCAGCCAGCCTGGTCCCGTCGCTGGCGGCAGATAGCGCTCATGCCACCGGAAGACGCCGCCATACAGATCTGCCGAAGCCGCTCTAGCCATCGCCTTCCTTGCCCAGGCCAAGACTCAGCAACGCATAGGGCCAGCGGCGGCGCACTGCCTGGAATGCAGCCTCGAAGAGCCGATGCCGGGTCGAGAATGAAGAGAACGGGTGCTCCTCCGACAGAATCCGCATCGAGCCGTGCAGCCGTGCGATCTCCTCCGCACTGTCGAACCCGCATACCACCGGCAAGCGCATACCACCGACCTCCATGGGCAGATGTACGAGATCGGAATGCACATAGTCCAGCACCAGCTGGCCCGCGCTGCGACTCTGCTGCAGACGCTCGGCCAGGCGTTGCAGCAGGTTTTCCAGCGGCGCCTTGAGGAGATAGGGGCATACCCCCTCCATCAGAAAGAGCACCGGCCTGCCGGACTGCAGGCCGACCAGATCCAGCCATGCGGGATCTAGAATGGAGCAGGCCAGATTGCGACCTGCGGTCGCCTCATCCATGTGGCGCTCCCGCAGGCGTATGGCCTCGGGAAGGTCAAGGTTCACCCAGTCAACGGCATGGCTGGAGGGGAGGCTGGCAAGGATGCGGCTCCTGCGCGTGCAGAGGCCGGCGCCCAGCGTGATGGCCATGCCCTCCGGATGGGACAGGAAGAACCCTGCCGCGAGTCTGTCGAAAAGCGTCGCCCGCAGCACCGTGCCCCGAACAAAGGCCGCGTCCTGCGCATAGTCCGAGACATCCATCGGCAGCGCAGCCACTATCTGCTGCGCCAGTGGATCGGAAAAACCGGCGTCTGGAACGACCTTGTGCGCCGCGGCACGGGCGGACAAGGTCAACAGCAAGGTCGCGGCGGCACCCTGCAGGGCCTGCTCCGGCGCATCGCCTTCGCTTACCGCCGGCGATACGGCGACTCCCGCGGTGTCTTCAGCAGGTGAAGGGATACGCGCTACCCGTATTGTTGTACGAGGTCAGCGCGATCGGCCGCATGTGTTCCACCGCCGGCGCTACGGGATAGTTAAGCACGATGGCATTCTTGATCGGGCTGCCGTCGGCGTTCGTTCGATTCCATTCGCCCAATTCGGTATCCCAGGTGAATGCCGGATTGGAGACGAACTTGACCTGGAAATTGAAGGGATTGTTGTAGCCCAGCCATTGGCTCAGCACAGGCGCCGCGTCGGCCTCGCCAGCCCGGGTCAGTTGCGCGAGGAATTCGGGCGACTGCCAGGCCAGGGTGACGGCCCGCAGCACCACGCCGCCAAACGCCAGCAGCGAATCAGTTCCACCACTGGGGATGCCCAGGCTGGTGGGCAGCGCGCCCCGCAACACCGACGTTGCACCATCGTCGAAGGTGGTCACCGATCCCATGAAATCCGGGAACATCTGGTAGTAGGCAGCCAGCGCTTCGGTAGCCTTGGCCTTGGGCGCCTGCGGCAGCACCACGGAGAACCCGTCATCCATGCCGATCCAGCCCGCCGTCAACTCCGGCTTCCATTCGGTCTGCTCTGCCGGGTCGGCACTGCGATTGAGGACGATGTCAAGATTCGGCCACCACGTATTCAAGCCGAAGTCGCGGTGCAAGATGGGCTGGATGTCCTTCTGCGCCAGCAGTTCCTCCTGGTAGGCAGGATCGTCCCACGAGCGCGCGATTGCGCGAAGATAAGCCAGTCGAAATTCAAGCAGCGGTTCCCCGCCCTGGTGGATTGCCATGATGAACTTCCTCGGTGGTTAGGAAATGTAAGCATAGCGCGGATTAGTATTCTTGTGGGGCCAATTCCGGCCGCATGGCGGCGATCTCTGCAAGGCGCGCGGCGGTCCTTTCCTGGTCTGGATGGAGCGCCCGCAACGCGGTCAAGGCGTCCCATTCGGTCTTCAGCTTTCCTCCTTCGCGGGCCACGCGAGCGGCCAGCAGAAGACTGGCTCCCACGGCGACCGGACTGCTGCCGGCGCCCTGCAGATACTGCGCCTTGCGCAGGTGGAGCTCGGCGCCATACAGCCCCTCCTGGAGCCGCTCAGCCAACTGCAGGCAGTCGTCTATGCGCTGGATTGCCTCCGTCCAGCGGCCGCGCTCGGCCAGCATCTCGGCGGCCAACGTCCGGTAGTAGGTCTGGCAGTAGGCGCAGCCCATCTGCCAAAGCGCCTGGAGCGCCCCGTCAGCCTGGTCGACCTCTCCCTGCGCCCAGCAGCGGATGGCTTCCGCATAGCCCGCGAATGCCGGCAGGCCGTAACGTGCGGTGAGATTGAGCAACTCGGTGGTGGACCGCAGCGCGGCCTTCTTGTCGCCCCGATGCTGGTGGCCCACGCTTTGATACAGCAGCGCCATGCCCAGCGAAGGAATGTGCGACAACGCCCTCGCCCATCCCACGGCATTGGCCGCGTCCGCCTGCGCGAGTGCGTGTTCCCCGGTAAACCATCGCACCAGCGCCCGCCCTGCGGCGGCCCAGACCCGGGTATCGAATCCGAAGTAGCTGGCGTGGTGCGCATGCGCGCGCGCGGAATAGCCTTCGATGGCCTGCGTCAGGACACGTTCCGCCGCGTCGAAATTCCCGTCCGAGTAGTGCGCCAGGCCCAGGTAGGTATGGGCGGCCACGCGGGCGCCCGTGTCGTGGCGTTCGCCGGCCAGATCCAGCAGCCGGTAGCTCAGGTGCCTGACCTCTTCCCGGTTGCTGGCCACATGGTGGTAGGTGATCATGGCCCACAGGTGCTGGACCTCCTTGTCCGTCGCCACCGTGCCGGCGAGCAGCGACTGGGACAGGGCGATCCTCTCCTTCACCTGTGCATGCGCCCAGCCGTACTTGTTCATGAGCGCCTGGGTGACGTAGCCATTGAGGTCCAGGCGGGCCTCGCGCTGGCCAACGCCGTCGAGGCGGTCGATCCAGCGGTCCACCACTTCCGCATAGGCGATGGTCTCGTCATTCAACGCGCGGTGCTGAGTGATCCGCAACTGCTGGATGGCATGGGCCACGGCCTGCACATGGTCGCCGGCATCGGCATAGTGCCGCGCGATGCTGCCGGGCTCCTTGGTCGCGCGCAGCGGGTACAGGCGTGTCAGGGTCTGGGCGACGATCCAGTGCTGCTGCCGACGCTGGACCGCCAGCATGCATTCGTAGGCGGCATCCCGGATCAGTGCATGGCGGAAGACAAAGCCCGTGCTGTCAGGCGCAGCCGCGCGCGCAATGAGCCCCGCGTCCAGCAATGCGGCCAGACCGTCGGCCACGGACTGTGGCGTCTTGCCGGAGCAGGATTGCAGCAGTTCGACGTCGAATTCCCGGCCTATGGTGGCTGCGAGCTGCAACAACTCCTTCACCGGCCCTAGCCGGTCGAAGCGGCTGATCAGCGAGTCCCGCAGGGTGACCGGCACGTCGACCGGCCGCGCCGAGCTCTTGAAGCACCACGTACCGCCCTTGTCGACCAGGTAGGTGTCGCGCAGCATGCGCGTGAGCTCATGCACGAACAGCGGCACGCCGTCGGTACGGCTCACGATGTTGTCGATGACAGCTTGATCGACGGTGTTCGGCGCCAGCAGCTGGCGTGCGATCTGCGCGGCCTGCTCGTCATCCAGTCTTGCGATGGGCAAGGGCGTGGCCTGCAACGCAGGCGGGCAATCCCAACCGGCTCGCGCGCTCAGCACCAGCAGCAGCCGGGTTCTGGGCAGGGCGACCGCGACCTGTTCCAGCAATTCGACCGTGGTGGGGTCGACCCAGTGCAGGTCTTCCACCACGACCAGCAACGGCGCCGACCGTGCCTGGTGCAGCAGCCACCGGGCAATCGCCTGCAACAGCAGGGCCTTTTGCAGCGCTGGTGATATCTGGCTTTCGACATAGGGGCCGAGTGGCAGCGAAAGCCATGAGCAGAAGATCGGCAGCACCCTGGGGGCATCGCAGCCCGCCGCGCTCAAGGCGTCCTGCAGGCGGTCCCGGGCCTCGTGCGCGGCCAGCCCGGGGGCCGTGCCGTCAAACTGCTGGCGCAGCAGCGGCAGGATGGGCGCCAAGGCATTGTTCCGGTGCTCCGGCAGGCACTGGAAGCCGATGGCGCGGTGACGCGCGCCCTCCACGCGGTCGCGCAAGACCTCCACCAGGCACGACTTGCCGATACCCGCCTCGCCACTGAGCAATATGGCACTGCCGGTACCCTGCTCGACCAGTTGCCATTGCTGCCAGAGTTGATCGAACTCGCGCTCACGTCCCACGCACATCCGCAATGGAAGCCTGCTCCCCCCCGGCAGCGTGGTCGTGGCGGCCAAGGGCAGGTGCTCGCCCGTCAGGCGGTAGGTCCGCATGGGCACGGAAGGTGCCGGCAGTCGCAGCCCTTCTGCCTCTTCCTCGTGGGCAAAACTGCGCAGCAGCTGGTAGCAGCTCTCGCTGGCCAGAATGGTCCCCGCTGGCGCCTCGCTTTCCAGGCGCATGGCGATGTTCACGGCATGGCCGGAGGGCGTCTCGTCGCCGGACACCACCACCATCCCGGTGTGCAGCCCCATGCGCACCACCAGGTGCGCACCCTGCCCCTCCTTGATCGCCGCAGCCCTGCGGCGGCCCAGGTCGGCCAGCTCCAGCGCGGTCATGCCGGCCTGGCGCGCATCGGCGTCCGAGGTTCGCGGATACCCGAACAGCACCAGCATCCGCTCCCCCAGCGTGCCGGCCAGCAGGCCGCCGCGCCGCGTGGCGGTGTCCGCGAACAGGCTGAATTCCTGCCGTTGCAGCAGCTCCAGGTCTTCTATGTCCGAGGTCAACATGCCATGTTCGTCGGCCGGCGGCCAGATGGACACACTGCAGCACAGAACCGTGACCTGCCGCTTCTCGGAGAAGCTGCGCTTGGTGATGACTGTCTGGGCCAGGTATTCGTGCGACGGCGGGCGTTCTGTGCTCAGGGTGCCGACCAGGTCATCCAGGCGGATTCTTCCCAGCTCCAGCAGCAAGGCCTCGGCGGAGGCGCTGCGTTCGGCTGTCCGTTTCTTCAACGCCCGGCGCAGCAGGCTGGCCAGAGGATGGCCGGCTATCTCTGGCGGCAGCGGCACCTCCTGGCTGCTCAGTTGCTGGTGGAAGATCTCGGCGGCCGATGTGCCATTCATGACCGGCGCGCCCGTCAGGCACTCAAGGAACATCAGGCCCCAGGCGTACAGGTCCGACTGCACGCTGGGCAACTCCCCGCGCAGTTGCTCGGGCGCACTGTAGGAGGGAGTGCCGAGGCACTCGTCGGTCATGGTCAGGGACGAGAACTGGGCATCCCGGGCTTGGGGCACCACCGTGCTGACGCCGAAATCCAGCACCTTGGCGTGGGTGATGGCGCCCGTGGACATGAGCATCACGTTGTCCGGCTTCAAGTCGCGGTGCACGATGCCCATCTTGTGGGCACAGTCCAGCGCATCCAGAACCTCGGCCATGATGCGCGCCGCCTCCGCTGGCGTCAGGGCACCATTGCGCTGGATCAGGCTCTTGAGCGTCTCCCCGGGGACATATTCGAAGACCCCGTAGACGTACGGCCCCTGCCGTCCCTTGTCGAGCAACTGGACGATGTGGGGGTGCCGAAGCCTGGCACACAGTTCCGTTTCGCGGTGGAAGCGGGCGATGCGGCGCATGTCCTCGGTGAGCTTGACGACCTTGACCGCGACCATGGCACCGGTCTTGCGCTGCCGGGCCAGGAAGACTGTGCCATAGCCACCAGCGCCCAACGGTTCGCGCAGTTCGTACTCGGGAATATCCAGCTGCTCCTGCCCGACCTCATGGGCGGCGGCTGGAACGGCGGTAGCGTGCTGCATCCATGCACCTTTTGCGTGAATCCAAACCCCCTGCCCTGCTGATCCAAGCAGTGTAGCGTCTGGGGGCCAGGTAAGCATATACGCCGGATGGCCCGGTCCAGCCCAAAGGTCTAACGCTCCAATTTACATAGCATAAGATCAAGGCTGCATGGCGGCCTGCATGAGTTTGAGGGCCGAAGTTACGATACCTGCATGCGACGGCTCTGCCGGCAACATGTTCAGAATGGAAACACGATGGTCGAACAAGGCAGCGAACTGGCGAAGGCTGTGGTGGTACTGGCCGCAGGGGTGGTGGCCGTGCCCTTGTTCAAACGGCTCGGACTCGGCTCGGTGCTGGGCTACCTGGCGGCGGGGCTGGCCATCGGCCCGTTCGGCTTCGGTTTCTTCCGCGAGGCGGAGACTATCCTCCACGTGGCTGAGCTGGGCGTGGTGATGTTCCTGTTCGTCATCGGCCTGGAGATGCAGCCCACCCGCCTCTGGAACCTGCGGCGCGAGATCTTCGGGCTGGGCGTGCTGCAGGTCTGCGTCTGTGGCGCCGTACTGACCCTTGCCGGCATGCTGGCCGGCCTGGCGCCGGCGGTGGCCTTCGTGGCGGCCATGGGCTTCGTCCTGTCCTCCACCGCCATCGTGATGCAGATGCTGGACGAGCGCGGCGACACGTCCACCCGGCGCGGCCAGCGCATCGTGTCGGTGCTGCTGCTGGAAGACCTGGCGATCGTGCCGCTGTTGGCCATCGTAGCGCTGCTGGCGCCACAGTCCTCGGCCGACGCGACCAGCTCCCGTTCGGTACAAGTGGCAGTGGCCCTGGTTGCCATCGTCGGCCTGGTGGCGGTCAGCCGGTTCCTGCTCAACCCCCTGTTCCGTCTGCTGTCCAAGGTGAAGGCCCGCGAGGTCATGACCGCCGCCGCGCTGTTGGTGGTGCTCGGGGCGGCGCTGGCCATGCAGTGGGGCGGCCTGTCGATGGCCATGGGCGCCTTTGCCGCAGGCGTGATGCTGTCGGAGTCCACCTTCCGCCACCAGCTGGAGGCGGACATAGAGCCCTTCCGCGGCATCCTGCTGGGCCTGTTCTTCATGGGGGTGGGCATGTCGCTGGACCTGCCGCTGGTACTGGCCGACTGGCCTCTGCTGGTCGGAGCCGTGCTTGCCACCATGGTCCTCAAGAGCGCCGGCATCTACGGCGTCGCGCGCCTGCTGCGGGCCCGCCCTGCAGAAGCCCTGGAGCGCGCCGCGCTGATGGCACAGGGGGGCGAATTCGCCTTCGTGCTGTACTCTGCCGCCGCAGGCGCCGGGCTGCTGGGCGAACAACTCCATGCGCTGTTGTCAGCCGCGGTGATACTGTCGATGGCACTCACACCGGTGGCGGTGTTTGCGCTGCGCCGGCTGCAGCCCAAGGGCATGGCGCCGGACATGCGCGGCGTGCAGCCTGTGGCCGAGATCGGCCGCACCAGCGAAGAGCTGGCCGGCACCGCACTGATCATCGGATTCGGCCGCTTCGGGCAGATCGCCAGCCAAGCGCTGCTGGCCCGCGGCATAGAAGTGACCATCATCGAGAACGATACCGACATGATCCGCTCGGCCGCTCAGTTCGGCTTCCACGCCTACTACGGCGACGGTACCCGGATGGACGTGCTGCATGCGAGCGGTGCCGCCCACGTGCGCGCCCTGCTGGTATGTGTGGACGACGCGGCCGCCACCACGCGCATCGTCGAGCTGGCGAAGAAGGAGTTCCCGCTGACACCGGTGCTGGCGCGGGCCTACGACCGCCAGCATGCGATCGAACTGATCCACCAGGGCGTGGACTTCCAGCTGCGCGAGACCTTCGAGTCCGCGATGCGCTTCAGCATCGAGGCCCTGCGCCGCATCGGCGTGCCGGAAGACGACGTCGCCGAGATCTGCGAGGACATCCGCCGGCGCGACGCCGAGCGGCTGCAGCTGCAGGTCGCAGGCGGCATCGCGCAAGGCCGTGACCTGATGCACAGCAACCGCTGGACTGCCACGCCCCTGACCAAACCCCAGCGCAGCGGCCAGCCGCTCAACGAGGAAGCCGCCGAGGCGCTGGAGGCTCAGAAGGCGGCAGCAGCGAAGTAGCGGCGGGACTGCCCGCGGTTGCTACACCGGGTGGCACACCCGAACGCAGGTGCCTGAGGCCGGTCCGCCGGAAACCTCCAGCCGCGCGCCCATCTCGGCCGCACGCCGCCGCATGCCGGCCAGCCCGTTGCCGTAGACGCCAGCCTGCTGGGGCAGGCCGCAGCCGTTGTCGCATATCTCCAGCACCAGCGCCTGCTCCGGAGACTGGTGGCGCAGGCTCACCGCCACGCCGGTCGCACGCGAGTGGCGCATGACATTGCTCAGTGCCTCCTGGGTGATGCGCAACAGCTCCTTGGCATGCGCCGGCGGCACGGCCTGTGCAGCCTCCAGATCGGACACATCCCACTGCATCTGGATGCCGAGCTGGTCCAGCGACGGCTGGACCCGGTGGCGGAGCTGTCCCAGCGAATGCACCAGCGAGGCGCCATCGTCGTGGAAGCTGTCGACCACGATACGCAATTGCAGCAGGCATTCCTCCAGTTCCGAGGCGATTGCGCGCTGGCCAGGAATCGTGGCGTTCTGCTGGGCGATCAGCCCCACCAGATGCGAGCCGATGCTGTCATGCAGCTCCTGCGCGATGCGCTGCCGCTCCCGCTCCAGGGCACGCTGAAAGGCAGGGCTGCTGGGCGGCGGCCCGTGTCCGTCGAACTCGGGAAAGAGATCGGTGTCCGTGTAGTCCGACGGTACGGCCTCCATGTGCCGGGCCTGCATGACCCAACTGGCCAGTACCAGGGCGAGATAGGTGGCATCGACCACGGTGATCTGGACAGCTTCGGCCGGCGGCAGCCACACGCCATAGGCTGCGGCGGCTACACCCCCCAGGACAACCCCGCACAGGGTCAAGGAACGGGTTGCAGGGCGGGCAAGGACGTGCCGCAGGCACGATCCCAGCAGCAACAGCACGATCCCGGTCTGCAATAGCTGCCAGAAGCGTGTGCTCCCGGGGCTTGTATCGATCAGCAGCCATGCGGTGCCGATCACGGATACGGCCATCGCAGCCATCAAGACGGCGACCTCTCGCACCGATCCAGAGGCAAGGGTGCAGAAGAATGCCAATGCCAGCACGCAGACGCAGTAGCTCAGGCTCACCAGGCGCTGCAAGGCCAGTCCGTCCATCCCATCCAGCGGCCAGAGATCCAGCCCCAGCTCCAGCGTCCAGCCAAGCGTGACAAGCGCGAATGCCAGGTCCACGTGGCCGCCACGGCGGCGCCAGCCGGCCAGCATCAGCGCCACGACGCACAGCGGCACGGCGATCGCAGGAACGACGGCGCTCAGCGCCAGGGGAGAGAGTGGCATAGCCTAAAGGGCTCTTCGCGGCCCGTCCTCCAGAACCCTTCAGAGCAGGCCGCGCGCGCCCGCGTAGCTCACGGCCTGGGCCCGCGTCCGGACGCGGAGCTTGCGGTAGATGCTCTTGATGTGGGAGTTCACGGTCTGGGCGCTGATGTGCAGGCGCAAGCCCACCTCTGCGCTGGTATTGCCGCAGGCCACCATCTGCAAGACCTCGCGCTCGCGGTCGGACAGCCGGTCGCATTCCACCGCCTGGACCGCCGCGTGTGCACCGCCGCGCGAGTGATCGAAGCGCTGCAGCAGGCGGCGTGCCAGATGCGGCGTGATCGACGCGCCGCCATTGACCACCTGCAGCACAGCCTGCGCAAAGCTGCCGAACCACGAATTCTTGACGAGGAAGCCGGTAGCGCCGAGGCCGAACGCCTGCAGCACGCGCTGCTCATCCTCCATGCACGAGATCACGATCACCTCGATGCCGGGGCGCAGCGCACGCGCATGCTCGATCAACTGCAGGCCCGAACCATCCCCCAGGTTGAGGTCCACCATCAGGACATCGATGTTGTGCAGCGCCACCATCTTGCGACCTTCCCGGAAGCTCCCGGCCTGTGCCACGAGGTGGATGCGCAGATCCGCCATCAGGTCCTGCACGATGACATTGCGGATGTGCGGATCATCGTCCACGAGGAGCAGGCGCACCGGGTTGTCTGTCTGGCCCCGGAAGAACTGGGGCCACGCCGGAGTCGTGGAGCCAGGCATTTGAAACAGGCTGGCGGCCCTGTCCATCAGGGGCGCGTGCGGCACAGCTGCCATGGCATCCACGGTCGTGTTTCCGAGGGAAGGAGTGATGTCGTGCATGGTGTTTTTCCTTGTTGCTAATCACCCAGAAGAAATGGCATTAAGCGGCTGAAAGCCATGGCATGCCTTGATATTTCTCGTATCGCCTTACTTTGTTTCGCGGCTTGCAGCTGGTTACTACCCTGATCTGGTGGTGGCGCCGACCGGCTCCGGATCGCGCTTCTCCCTGCGCACCAGAGCCGGGCAGGCGCCTTTGCCAAGCCCGCCTTATGCCCCCTCCAAGCTACCCGCGACAGACGATTGGCTCCCTGCGGATCGCGTTGAACACTGGGTCACGGCGGGCCTCACAAGCCGGCCAGGCGCCGGCTTTCCCGCCTGCGTGACCGTCTTTTCACCAGGAGTCGCGATGAAACAGCCTGAGCACCTCGCCCCAGCCCTTCCATCGCGCCGGTCCATCGCGTGACACGGGGCCAGGTACCGCCATGAAAATACTCCTCGTGCAGGTCACGCTGATCTGCGCCGCCGTCACCCAGTACGTCCGATGGGAGAAGGGCCCACAGGAAGACGCCATGGCGCCGCCTGCCGGCAACGCGCCAGCCGGCCTCTCGCTGGCGTCGTCTCTGGCCTTCACCCCGACGGCCTCGCCGGCGGCGGCCATGCCCGCCTGGATCCAGAGCCGCATCGCACGCTACAACGCGTGGGCCTGCTCCGACGGCAGCGTCCACATGCAAAGCCGCAGCGACGATGCCGCGCCTGACTGCGCGCCGTATGGCAGTACGGCCACGGTGCCGCCATGAGGGCCCGGTCACTCCTCCGCGCTGGAATCCCAGAAGGCCTGGGATACGCCGGGCTCGGCCTCGAGTGCCGCGGTCACGCGGTCCAGCTCGGAAGAATCCACGGCGGTGGCGTAAAGAGTGGCCTGGATCTCGGCGTCGGCCTGGCCAAAGGCATGCTGGTCCACCTCGCGCACCGGGTACTGCACGGCCTCCAGCAGTGCGACGATCTTCTCGCGCAACTCCGCCTGGACATCGCGCCTGCAGATCACGTAGACACGGTAGATCGCCTCGCTCGACTCCTCGTTGATGGGACGGCGATTGATGCGGTTCACCACCGGCCGCAGCAGCGTATTGCTGGCCAGCACGAACAGCGCCGCGATCAGCGCCTCGCCTATCAGGTCCGCTCCGGCGCAGGCGCCTACCGCGGCCGATCCCCACAGCGTCGCAGCAGTATTGAGGCCGGTGACATTGGCGCCCTCCTTCATGATGGCCCCGGCCCCGAGGAAGCCGATGCCCGACACGACATAGGCCACCACGCGCACAGCCCCGTCGTGGCCGCTCAGCCGGTTGGCCATGTCCACGAAGACCGCCGCGCCGACGGCCACCAGGGTGTTGGTCCGCAGCCCGGCGGTGCGCTGGCGCACCTGGCGCTCCAGGCCGATCAGGCTGCCCAAGACGAAGGCCGTCGTCAGGCTGATGAAGGTGTCGAGCAGCGATACCAGATTGAGGTTCTTGAAGGCTTCCATGGCCATCCCTTGCTTTGTCGTCAACCGATGCGCCGGAACGCGGCGCGGTGCATCTGCGGTACCAGGCGCGCCAACTGCCGGCACAGCGTGGCCCCTGGCAACGGCAGCCCAGCCTGGGTCAGGCGCTGGCGTGCCTCCTGTGGCAGATGCCGGCCAACCTCGGCCCGGGCCGGCTCCGGCAGCAAGGACAGCGCGTCTGCCATCACGCGGCTTGAACACGGCACAAGCGCCTGGGCAAAAAGCCGGGCACCGTGCTCATCGAGCAGCCAGCGCACCAGGTCTACGCGGTGGCCGGCGACCGCCGCACGCAGGGCGCGCTGCAGGCTGTCAGTGTTGCGGATCTTCATGACGCCTCCAAGTACACGCTCAGCCGCGCGGCGGACGGCTGGCGACCACCGGCAGCATCGACAGGAAGCCGCGGATGCGGCGGGCAGACCAGGCGGCCTCCCGGTCCACGGACTGCACGAACGCGAGCGCGGCTTCGCCGCTGGGCGGTACTGCCGCCGTCGACGCGGCGACGGACGCGTGCACCCCATTTCCGCTGGGGCGCACCGCAATGTCGGGACGAGAAATGGCCATGGTCGGACTCCTGGAAAGTGGAGTCCCCATGCATGGGACACAGGCATGCCGGGACGGGACGCGGGCTACCGCACACCCGTCACGGGCAGGAGAAAAGGCAATGGAGGCGGTCCGGGCGCCATGCCCGGACGCTGGAGGCGGACGGCGGATCGGCTGGCGACCCGCCCGGGTGCAGGTAGGTCAGCCGGCCGAACGCGCAGCAGCCATCACGGCACGCTTCGCATCGCTACAACAACTGGCACTGTCCACGCACGGGGCTCCAAAGTGAAAGTGCGCGATTGTTGCACTGCAGCGCGAAGCCGGTCAACCACGAAAAAGAGGATAGAGCCCATGGCACTCCACATTTAACCCGGGTACAATATATACCATTACTCCTCTAACAATTTCCATGCTGCACCCTGCCTCCACCCTCTCCGCGCCGCCCCCGGCGACGGGCCCTGTCATGGGGACCTGTACGGCCTTCCTTGGCTCGCGCTGCATCGCTTCCGGCCGCATGGCGGAAGTGGCCGCCCGGCTCGCCTCCCTGGCACCGTCCCATGCGCTGCAGGACCCGGGCCAGATCCTGGTCTTCGACGACGACAGCGGGCAGCAGATCGATCTGCCAGCCCCTGGCATGGCGGAGCCGGCGCCTGCAGCCGCAGAAGCGCCAGCGCGGCCGCGCGGCCGGCCGCGCCTGGGGGTGGTGGCACGCGAAGTGACGCTGCTGCCCGACCAATGGGACTGGCTCTCGCGACAGCCCGGCGGCGCCTCGGTCACGCTGCGCCGGCTGGTACTGGAGGCGCGCCGCGTCGAAGGAGGCCGCGGCCAGGTGCGCGTCGCGCAGGAGGCGGCCTACCGCTTCATGACTGCGATCGCCGGCAATCTGCCGGGCTTCGAGGAGGCCCTGCGCGCCCTGTTCGCGCAGGACCAGGCCCGCTTCGAGTTGCTGACCCGGGCCTGGCCCGAGGACGTGCACCGCTACGCGCACACCCTCGCCGCCGGCGCCTGGGAGGGTGGCCGATGAGCATCGTCCGTCCCCCCGAAAGCACCCTCCCCGCCCCCCACCAGACTGCCCAGCACCGGCCGCTTCCGCCTGCCGGCGGCCCCCGGCCCCAGGCCGGCCCGGACGTTCCGCTGTGGAAGATCTTCGGACGCTTCCTCGCCCCGATGCTGCTGAGCAACATCCTGCAGTCGCTGTCGGGCACGCTGAACAACATCTACATCGGCCAGATGCTGGGCGTGCGCTCGCTGGCCGCCGTGGCCGGCTTCTTCCCGGTGCTGTTCTTCCTGATCTCGTTCAGCATCGGCCTGGGGGCCGGCGCGTCGGTGCTGATCGGCCAGGCCTGGGGCGCCCGCGACACGGCGCGGGCCAAGGCCGTGGCGGGCACCACGCTGGGCGTGGGCATTGCGATCGGGCTGTTCGCCGCCGTCTTCGGCGGCACGCTCACGCAACCGCTGCTGGTGGCCCTGGGCACGCCGCCCGACATCCTGCCCGAGGCCACCGCCTACGCCCGCATCATGCTGATCGCCATGCCGGGCCTGTTCGTGTTCCTGCTGGCCACGGCCATGCTGCGCGGCGTGGGCGACACGGTCACGCCGCTGCTGACGCTGGGCATCTCCAGTGCCGTCGGCCTGGTGCTGACGCCGGCGCTGATCCGCGGTTGGGGCGGGCTGCCGCAACTGGGCGTGACCAGCGCCGCCTGGGCCTCGGTGGTGGGCTTCCTGCTCTCCACGGCCTGGATGGCCTGGCGGCTGCGGCGGCGCAACCACCCGCTGGCCCCCGATGCCGAACTGCTGCGCCACATGCGCATCGACCCGCGCATCCTGAAGCAGGTCCTGCGCATCGGCATCCCCACGGGGGTGCAGATGGTCGTGATCGCGCTGGCGGAGGTGGCGCTGCTGTGGATGGTCAACGGCTTCGGCTCCAACGCCACGGCGGCCTATGGTGCGGTGAATCAGGTAGTGGCCTACGTGCAGTTCCCGGCGCTGTCCATTGCCATCACGGCCTCGATCCTCGGGGCGCAGTCGATCGGCGCGGGCCGGCCGGAGCGGCTGGGCGCCATCACCCGCACGGGGTTGTGGATGAACCTGGTGCTGACCGGCTCCCTGGTGCTGGTGGGCTACCTGTTCTCGCGCCGGCTGATGGGCTTTTTCATCACCAATGCGGAAGTGATCGAGCTGGCCCAGGGCCTGCTGCACATCATGCTCTGGAGCAGCATCATCTTCGGCATGGCCAGCGTAGTCTCCGGGGTGATGCGCGCCAGCGGCACGGTGCTGGTGCCCACCGGCATCTCCATCTTCTGCATTGCGGCAGTGGAGGTCCCGGTAGCCTGGGTGCTGTCGCGGCACATGGGGGTGGAAGGCATCTGGATCGGCTACCCTGCCGCGTTCATCGCCATGCTCGTGCTGCAGTCTTCCTACTACCGATTGGTGTGGCGCAAGAAGCGCTTGCGGCGGCTGGTGTGAGCCCCGGGCGTTGCGGCTAGCAGGGCAGGCGTCTTGGCGCCGCCTGCCCCGCAAAGACCAGGAAGCTGATCGCGGCCAGCACCAGTACCCCGATGCCGCCAAAGAGCAGCACCCCGCCGAAGCCGCTCGCCAGCGCCGCCTGGGCGGTGGCGCCGGACGGGTCGAGCAGCGACAGCGCCGGGTCACCCTGCGCAAGGGCGGCGAGATTTCCTGCCGCAACCTTCTCTGCCAGGGCGCGCAGCTGCTCCGCGTCGACGGACGCGGGCAAGGCGCTCTTCAGCGAGGCCGAGACGCCTTCCAGCAGGATGACCCCCATCAGCGCGATGTTGAGCGCCAGGGTGATCAGCCGCGCACTCATGTCTATGCCGGAAGCCATGCCGGCGCGGGTGCTGGGCACCGCGCCCGTCGCCGTGTTGGTCACCGGCGTATTGGTCAGGCCAAGGCCGATACCCGCCAGCAGGCAGCCCGGCAGCATGCTCTGCCAGCCGGGATGGGCCATGCCGCGGCCGTAGTGCATGGCCATGAAACCCAGGCCGATCACCAGCAGGCCCGCGGGGATGACCACGCCCGGCCGGTACCGCAGCGACAGGCGCTCCGCCAAGGGCGGCATGGCCAGCGTGGGAAGCGTGTAGGCCAGCAGGGCCGATCCGGCAGTGACCGCGTCGTAGCCGAGCACGCCCTGGAAGTAGATCGGCAGATAGACCATGAACGGCCAGAAGCTGAAGTTCATGCCGATGGAGCCGATGATGGCCCCCGAGAAGCTTCGCGACCTGAAGACGGAGAAATCGAACATCGGATGCGCATTGGCCTTCTCCACCCACAGGAAGACGGCAAGACTCGCGGCCGCTGCCAAGGCGACGCCTACTGCCTGCGGGCTGGCAAAGCCGATGTTCTGCCCCTGCGTGATGAACAGGCTCAGCCCGAACACCGCCAGCGACAGGGTGACGATGCCCGGCAGGTCCAGCCGCTTCGCGTGCGGGTCGCGTGACTCCTCGACGCTGCCCAGCACCAGTACCAGGGCCAGCACGGTCAGCGGTGCGTGGACCAGAAACACCCATTGCCAGCCCGACAGGGCCAGGATCGAGCCGCCGACGATGGGCCCAAAGCCCAGCCCCATGCCAAAGACGACGCCCCAGATGGCGAAGGCCTTGCTGCGCGCCTGGCCCTGCGGGAACTGGTGCGACAGCACCGCGAGCTGGCAGATCAGCATGACGCCGCCGCCCACGCCCTGGAGGAAGCGGCCGGCGATCAGCACCGGCGCGCTCTGCGCCAGACCGCAGGCCAGCGAGGTGATGCCGAACAAACCCATGCCGACGATGAGAATGCGCCTGCGGCCGTAGCGGTCGGCCAGCGTGCCGGCGGCCATCAGCACCGTCGTGCAGGCAATGGTGTAGGCGTTCATGATCCATTGCATGTCCCGGAAGTCGCCGTGCAGGACCTGCTCCAGCGTCGGAAGGATCACCGGCACGCTGGAGATTTCCAGGCCGAACATCAGGGCGACAAGGGATACCGCGGTCAGGGCGACACGGTTCTTGCCGGCAGGAGAGAGGGGCATCGAGAGGCTTTCGGAATCAGGTCCGGGCGATTCTGTGGCGCCCCTCTTCATGATGGAAATGATTTAATTTCCTAGAATCCATTAAGAACCATCATTTATCCGCTGCCATGGACTTCGACCCCACGCTGTTGCGCGCCTTCGTCGCGGTGAAGGAAACCGGCGGCTTCACGCGCGCGGCCGAGCGCCTGCACCTGACGCAGTCGGCCATCAGCCACCAGATCCGCAAGCTCGAAGCGCAGGTGGGCCGGCAACTGCTGCACCGCACGACACGCCGCCTCACCGTAACGGAGGATGGCGAGGACTTTCTTCGCTACGCGCAGCAGATCCTCGACACCCTCGACGCCATGACCCGGCGCTTCCAGCCATCGCCGATCTCGGGTGTGGTGCGGTTCGGGGTGCCGGACAACTTCATGGGAGACCGGCTGGCGCCGCTGCTGGCGCAGTTCTCGCGCGCATTTCCTTCCGTGCGGCTGGAGGTGAGCGTGGAAATGCACCTGGACCTGCGCGCCATGGTCCGGGCCGGTGAACTCGATCTGGCGGTGGTGATGTCGCCACCCGATGCCGCGGAAGGCACGCGCTTGCGGCGCACGCAACTGGTCTGGGCCGCAGCGGAAGGCTTCGAAGCACCGAAGGACGCCTCGCTGCCCATGGCCTTCTTTCCCCAGCCCTGCACGAACCGCAAGCTCAGCGCCGGCGCGCTGGAGGGCACCTCGCTCGATTGGCATGTGGTCTTCACCTCGGCAAGCCCGCAGGGCATACGCGCGGCCGTGCTGGCGGGGCTTGCGATCACGGTGCTGACGCGCGAAGACGTGGAGCCGGGCATGAAGATCGTCGATGGCCGCTATGGCCTGCCACCCTTGCCCAGCGTGGACTTCGCCCTGATCTGGAGCGAGGGCGGCAGGACGCCATGCGCCTGCCGCTTCGGCCAGATGATCCTGGAGATGCCGGACCTGCCAGCGCCCTGATGGCGGCAGGCACATCACTCCTGAATATATAGCTAAAAGCCCAGTATCTACCTGGGCTTCAGCGCTTTTTCACCTGATTTTTGGCAACGCGAGCCGTGTCCTACTTGGCCGTGCCGCGCGCCTGCGCCACCGCGCCCTGCACCGCGTCCCAGGTGCCCTGCCCCACGCTCTTGGCGATGCCGGCGTTGACGGCCACCAGCTTGTCGCGCATGCGGTTGGCTTCTGCCGCGGGCAGCTCGTTGATCTGCATGCCCTTGTCCTTCAGCTCGGCCAGCGCCTTGGTGGCTTCCTCGCGCGTGTCCTTGCGCTCGAAGTCACGGCTCTTCACGGCGGCGTCCTGCAGCACCTTCTTCTCGGCCGGGCTCAGGGTGTCCCACCACTTCTTGCTGACGGTGACGATCCACGGGCTGTAGACGTGGTTGGTCACGGTGAGGTATTTCTGCACCTCGTAGAACTTGCTGGAGACCACCGTGTTGAACGGGTTCTCTTGCCCATCGACCGCGCGCGTTTCCAGCGCCGTGAACAGCTCCGAGAACGGCAGCGGCACGGCGTTGGCGCCCAGGGTCTTGAAGCTGTCGAGGAACACGTTGTTCTGCATCACGCGCAGCTTGATGTCGCCCAGGTCTTCGAGCTTCTGCACCGGCCGCTTGCTGTTGGTGAGGTTGCGGAAACCGTTCTCCCAGTACACGAGGCCGACCATGCCCTTGGGCTCGAGCAGGCCCTTGATCTTCTCGCCCACCGGGCCGTCGAGCACGGCGTCGGCCTCTTTCGTATTGCTGAACAGGAAGGGCGTGTCCCAGATCGCCATCTCGGGCGTGATGCCGACCAGGGTGGCGGTGGAGCCCACCATCATCTCCTGCGCGCCGCCGATCAGCGCCTGCTGCATCTGCGTGTCGGAGCCGAGCGAGGCGTTGCCGATGGCGCGGATCTTCATCTTGCCGCCGGTGGCCTTCTCGACCTCCTGCGCGAAGTAGCGCACGGCGCGGCCCTGGTTGGACTGGTCCACCAGGCCGTAGCCGAAGCGCACCAGGCGCGGCTTGAAATCCTGCGCCTGGACGGCGCCGGCGGCGGCAAGGGCGGCCACGAGGCCGGCGAGGACGAACTTGATGCGCATGGGAGTCTCCTTGGATGAAAGGTGAGAGAGAAACTACAAAACCGACAGGCTCAATGCATCCAGCGCAGCGGCGCCGTGATGAGCGAGGGGAACAGCACGAACAGCACCAGCAGCGCCACGTACATCAGCAGGAAAGGCGTGGTGCCCTTGATCACGGTCTCCATGCGCAGCCGGCCCACGCCGGCGACCACGTTCTGCACCGTGCCCACGGGCGGCGTGATCAGGCCGATGCAGCCCACGTAGATGAACATGAAGCCGAAGTACACCGGGTCGATGCCGGCCTTGATGGCCAGCGGCGCGCACACCGGGCCGAAGATCAGGATGGTGGGCGTCAGGTCCATGGCGGTGCCCACCACCAGCAGGAAGACCATCATCAGCGCCATGAACACGATCGGGTTGCCCATCACGCCCGAGAAGCTGTCGGCCAGCATGTTGGGCAGGTCGGCCAGGGTGATCATGTAGGCCGTGACGGTGGCCGCGCCGCACAGGAACATCACCACCGCAGTCGTCTTGCCGGCGGCCAGGAACACCTGGTAGACGCCCTTCCAGTCCAGCTCGCGGTAGACGAACATCGACACGCAGAACGCATAGACCGCGGCCACCACGGCCGCCTCCGTCGGCGTGAAGATGCCGCCCTTCAGGCCGCCCAGGATGATGACCGGCATCATCATGGCCCAGAAGCTGTGCAGCAGGGCGCGCAGGCGGTCGGGCCAGGACACGCGTTCCATCGAGGCCAACTGGTGCTTGCGGGCGATCCAGCCCCACGCCAGGATCAGGAACAGGCCCATCATCAGCCCCGGGAACACACCGGCCAGGAACAGCTTGCTGATGGACGTGTTGGTGGTCACGCCGTAGATCACGAAGGGCATGGACGGCGGGATGATCGGCGCGATGATGCCGCCCGACGCCAGCAGGCCGGCGCTGTAGCTGCTCGGGTAGCCCTGCTGCCGCATCATGGGCAGCAGAATGGTGGCCAGCGCGGCGGTGTCGGCAATGGCCGAGCCGCTCATCGAGGCCAGCAGCACCGCCGCGCCGATGGCGACAAAGCCCAGCCCACCCCGGATATGCCCGACGAAAGCCCGCGCCAGGTCGATGATGCGGCGGCTCAAGCCGCCGGCATTCATCAGCTCGCCGGCCAGGATGAAAAAGGGCACGGCCAGCAGCGGGAAGTTGTCGAAGCCGGCTTGCAGGTTCTGCGCCAGCAGCTGCGAGTCGAAGAAGTCCAGGTGCCACATCAGCGCGACACCGGTCAGGACCAGCGAATGCGCGATCGGCATGCCGATCACCATGCCGCCGATCAGCACGAACAGGAAAATGGCAGTCACGACCATGGGGCGCTCCTTATTCCACGCCCAGCTCGGCGCCGTGGTCGGCCGCCTGCCCGCGCAGCAGGTCGCGCACCACCACCACCAGCAGCCCGGCCGCCAGCACCAGCGTGGCCGCCGCGCCCAGGGCCAGCGGGTAGCCCAGCACCGTGCTGAAGCTGTTCATGCCGGCCTTCACCTGCTCCCACGAGCCCACCAGCAGCAGCACCATGCAGCCGCCCACCAGCAACTGGCTGACCCAGTACAGCACCTTGCGCGGCGTGCCCTGCAGGCGCGACGTGACCATGTCGAAGCCCAGGTGCTTGCCCTCGAACGCGGCCACGATGGTGCCGATCGCCACCAGCCACACGAACAGCAGGCGCGAGATCTCCTCGTACGACACGATGCTGGTGGCGAATACGTAGCGCAGCACCACGTTGACGAAAACCGCCACCACCATGCCGGCGAGCGCCGCCACCATGGTGATTTCGGCGGCGCGCTTGAGCCTGCCGGGCGGGGCGGATGGTGTCTCGGGCTGGCTCATGCAGCATCTCCAGGAATGGCAGTGGGAACAGGGGCGGCCGGCGCGGCGTGCAGCCACGCCACGACCTGGGCCGCCAGCGTGGCGATGGGCGCGGTGGCATCCAGCGTCAGCACGCCGGGCTCGCCCTCGGGCGACTCGAGCGTGGCGAACTGGTCGGCCACCAGCGTGGGCGAGAAGAAGTGCCCCGGCCGCGCGCCGACGCGGGCCTGCGCCGCCGCGTAGTCCAGTTGCAGGAAGACAAAGCCCAGGCCCGGCCGCGCCTGGCGCAGGCGCTCGCGGTAGCGGCGGCGCAGGGCCGAGCAGGTCAGCACCAGGCCGTCCCCGGCCGGTGCCGACGCCAGCAGGCCGGCCAGCCGGTCGAGCCAGCCGCTGCGGTCGGCGTCGGTCAGGGGAATGCCGGCGCGCATCTTGGCCACGCTCTCGGGCGAGTGGTAGCTGTCGCCCTCGTGCATGGCCCAGCCCAGGGCCTGGGCGCAGGCACTGCCCACGCTCGATTTGCCGCAGCCGGAAACACCCATGACGACGATGGCCCGTCCGGTCGCATGCTGGCTAGCGCTATCCAATGAAGTCAAGGCAGAATTCAAGAAAGTTGCAGGGGTTGCAGGCCCGCACGCCACCGCACCATCCAAGGTGTGCAGCACGAGGGCATCACATAAAAAGAATCCGCCTGCGGAAAACCCTGCAGCCGGACAGCGCTATCCTAAAAGACAATTGAAGGCGATCCATAAGGACTAACCCTTGACCGAAGCGCCCCGCCGGCGCCGCAACAGCGGCCGCATCACCCTTGACGACGTTGCCCGTGCGGCAGAGGTCAGCCCGATCACCGTCTCCCGCGCGCTGCGGCAGGAGCGCAGCGTGGACCCGGCCCTGGTCGAGCGCGTGCGCGCCGCCGCCGAGCGCCTGGGCTACGTGCCCGACCCGGCCGCGCGCGCCCTCGCCTCGCAGCGCAGCACCCAGGTGCTGGTGTTGGTGCCCATGCTGTCCAACACGCTGTTCGTCGACCTGCTGGAGGCCGTGCACCGCGTGCTGTTCCCGGCCGGCTACCAGCCGCTGATTGGCGTCACGCACTACGACACCGCGGAAGAAGAGCTGCTGTTGCGCACCTACCTGCCGCACCGCCCGGCCGGCCTGCTGGTGACCGGCTTTGACCGCAGCGAGACCGCGCGCCAGCTCATCACCCGCAGCGCCGTGCCCTGCGTGCATTTGATGGAAACCAGCGACGCCCCCGGCGTGCACTGCGTGGGCTTCTCTCAGATCGACGCCGGCGCCGCCATCACCCAGCACCTGCTGGATCGCGGCCGCCGCCGCATCGCCTTCTGCGCCGCGCAGCTGGACCCGCGCACGCTGCAGCGCGCCGAAGGCTACCGCCGCTGCCTGCGCGCCGCCGGCCTGTACGACCCGCGGCTGGAACTGCTGAGCCCCGAGCGCTCATCCATCGCGCTGGGCGCGCGCCTGTTCGAAGAAGTGTTGCAGCGCCAGCCCGAGGTGGACGCCATCTTCTTCTGCAACGACGACATCGCCCAGGGCGGCCTGCTGGCCGCCAACCGGCTGGGCGTGGCCGTGCCCGGCCGCATCGCCGTGGCCGGCTTCAACGACCTGGCCGGCAGCGACCAGATGGTGCCGCCGCTGACCACAGTGCGCACCCCGCGCGGCGAGGTCGGGCAAGCCGGTGCAACCATGCTGCTGGAGTTGATGCGCGGCGGTGGGGCGGAGGGGCGCTGCGTGCGGCTGGACTATGCGCTGGTGGTGCGGGAGAGTACGTAGGGTCTGTTGTCGTCAATCTATTACAGCGTTAAGGATGTCCTGCAAAACACGATTTGCAATGTGGCATCCCCTACGCGTGATCTCAATCGTGGATTCCAGGGGCGCATGCCCCTCTCAGAAGGGGCTGCCACCTGCTTTCCGGTGCGCTCAGGGCC
>Ga0116227_10003002_pt1 | contig 37890 bp, 44 predicted proteins | sample S1TSphgellanicum_FD_89693 | JGI IMG/M metagenome (GOLD analysis project Ga0116227, IMG submission 89693) | Host-associated microbial communities from peat moss isolated from Minnesota, USA - S1T2_Fb - Sphagnum magellanicum MG | ecosystem: Host-associated > Plants > Peat moss > Unclassified...
CCAAAAACATCAACCAAACATTGTTGAAATAACACACCTGTGCATTATGCACGGGGTTCACATTTCGCAATCCAATTCTTTAACCTTTCGATTCCGGTTCTTGAGAACCCAACATGAACAAAAGAACTACAAAAGAACTGTTGGTTCCTTTCATTTTAACAACCTTGCCGAACTAATGGTTTTCGTGGAAAAACTGCCACTTCATTGGCCAGTTCTTTGACTATGTCATTATTTTGAGGCCCATAACTATGTACCAAGACTACCTTAACTGTCCGTGGCCACTGTCCGTCTGGAGGTACCCATTGCCTCCCTTTCTCCCTCGCTCCCTCCAGGATTCCAAAGATCCTCCCCTATAGGAACCGGCAGGCAAGTATCGGGTATGAGGGTCCTGGACCGACGGTTCTCAAAGATCCAAAGATCTGACTTCGTAAATCGCAGTTGATTATTTTTCGATGTTTTCAAGAAACGTACCGGTTTTAGCCAACCGGTGGTTCTTTGCCAGTTCTTTTAGGAAATGTTGTGGTCCTTTGAACACACACACACACGTTCTCTCTACTCTCTAGCCACTGTCCATCCCATTCTTGGTGGGTAGAAAGCTGCAGTGCCACCTGTCCGCTCCAAAGACCACCAAAATCCCACATTCCAGAATCAGGCTTGGAGTACTTGGATTATACCTGGAGGACCATGGATGGAGCTACCACCACCACCACATTCCATCTCTTCCTCATCATCTCTATTTCTTGTGCGAAATTGGTGATCACAAAATCTCTTCTTCTCCCTTCGTGGGCTTCATTTTCCGCGTCTCATAAGCGGATCACGCTCCCACGATCCCAAGAATCTCACCCAATTTTTATTTTTCTTTTCTCCCCTCAAGATCTCCAGGAATCTGATGCATGCACCCACCACTCCTACCTTCTTCACCCGTCCGTTTGTCCCTGTCTAGCTATGGCAATCCCCAAAAGCAAATCCTCGGTCGTCTAGGAGGGATGGGAGGAGGCGGCCTGAAATTTAAAAAAAAAAATTCTTGGCCGGCACACAACAGGCAGGCAAATCATTTGCGAGGGTGGTTGAGAGGCCATTTCACACATTCACATTGCACGCGGGTGCGGGATGGCCTTTCAACCGCACGCCTGTAGCCAGTTGGGCCATATTGTCCATCCGGAGTCAGGGGAAGTTACTTCCTTCCTTTACAATATATAACGTGTCAAATATTTCATGTGAAGGGAAAAAATGTTAAATAAATAGGCTTGAAAGAGGTGGGTTAGGTATCATAATACTTTTTTAGGTTGGGTGATATGTGATCTATTTGTGTTTTTATTAATAGTTGTGTATTCATGAAGTTACGTAATGTCATGGATTGAAATGTTTATGTTAAGATATTAACATTGAAATCTCTTCTAATAATCGTTGGAACGTTTTGAAGCATTTGTTTAACAATGATTTCTAGTATGTAACAAAAATAATTTATTTACATTTTAGGTGGATTGTAGACTATAATTAAAGACAATGTTTTTCGTGTGTTGCTATTGAAAAATGTAATAATAAATTTAGCACCAGCATTTGTTAATGATTTTTTTTTTGGTGTCAAAATTATCATTTTGTCATATAGTACTACAATTTCATGTTCATAATAACATGAGATGATATTGAAGTTTTTCAATATTGTAACATATAGCTTGTCATTTGTTTGAATTTTTAAAATTTTTGATCCATTTCTAAATTATTTAGAATATTCAGAAATTTGAAAAACAGAGTGTCTTAAACCCTAACCCTAAACATCCAGTTGAAACCTCACATAATTCAAAAGGAATGTCTAAAGCCTGTGTCCTTTGATCCCTAACCCTAAAATACCGACTTGAAAACACAAAAGAATGAAGAATACTCAGGAATTTGTGTAACTGTGTCCCTTGATTCCTAGGGTTGTCTTAAATCCAAAACCCTAAAGCTCTAAAACCCTAAATCTGGAACTTTTTCCTTGCATACACTTTGTCTGAATGAAGGAAGGTTTTTGTTTCGTGACTTATGTCAGATTGTGGCAGAATAGAGGAAATAAAAAATATACAAACAGTTGATTGCTGAGGGGAATTGTTTTGAGTTCATTAGTTTTGAATTGCTTGCTTGCTTGCATCGCACCCATGTTGTGAGTTTGTGATTTTGTGGCACACCCACCAGCAGGGAAGCCAGCCAGCCAGCTATGGATATCAGGCATGCACCTACTGAGACTCGCGACCTTGTGTTCCGTAAGATCGGTGATGACATTTCCCTTACATTGGAGTCTCCAGCGTTCATTGACTCGATCCCCGCACGAGCTCTTGCTGTCTCTAATCGCTTTGGTCTTACCTTCTTCGTACATGCCAAGGGTATATTATATACTCTTTTTCTTTTTTGTTTTCCTTGCATGAATTTGTTGCTTGCTTCATTGCTTTAGCCCTGGTAAACTTGCACGATTTTGCTCTTTGTGCACTGTTGCTGGTTAATGACGAATCGATGAATGGATTGTTTGTTCTGCTGCTAGTGAGTAACGGGTGATTGAACCTTGAGCTTAAGGAGTTCAACCCTCAGTGGAGGTGTTGAGGTTTTGTGTTTTGTTTTTTGGTGGCAGGGTTCGCTGTTGCAAAAACGTCCAAATTGGTGGAGTTGGCCAAGCAATCAAAGAACGACAGAGGCAATAGAACGGCTGAGAAAGAGAGTGAGCTTGTTATCTCAGTCCGGAACGTCCGCTCGCTCTCACTCTCAAGAGATGAACTTACACTTGCAGTCTGTGTGGGCGATCGCGCTGTAGAGTTTTACGACGTTCCTTCCCTTGTCCACAAAGTCAGTTTACCTCTTTGCTGCTACCTTTCAGTTCTGCCAAATTTGGGGTTTAGGGTTTAGGGTTTAGGGTTTCAGGCACATGCAGATAAACCCTAATAAGCACATGGAATGCAACATGTGACGATAAGAGAATCCGCATAAGCTTTTTATAGACACCACAAGTGGTGACTTCCATGAGGTTGGATCCCTTAGTGTCTGACATTATGGCTTGGCTAATGTGTTGCAGTTTGATAAGTCCCCTTTCGAGACAAAGGATATTCCAGATGGTGATGTGAAGGATCTGAGTTGGAGTCCTGCTGATGAAGGAGTTTACTTTGTTCTCTCACATGAAGGCCAACTCTTCAGAGGTGGAGTTGGTGTGGACTATGAACAATTAGTTGAAAGCAAAGTTGAAGCAGGTGTCTGTCCCATCACCTCTTTTGTCAAAATTTTCTGGCTTTTGTTTTGCAATTATGTGTATTGTGGACATTGGCCTACTTTAAGTGAGAAGTGGGAGTGCATGATTAGGGTAGTTGCCAAGAGAGAACCACATGTTTGATTTCTGAGGTTGGCATTGTTTATGGTCTGCAGATGTTGATCTTGCAACAATGTTTATCTGATATTCCCTCTTCTGTCATTTCAATGGTTGTTTGAATTTCAGCTTGCTGGAGTCCAGATGGGAAGCACATTGCATACAGCACAGATGACAGGTCATTGCACATTGCCACATCAAGTCTTGAAAATGAATTTTCCGTTGATCTTCCGGCTGACCTTCATGAGGATGAAGACGATCCTAGTTTGAAAGGTAAGTGGAGGCTTATAACTTTTCTTGAATATATTGCTTGTTTAAAATCTGAAGCTCTCCTTAGCTACTGAAAGAGTTTAGATGGTCTGTTTGCCAGCTGAAAGTTATCTGTTCTTCTTCCATATCTCATCTAGTCTCCACATGAATATATGAGTTTTTGTTAATCAGCACAGTGATGAAGTATTTGCCCAGGGCTTGTTATTTTGATTGTTTTCTGTTGCTGAGGCCGATGACTGTCTTTGGAAGTGTGCAATTTGGCTGAATGGTCATTTAATTCTACGCTAGTTTCTGGAAAATTCTGGCTTTATCAGATCTGTAAGTCAGCTGGTGAATGATATATAGTGTTGATGCAACTGTGCTTGGTATTGTTTGATTGTGCCAAAGGGGTGCATGTTTTAAGTATCTTGTGTGTCCCTCTTGACAGTGGAGAGCATAAATTGGGTTCGTCCTGATAGCATTCTAGTTTCCTACATTCACATCAATGAAGATGCAGAAGAGGATGACTGCCCTCTTCTCCTCCTTAGATCGAAGAATGGAGACCTTGCACAGGTAATGCTCTAATCCACTCTGGTGTGCAGGCAACAGATTGGAATGAGGATTGGAGATTCACTATATATCTGCACTTGTGGATTGAACTGGCTGTGGGTCAAAGTGGTCTACTCATAACTTGAAGCCTATTGTTGGTCTTGTGTTGACTACTGCAGGAAGATGGGGTGCTGGAAGGGATGATCTTTGAAAACCTATTTCCTTCGACAGACTCAGTAGTTATTCCAACTGGGAGTGGGCCTTACATGCTCACTCAATATGTCGATCCTTGGTAAGGCTGCACATCTCTCTAAGTTTGCAAAGTTGAAATTTCTTTGAGGGCCACTGATTCTTGCAGTTGATTGTCATTGACCATACTTGATGACTGACATTATGATGAATGGTAACAGTGGTGAACTGCCATCAAAATTTGTTCTAATTTTGTCAACACAAATATAATAAGGCCTTTGGATTTGTTTCAGCTCTGGTGTCTTGGTTCCTCCAGGAAGATAGCAGTTGCTGCCAACAGGCGCAGTGTTGATGATCACATTGTCATCATTGGATGGTCTTCTGAAGGGGCTCAACTGGAAGCATACAACATTGAACTCAGCAATGACGCCTGGATTCCTCGTATTGAGCTTCAAGGTTATCATTTGCTACATTACTTGCTTCTTGGTTTGGATGGTGTGTGAGCTACAAGGTGTCTAGATCAATGGTTAAGATTTGATGGCTTTGTCTATTTGCCAACATAACTTGTGCACCTGCAATGCCAGTTCTCAGTAGTGACAATGATTGAGGTTTGATGACTTTACATACTTCCAATTTCCATGTGTAACTTGTGTACAATCAATGCCAGTTCTTGGAACTGACAATGCTGACAAAGAATTTCTGGCTATTACAGAGAGTGGTGATGACAATGTGTTACTGGGTCTAGCCTTTGATTTTACAACCACCAACTTGCAGTTGACAGACCCTCGAGATGACAGTGGGGATACAAAACTGCCTCCATGCCCTGTCTTGCTCTGCCTTTCTCTTGGAGGGAAGTTAAGTCTCTTCTCAGTTGCCAGGTATGTCTCTTCTTTGCACCCAAAATCAAAGGAGACTAACATAGCAATTTATTTTTGCATTGAATGCATTGCCTGTCCAACCTGAAAGCAAAGATCATACAGTAGCATGTTTTTGTGCTCTGAACTGCTGAAGCAAGGAATTTTTGGAGAGCAGAGCAGTTTCAATGGGATCTTCTTAGTATTACATGCCTTTTAGTTCTGCAGCCAGAAAGGTGCCTACTCAGTGTTTGGATGCAACTTGGTTTTTCTTTTACTCTCCCCAAAGGTTTGTAACATACATACTTTTACCAGACTAATTATTCATCAAGCTGGGGTGCCATGTGTGATCATCTTGCAGGCTTGATCAGAATGGCATGGATACAGAACTTGTATTCCCACCTTCTGCAGTTCCAAGCAGTAAACTAAAGGCACCTCCATCCAAACCATCTGTTGAGCTTGCCACTAAGCCTCTCAAATTGGAGCCTGCCAGCAAAGCACTCACTGACACTGTGCAGACTGCAAAGAGTGAAACTGACGATAGGGGTGATGACGAAACTTCAGTTTATTCTGGTAGTGGGACAGATGAAGATGACCATGATGGAAGTGAAGATGATGAAGCATCACAAAATATTTCACCTGCAGGTTGCTCACTTATGCTCTCCTCTTGCTTATTTTTCTTCTTATGGTAGATGTACATAGATTTAACAACAGCTTTGGACTTGAGACAAAAGATTGTAGGACACAGTGCAGCTGTTGCCGAGAATGTGTTTGTGAATTGGAATATAACTTCCATGATAGTTTTCAACACCTTTGTCTTAGTACTTGGTGATTGGATGTAAGCTGGGATAAGAAATGGAAGGATATATCCAGCCAAGCCTTTATGGGGAGTTTTTTTACATGATGCAGGTAGACCAGGTGAGCTCAAGCCTGTCAGGGCACAAATCAAAAGCTTGTCAGATGAGAAAATTGACAAGGTAGATGAGAAACCATCTACAGTGTCCCAGCAAGGAGCAAATACCTCAACAGCGAGCAACTGGATGACTACAAAACCCAGCAATGCTAGTGCCATCAGCACTGTGAAGAGTGCCCCATCTGGCCTTGATCAGATTCAACCAACAGTATCAACACCTCAGCAACCCACTCTTTTGACGAAATCTTTCAGTGGTTCTGTAGTTCAGGTGCCCCCATCCACCACCATTCAGAAATCCTCAGCTGCATGGACTCCTGGTCAAAGACCTGCACAAGCACCAGCTCCTGGCTTATTTGGACATGCAGGTAGTGAGAAAGGTAATAGAGCTCACATGCCCTCTACAGCAACCAGTTTCTCACAACAATTTCCACAATTAGATCGAGGGTCTCAGACAGGGTTTACAAAGACAAGTAGTACTGGGGTGAAAAGTGCCACAACCACGACAGCCCCGCCTGTTATGGTGACTCCAGTCCCGCCTGTTACGGTGACTCCAGCCCAGCAATCTGGTGGTACTGAAATGGAGGCCTTCATTCTAGAGCTGGAGAAGGTAAGCAATCATCTCCACTTGTTTGGCTCGTCTGATTTGTGAAGTGGTTTAGAGATTTTGGCTGTCATTTATTTGCAAGCTGGGCAGATCATTAAGCCCTTGCTGTCATCTTAGACGGATGATCTCAGGTCATCAATTCATACTCTTTGCAAATTTCTGTATAGCTCTCCTCCATGAATTCACATTGATACTAGTCCAGTAAGAAAATAGTGGACAGGGTTGAAATGCCAATGTTTCCACCTCATTCTTCATGTTCACATTCATAATAGATATCCTAAATCACATTTTATATCTGCAGGTGAAGCAAATGGCAGATGAAGTGGATAGTTTGATGGCATACATCGAAGGGAGGAGCCAAAAGAGCATTCGTAATACACCCCCATCTTTCACGAAGCAGTCTTTGGATGAGCTTGAGTTTGGCATCCGCAACCTTGTTGAAAGCTGTAAGAATGTCAAGGTACCCACTTGGATATTCTCTTTTGTGTTAACCCATAGTTGTGTAATTGCTTGAAAGCAAGTTTGACCAGGAATGTAGTGTGTAGTCTGAGTGAGTATTGTGTAGTAGGACAAGTTTCTTGGTGACACAATGTCATATTGCATCATGGTGTGCATTGTTGGTGCAGGAAAGTGTTGAAGAGCAGAGGCAGGGCATTGAGAACCTGCGAGATGAATGCTTGCGAGGTACTTCTGCTTCAAGTCACTCTCTGTAGGGAGCAGCTTTGGCAATTTTGGTTCTCCTTGCTCAAAGAATATTGTCACTTGCTTGTTCTTGAAAAGAAAATGTATTAAATCATAAGTATAGTTTTTGTGGTGAGGTTTGGAGCCATAGTTTCTGATGCAGTTTCTTCTTTGTGCAGTGGCAATTTGAACTGCTTTACTTAAGCAGTGCTTGGTATACTGTAGTAAGTTGTGTCAGAAAACTCATGATGATTGAGCTACTTAGCCACCCCAGATTCTTAGCTGTTGCTTGATTACCTGACTGGTTGAATTCTGGAACCTGATTGTAGAATAGGATGGTGAAGTTGCATACTGATATGGCAGGGTGTCCAAAACAGTTGATGCATGGCGCATCTATGTTCAGAGCTTGGCCGGGCAAGCTACAGACACTCGCCACCAAGAGCTATGGAGCCGAAGGAAGCTGCCACCGGATTTGGATGTGAAACGCAAACGGGTCATCAAGGCTGAACAGGTATAATGGGGAATGGAATAAAATCAAGTGGCATGACCATTGTCAGATATCTGAGATATGCTGCATCTAAATATCCTGCATGAGGACATGTACATCCCCAGAAACTCCTTGATTTGTTGCCTTACTCTTCTATAGCATTGGGTCATCATCATCTCATCAACATACCAGTGGGTGGACTTCTGTAGGATGATTTAAGTCATTTAAAGTGCAAATCAAAGATCTTTGTTGTCTGACTGGACTATCTGTAGTCTGTCTGTCCACAAATGAATGTTTGGAGGGAACAGGTAGTGTCTGAAGGGTTTTCTTATGTTAGCAACAAGCTGATTTAACTGTGATTTTTGTGAGTCACTCAGGTTTTGAAGCAACAGATAGCTGAGCTAGAAGAGCATGTCCACTATCTTGAACTTAGTCGTCGAAAGTCCCATGCAACCTCCAGAGGAGGGAAGACAAACTCTGACCGTCAGGAAAGCTTGGGGTGAGTTCTTCCTTGTAAAAGTGGTTTGCGTAGCTTATTCCTCGTGATTGACAGCACTTGAGTTCTTTCAATTCACTGTCAAATTTTTGACCAATTCATTACATTGGCATTTGATGCATGAGGACCATGCCTGCTGTGCATGTCATCTAGGAACTGTCTTGGTGTTTGTAGGAGGGACATTACCAAAAGCATGTTATTTCTCACAGTGTGCCAGTTTGTCATGCCTACCAGACGAGGACAGTCATTGCAGAACCTCTACAACACTGTGAATGGGCTTCTGGCATCAGCTGATCACCTTGCACAGGAAGTTGCACAGCAAATGGAAGCTTTAAACATTTCTACGCAGCCTGCAACAGCTTCAAAAATCCTGAAATCTGTTGGCATATCTCCAGATGAGAGCAGAAAGTTTCAAATACAATCATTTTCAAGTGGGGCCATTCCAAGTCCTCATGCTCGGCATCGACTGAGCTATTCTCCATCCTCAAGGCTTGACTCAGGGACTGCAGGTCTGGCTACTCCTCCAAGACGACCAGTGCCATCAGACTCAGCAGTTGGAGCACCATCACCTGCAAGAAGGAGGAGAGACTCTATGGACATGGTAACTCTTCTTTAGGAGGTTGAGAACTTCCTAGTTATTGTTGTGGGAATAGAGGTCATTGGGCTGGGGAGCAAGCGACACCTTGGGTTTACATTCTTTCAGGAGATAGCAAGGAAGGTAGCAGGGAAAGAGATGCCATGTTGTGTTGGTAGGGTGTGTATCGAAAAACACATTTTCTCCAAACTTTCTGTCCTTGTGGTGAACAACATCCAGATGCAGGGTGTGGGGTGCAATGTTCTTGGCACTTAAAATTCAGTTCTGTTTGCTGTGGTGTGGGGTGGGAAGGTGCGAGCAATGGCTGGGGCAGCATCTCCTAAGACAACTATTGAGAGGGTAACACATGTGAAACCTGTGCAGCAGGCCAGTTCTTTGGCAGTCAAACATGGACATCTACGTCCATTTCAGGTGCTCAACTCTATCTCTAAAACCTGGGTAATAGTGCTTCCAAAATCAGAAATCTCTTTATACTTAATGTTCTGTTCGGTGACCTTTCAGGGCTTAAATCAATGTTGCTAGCCAATATCATGGCCAAGTCTTCCTATTGCTTTGCAACAGAAACTCAGTAGGCAGGATAGTGGTCATATTGGCCTATACCCATGTGGGGAGCTGATGAAGTCAGTGGGTAAGTTGTGGTAGATACGTTGCTATTATACCTGTTACTGTTGATGGTCCCTGAACAAGTGAGAGACTGTCACTTTTGTTCATACTGCTAGTTTTATTATTTTATTGTTTTTTGCTCAAGTTCTTCCCTTCGTTGCTTTTCTTCTTCCAGGTTCTTCAGTTCTTATCTGAAATTCTTTCTTTGACCCGAAGAAAAAGTTATGAACCTTGTTCTGACTTTTCCTATTTGTGAGTATGGAGATTTCCTGATTCTTATGAGAGTTAAAATCTCTTTTCCTTCCTCCCTTGCCTGTTCAGTTGATTGGTTTACTGATATGACAAGGAAATTTGTTTCTATCCTTCACTATTTTTTGCACATGGCATACCCAGTGGATGTAAACTGACCAAGCTTTACTGGCCAAACTGTAGAAATTGTTCACCCTTTCCTACAGATAAAAATCCCTTATTTTCTTGCCAAATAGCCCTCATCAACACAAGTAGCTCTATTTCAATTTTCCTCATGAGGCTTAGAAGCATATCTTTCAAGGTGTCAAACATTCAAGGCCATTTAGAAATGTGCCACTAGGCTGTCTGTTGAATGACCCTGCCATGCAGGTGCTGACCTCTCTATGTCTGAATTTTTTAATTAGCTATGTCTCTGGAGTGCTAGCCAACAACATAACTAAGTCTTCCTGTTGCTTCAGGAAATGCCATAAAAGCAAATTTTTGCATAATTGTTTGCCTGGTAGCTTGAGGAGATAGTTATATACATGTCTAAACACTAACTGTCAAGAGCTGATGAAGTCAGTGGGTAGTAGTGGCAGCGAGTCACTGCCATTGATGATTAGGGTGATGGTCTGACACTTTGTGATTGACATTCACAAGGTTATGACCACATTCATCCTTGTTTGTTTTGTTTCGGCCAGAAGTGATGTAATGGCTACCTTCGGAGTGTTATTGTCAAGCGTTTTCTGCAATTTGATAGATATGTATGTGCATAACATGATTGCCCATGTTGACATCACTCCCACCAAGTTGAAATATTAATCTTTGCAGCGCTGATCAGTCACATATCAGAAAGTCATGAAGCTCTTCAGGCTTCATCAATGTCAAGTGTGCTGCACATGAATTTCTGTGTTGTGTCATAGCTTCCCTTTTATCATCCATCTACTCTATAACATATACTGCATTTGAAATCCAGCAGTAAGCTAATTTTGCACCCATAGATTAGAGCTTTCCCTCTAAGATCTGCCCACTCTACAAACACCTACCAATGGAATCCAGCAACTAGATGATGTAGGATATATAAGTGTGAGGGAGGATTCTTACCAGGTTTGTTTCTCCAGGACTCCACTGACGAAAGTGCAGCCCATCCCCGACATGTGAGGCGGGTCCTTTCCAGTCAGACAGGCTCAGTAGTTTCCAGTTCTACATCTACCTCATCTAGTTCTGATTACAAGGCAAATTTCACCAGTGGAAATATGTTCAATGTTGGTGCCACTAGTTCACAAAAGTCATTCTTGCCCACTTCATTGCAGACCCAGCAGCCAGAAGAGGGCAGACCAGAATCCAAGAGGATAGGTAAGGTTTACAATCAAGTTATTATTTTCAAGGGAGCACACAGGAGATTCTGCAATCTCATTATTTTTTACAGTCTGTATGTGATATTTTTCTCTATTGATAATGCAACTCAAATGCTTGAAGCCTATATTTGAATTGCTTGCACTATATGCAGAGGTTGTTCTGTTGGCCTTATATTCACAGGATTGCAACAGAAGTCCTCACTGTTGACTGTTCTTGTGGCAGTGTCAAGGGGTCCACTATCTTTTGGAGATACTGCACCAACATTTCCAGCCTCACGATTTGGGCCACCACCTGCAAGCACTACTGCTGCCTCAGTCCCAAATACTACTAGCTCAACCCCTTTGAGCTCCATTCCCAACTCCGAGAGTGTGTTTAAGTGGGTGAGCAATGTGTCACCGACCTCGGCATCCTCATTCTCCTTTGTTTCCACACCATCAGAACCAAAAGTTAGTGGACCTCCAGATAAACCAGGAGCTAGTCTTGCAATCCAAACAGCAGCCAGTTCTGGCTCACAGCCATCAAGTGTGGGGATCTTTTCCTCAACAGTGTCTGGCTCATCAGGTTCACCTAACACTGTGAATATAGAATCCACTCAAACAGTTGGAAACCAGGCTACTGGCAAATCTGGCAATGAAGGCTTCCCAAAGATCAATGTGGACAACAATCTGAAGCCAGGATTTGGAACTGGGAAACTTGATAAGTCTAACTTGGGAGCCAAGATTGCTCCGTCTAAAGCTAGTAGTTTTTCAAAGCCCATGCCTCTTGGAGGAGGAGGAAGTTTGCCTCTGTATTCATCTCCAGAAGGGGTTGCCACCTCTGTGAGCATAGCAGCTCCATCAGCTTTCACACTGAATCTTTCTGGCAATAAACTTTCAGGCTTTAAGGAAGTGGATACCAAGAGCCAGTTCAATGATGAGAAGCTTCCTCTGCCCCTCACCCCTCCTGCGCAGCTGCAGTTCAACAAGCCAGCTACTAATTCAGGAAGTTTTCACAATTCAAGCAGTGCAGCTTTTTTTCCAACGAAACCTACAACTACAGCTACACCTCTTTCAGCTGAGAAACCTCAAGCATCTCTTCCTCAGATGGTTGCCACTGTGGCTGCTGCACCAACCATCACTCAAGTAAGCCAGATTTCTTCATCTCTCAGCACACCTGTCTCTTCTCAGCAAGGGCCTCTGTCATCACCTGCAGCAGTACAGAATCTAGGACCTCCAGCATCCCTACCCCCAACACCCACAACACAGTTTGTTTTTCCTGCATCAAACACTCCAGTGCAAGCTCCATTGTTCACATCTGTGTCAATGCAACCCTCTGATCTTGATGAGGAGGACATGGAGGAAGAACCAACAGGTTCAGGAGTGTTCAGTGGGTTTGGAAGCCTTGGGGGTTTAGGGTTAGGGTCAACTCCATCACCAGCTGAAGCCCAAAAGAGCAGCCCCTTCGGAAGTTCATCCCCATTTATGCCCCAACAGCCTTCATCAATGTTTCCTCCATTGTCTGCACCACAGGGTCAGCTGTTTCGGCCAGCTGCTTTCAGCTTGCCTTCTGCTCAATCTTCACCACAATCAAGTGGAGCAAGCACTTTTGGGAGTGGAATGTCACCCCAACAAGGCCAGGCAAGTCCATTTGGAATTGGGTTTGGAGCTGCTACAAGTAACCCATCTGGGGGCAATCTTTTCAGTACAAGTTCAGCAGCACCTGGTACAGGGTTTGCAACCCCCATGCAACCTGGGATTGGAGGGTTTGGGCAACCATCGCAGCTTGGACCTGGGCAGCAAGCCTTGGGAAGTGCACTGGGAGCATTTGGTCAGACAAGACAAATGGGGGCTGGTCTGTCCAGCCCATTTGGAGGTGGGGTGGGAACTGCAGTTAGTAGTGGAGGTTTTGCAAGTGCTGCCACTGGAGGGGGTTTTGCAAGTGCTGCTACTGGTGGAGGTTTTGCAGGAGCTGCATCTGCTAGTGGATTTGGAAGTGCTCCATCAGGTACCCTGTCACAAAAAGTCATATAGTTACATATTAACCAAGAATCAACTCCTCACTTTTATGTATGGCTGGCCAGAAACTTGAGAGTAAACTGAAACATTGACATTTTCACAATGATCATCTTTTGCTGCAAGTCAACAGGAAGACAGGCATTGCTTGTGTGCTCTGCAATTTGCTGTGAAAGCAGGTCATGAAAGATGTTTACCTTGGCTCTTGTAAACAATCTCACTCAGACGGTGTGAAAAATGGGCAGGCTTTGCTGGAGTGGCTGGAGGTGGAGGTTTTCAGGCATTTGGTGGCAACCAAAGTGCAGGTGGTGGATTTGGGGCTTTTGCTGGTGGGGGAGTTTCCGGGTTTGGTGGCACCCCAACCCCGCCAGCCCCTACACCCCTCTTCACACAAATGAGGAAATAGCAGTACAGCTATATCGCATGACTTGTGGTCAACAAGCACACAAATCATAAAATATAGTCTGAGGTATCCATGGAGAACCCTGTGGAAAATAACTTGAAGTTGCTTGACAGCCCAATGTGATACTACATACACTCAAGTTTGCTCCCTGGGAGAGGCTGGTGCGTGAGGGTCTAAATATTTTAGTTGATGCAGGTTTGTCACTGCATTGATAACACTGAAAAGCTTATGTTTTCAGGTAAAAGACATGGCTCACATCGACTAATGGAATTTGGAAGTACTTCTGAGCAAATCCAAGCATTGAGATATTGGTCAATGTTAAATTGAACACCAGTGGTATGGACAACCTTCTGTAATTGTATGTTGCTTTCTTACTCTTCCTGGTTTGTCCAGCTAGTGAATGTTTACCTGTAGTCAAGTAATTCATTTCCTGGGATTGTGTTGGAAGTGACTTGTCCATCTGATTGCAAAGGCGTAACCTACTTTGTACTAACAGGCTTGAGTCCTAAATCCAACTTTGAAACTGTAATCCACTTCAAAGAGTTGATGCAATTCATTGTATCTAGAGAATTTTTTAGAGTTCTGATTCCTCACTCTTCCGGCCTTGGAGAGGGGGGTTGTTTCTGCACTGAAGAAGCTCAGTATTGGGAATCTAGGGTTTATGGCATTTGTACATCATTGCTTTGTGTTATGGGGAAGGATTGTTTTCCCAAGCCAAGTTGTAGTCTTAAAGGAACGACAATGTTGCTAATTGTTGAATAAAAATTTTGCAGAGTGGAATTGTATCTAGAATTGATAGAAATATTGTTGAACGGGTTTTTTTTTAATATTCCATATTTGTGCTGTAAAAAGTTTACTTAGATACGACTTCATTTCAATGGCTGTAAAATTGTGTGCCAATTTAAATGAGACATGGGTCCAAGTCCAAATTGAGAGAGTATTTAAGAGATGTCATAAACAATGAAATGCAAAAGTTTGATGTTACTCCAATAGAAGCATCAATCCTCTCCCTTTGCATATTATTCTTATTAACAATTTTGTCCATCATGCATTAAATCCTATTTTAATATCTTAGATTAATTCCATCACTTGGTTAGTAAAATAGATTTTGAAGTTTGTAGAGCAACCAAAAGTGACCATTGCTTTTCTACTTCATTGAGGTTCCCCAACTGAAAAAGGTTGTTTTATGGGTACAGATTTGTATTAGAGGTCACCCAAACTTGAATCTATGGGCCTCTTGTAACATGATGCATTTTAATGTAATGTGTTAGTGCAACATCCAAAGAGAAGTCTCAGAGCCCATGGCAGGTGTTTGACGCATGACAAACATGAATTTCCACTGCATTTATACCAAGTTTAATCCCTTGCCCCCAACTACCCTATTTTTACAACTTAATATGGACTAGGAATGATAGGTAAAGATAGAAAACATTGTGCACGAATCAAAAGACATTAGAGCATATCATAGATCAATTTTGGTGTGCAATGGTTGCTTAGGTTCTCCTCTATACATGCCATATACCACTATCTATTTTGTATTAACTCCCTTCATCTCAGGATTGTCCACAATATGAGTGATCAACAGTACAAAGATAGTTCAAGAAAAGGGGAGATCACACAAGGTGGACCAAATTTTGATGCAAATCATTATGGGTTTTCCACATGCAAGGAGCTTCTTTGAGACGTTTAATACTACCCTATCCCTAGGCCAATAGAAGAAAGTCTACAATGAACAACTTGATTGAGAATCTAATGATGCTATTGGTATTAGCATCATCGATGTCATCGATGACCATTTGTTGAGAATTGCTTTGCAAAACCTACCTCTCTACTAGCTCATATGAACAACAAATGAGGTTATCACACTTTTGGGGGCTGACAGTGAACTTGGTTGTGGTGTTGGAACTTGAAACTTACTTATCGTGAGGAGGAAGGTCAGCTTTTGCAGGGCCATTGATGCAACGTCCAAGATGGTCAAAAATGGAACCATGACAAGGGCAATCAAATGTTGCATTAAGTGGATTCCATTTCACAATACACTTCATGTGCGAGCAAATAGCTACATTTCCACATGCATTTCCCAAAGGTCAATTATCAACTTGCAGTTGTCATTACAAATACAACATAATGCATTTTCCCTGTTTCTCACAAAGAAGTTGTGAAAGAGGTTCTACAAAACAACACTTTGCAATCCATGGAAATACCCTTATTGTTGGCCACAGCAGATCAGTAAAATTGAATCACTTAAATTCCATCAAATGGCTATCTACCCATGTTTGTGACTTGCCAAAGTTATATTTGTGGAAAAATATGAACTCTAGTTGTTTTCCTACTACCAAAAGAGTAGAGAAAGAGAGATTCTCTTTGGTGTTTTTCAATATCAAGAGTAATTTTTCTCTTCATGAACTGAGATAGTGAAGAAGGCTCACTCACCCGAAAATTTGTGAAGGTTGTCATCACCATCTTTGTACACTGCAATCTTGCTAAGTCCCTCCTGTACAACACAGCCACTGAATGGAACTAATTCCTCAACATTGAATGGGTCAGTACCCACAACTGGTATGAAGTCCTTGGCCAGACCCTGTGGAAAAAAAATACAACATTTTGCCAAATGCAATAATATACTGTTGATCAACTATGTATTTATACCAATTTAAAAATGCACCAACTGTTGGATCCCAAGCCAAGCAACTAAAACTGATTTGAAGGAGCTGAATATTTGCAGCTTTCAGTGCTCACAGCAAAAGAAGTTTCTTCTTGTTCCATTTATGAAAATTAGTTTCACATGCTAGTTTGATGATGATGAAGAAATCATGAAAGAGGTCGAAAGAAAAAACCTCTACAGTATGCTGGATTTCTTCTGCCGCATTTGACAATGTCTGTTTTGAGATGGGAAGCATCCTCTGGGGATTGTAAGCCTTGACCCATGACTTTTGCTTCCCTAAAATCATATCCTTGATCATAATCCCAGCTATTGTGCTTTCAGTCATGCCTTGCCCACTGTCACCTGCCCTCCAAAAATAAGCATATCCTTAAAGGCATGGTAGTAGTACATTTTTCCAGCTAAAATAATATTATCTTCCAGCCACATTTCTCCTGAAGTCTGATGATAACAAATAAAATTACTTGAGCTCTCATGTCCCACAAACATATTTATGGATCAAACGTTTTGATGAAGTTGAAATTCACATGATCATCTACAGTGGTTTTGTCTCCAATCCTTCTCACATAAGACACATGACAGTCTTTAGTTGTCAAATTCAGATAACTTGTTTTTGTCAACAATGGTGAGCAGTTTTGTGTCTAGTAGTAGAGCAGCAAAGTTGGGTAACCCCTTCTTGTACAGGCCCATGCTTTTAGTATGCTAGAACAGAGGAATATCTTCTAGAAGGAAGATCGAAACTTCTTATTTTCCCTCTTGGGAAGAGAGGAGAGAAATTAATGAATGTGATAGAAAAATGAGTCTTTCTCTGTCTCATCATGTTTGGACAATCCTTTACATTACAATCCAGTTTTTGCTAGGAGGAGAAAGAGATGATGATTACCAGTAACAACGTATTGATCAGCTTTGCCAGCTTCAAGGGGTTCAGGGCCAATAATGTGTAATGCATCTGCTGGCTCAAACACCTGTCCATATGATTTTTCATTCAATTGAAAGGTAGCACAAAAAAGAAACAATTTTTCATCACCAAAGTTGTGGAGTTCTGCACTCTTTCCAAATTCACAAGATTTTTTGCAGCCCTGTTACATCACCTGAGTGGCATGCACACAGCAGTGCTCTCAAAACAAAAGAGCAACTCATAGATCTGTATTTGAGCTTCTGATTGCAATCTAAATCACAGTTTACACTAACAACACTGTTCAATCCCTGTGGTGATAGCAATGACAAACCTGGCCTGTCCACATGTAAAGAACCTCCTCTGCAGAGGTCCACCTTGCTTTAGCCCATTTTGCTAAATTTCCATATGGGTCGTGGAAGTCTCTAGGTTTCATGCCAGTGCTTGTGTCTTCTCCACCAAACACCAAAACATCAAAATCTTGTCTTTGCTCGATGTGCACTTAGTGATAGGTATCAGCTGTGTCCCACCATTGAGCTCTCCTGCTCCAAAAGCACCTGATCCACATTCACATATCTTACAAGAGGCTTTTCCTTCATACTAGTTGACAAAATAAAATACAGGCTGTAAGAACTGATTCATGATCTGCACTATATCCCAATGCGCTTTTTGGAGGAGGCAAATGACAAACAATTTCTGCAAATGTTCAGAATAGCAGCAGCAGCACAATAGAAGTAAAGAAGATCTCATCAGAAACTAATATCAAAAAATATTGCAGCCAACTTTTGTTTCATGGCACTTCTCTCTAAATCACCAAGCCAATTGTGAGGGGGGGAATGTGGAGATGATGATGCATATATGTATATTTCCTCTGGGCTCCCTTTTCACAGAAGAACCTAACACAAAAGGGAAGAAGAAGTAACAACATAGTACTTGACAGATCCCTTTGGGAGCTTAAGGCCAATAGCGTAAGTACACTTTGCTGTTTGTCAGGCATGAATCAACAGGTCATGGTTGATGGGAGAATTTGTAGCGATAACCAGTGCATTGGCAGTCACTTGGAATCCTTCTTCTGTGGGACTTTTGTCCCCTCACCCTTCAATCACTCGTGTCTCAGAGATTTTCCCTCCTTTCTTCACAATAGCATCTGCCAACCCGTTGATGTACCTATGATCCACTCCCCCAGAGAAGCACAAAAACTTCTCATTTTGATTATATTGGTATATGCCCTTGAATCAACACATTTTGCACTGGCTTAAATCTCGATCAATCAATGGACTGGAGTCATGATATCTATCATCTTCAGGAAAGAAATCACACTTCATGAGAACAACCTTCATAAGGAGTCTAACAATCCTATTGAATTTGAAGGAACTGTTGTAATCAACAATGTCTACTGTTCACTGGAGATAAGATAGGCTCAGAGAAGAGGGTGAAACTCGGCAGCATTTGCAAATTGTATAGCAGTGCCAATTTTTCCACTTGCAGGATCATTGCCCAAGCCTGCATTTCCACTTTGACTCCCAGATTTTGGCAAGCAACAAACTCCTGCAATCAATTTCGTCAATGTCGTGGTTTCTTGCTTCAAAGAACAGGTCCACAGAAGACAAAAAAGGTGGATTTGAAAGGGACCAAAAAAAAAACCATGGATTCAGAGCCCATCATCATCTCTTTGCTCCTCCACAACAGAATCTCAGAGCATGCAAGCCATAATTTTGTTTCCTTTCTGCGTAGATCTGTCTGTCTACTAGTGGTAAACTTTGGATCAAGCTTTGCTCATGCTGAAACACCTCTCTCAATTTGTCAACTGCTTTGTATATTTTCTGAAACACCAGAGATTAGTTTACACTTCATGTAAAAAAAATGGAAGTGATTTCCCTCCGGTCAAAGCTGTAAACGTATTTTCCTTTAGCAATTTGTCGTGAGCTTCTTTGGTATGAGCATGTGGAAAGAGATAGCCATCGACTCGAGCAAAATTGCATTGAATGCCTTCTTCCTCGACTGTACGCTCCACCCAGTCAATGGCTGTCTTGTAGCTCTCTGCAACAATCTGTGCAACGTAAAACCCATGCACATCTTCCACTTGATGGTAGAAATCATCGTACCAAGGCATTATATGTGCTGAGGTTCTGCCTGTCTGTCCTCCACCTGAAACACCACTTCCCACCCCGTCGGCAGTCCTTGTTGCATGAGAGAATTTGTTTCAGAAAAATATCAAGTCTGCTGCCAAATCTGATCATCATCTCTATCAATTTTACCTCGAACTAGACTTTCAAGAACAACCACCTTCTTGCCTTCCTTGACAGGATTGTAAGCTACTGTGAGACCAGCTATTCCCGCTCCCACAACCACCACATCGGTGACCGCCTTCCGCAGCAGCTTGGGGTACTTCACCTTCTGTTGTGTCTGATCCCATACTGTAGGCCTCAATCCCGGAATTGGCACCTTCTCTATCATCTCCGCTCCCGCCTGCACTTGCTGCTGGACTGCCGCGCCCTGCAGCTCCCCCTCGCATCCCCTCATGCATGACTTTCTCTTTCAAAGCTTTTCTATCTTCTTCACCATCGAAGCACTTGGAAGATAGACAAGGAAAGAAAATTGAAACCTGCGTTCAAACTACATAGATTGCAGCTCGTGTTCGAGACAGTTCCAATCTGGGACAGAGCTCATGCGATCGTTTGTTGGTTTCGAAGAAATCACTTACAAAGTTGTGTGCTTGGTGTAGAAGTGTAACGGCATTTTGAGCTTTCCGTTGTTGTTGTTGTTGTTGCCGACTGCACTCCGGCTGCAGCAGGAGCTGGATCTATTCAGGCTTTCCCAAGGAACCCATTGGTTTGATGATGGCAGCTTATCTCTTAAAGTGATCAGATTCAGCTTGTATAAAATGCAAGTTCTGCATGCCGATGTAAGAGCGCAAAATTCATGCGGAAGGGGAAAAAGCTCATTCAAAAGCCATGTGGATGATGTCGATGAGCGAGTGATTTTCAGGAGATATGCAAAACTTGGAGCAAAATACATCTATCGACACGAACTGCGAATATTAATTGCACTTAGAAAAAAATCTTGTCGATCAGAAAAATTCTCGATTTAGGCAGAGCTGAGATCCAAAGCATTCATCTTTGAAACTCTTTTATCTTCTTGCTTTGTGTGAGCTTTTGTGCAAGTTCTTTGTTAAAGAAGCGTGTTTCTGTTGTAGCATGTCTACTTCTGGCATCATATATATTCTTCAAGTAAACTTTCTTTAATCTTTTTTTATTTTTGTTGTTGCTTTGTTTTGTCTCTTTGCTTGCTGTTCAATGTTCCATAGTCATCATCAACCGGCTTCCCAACAAGCTTTCCAACAACAAATTTTGAAGACTCGATTATCTACGCCTCTTGTTTCTAAAGCCTTTCCTTTTACACTCTCTACTAGTAGTAGTTGCGGTGGTGAAGTTTTGTGGTTTAATGATGGATTAGAAATCTTGAGTTTTTTTTGTCTTTATGATCAACTTCAAGTGGATGTTGATAAATTTTCAAACTTGTACAACCTTTCAATTTGTTTGGAGATTGAAAACTTTGATGTCCATGTTGGGGTTGATGGTTCTAGGGCTTAAACATTTTTGTCCCAATTCTCTTGTTGTTACAATTGACTATAATCCACTTTCTATCTACTATTAATGATGAATCTACTCTTGATGAGATTTTTATTTCAGTTTCTTGAGGTGGATGAGAAAAAGTTGAATAATGTTAATAGAGGTGGTCATAGAGATAGCAAACATACTAAGGTTTGGGCTAATAACACATTTGACAAATTACGAATATTTCAGGATTAGGATTTTTAAAAATCTATTGCAAATGTGTTTGAGAGTGAAAATATTGTTATGGGACTCATTGATATGTTGTCACTATTTGTTCTCCAACTTGTGAAAAAAGACACAAGTTTCTATTCTTCAACTAGGTAAATATACTAATCTAGTTTTGTGAATTTTTTTGGTCTTATTGTTTTTTATTTGAGTTTTATATTTATTTTTCTTGTTTTTCGATTTTGTGTTGTGGTTGTTTTATGTTGTTCATTAGGTTTAATTCTAGTTGTGTTTTGTTGTAATGCACCATCTAGTCATTGATAAAAGGTATTGGCAAGCTGATTTCACAAAATAGAATTAACCTATTGTCAAATCAAGTATAACTCTTGCAATTTTATTGATGCAAAGTGTCATTGGGTTATGGTTGTTAGTGTTGAAGTTGTGTAACGGATGTTTGATGTTGGTCTTGGGAAATCTGCCAAGAAGTCAGATGTACTTTCTATTAAAAAAGAATGAAAGATGATATTGCAAGCCATTTGTCAACTCACTTTTTTAATTGTACTAAATTTGAGGTTTGGTTATTTTTGTATAAAGAATTGTGTTTCAAAAAGGGTGCTCTAAACTACTCAACGTGGATTTAAAATTAGGTGGATTTTGAAGAATTCTCTTTAGTTTTTTGCCTGCATGGTTGGTTTTTAGGTTTTGTCAATGAGTTGAAAAAAATTGATGGATTGATGTTATAACATGTTCCATGGATCAATGTAAACCTATTGTTGACTGCCCTGTAAATCATGTCATTGCCACTTTCAAGGAATTGGCCCTTAGATATCCTACTATTTGGCTTGATGATAAGTCATGTCTTCACTTGCTCTTCATATTCACTAGACCTAAGTGGAAGAGGAGTGATGGAATATGGTTTATTACTTCTCTGTTTGGCCATAATTAATTTTGATTAATTGTTGATAATGGATTTTTCACTTTCCTTGAAAGAGAAAGTTTTGTTAAACAAAATTAGAAAAGGGGTTGAAATTACATGAATGAAAGAAGCTCTCATTCCATTAGAGTACAGCATGGAGGTTATCGGTCATCAAGAACTCTTCCTATGCCCTAGACCTAAATGAAAACGGAGTGATAAAATTTTGTTTACTACTTCTCCAATTGGCTGTAACCAACTACAATTAATTGTTGATAATTTAACTTTTGGCTTTTCTTTCTTGAAAGAAAAAAAATTGTTAAACAAAACTAGAAGAAGGATTGAGATTAACACTAATGGAGAAGGCTCTCATTCCATGAGAGTACAACATGGAGGTTATGGGTCATCAAGACCCAATCTCATATATGGGAAGACAACTCTTTCCTTTTTCTATTTTCTATTCTTTACTTTTATTTTTGGATTTAAGTTTTTGTTCTTCTTTTGTTATGTTCATTTGTTTTTGGTTTTTTGGTTCATGTGCTTTTGATTGTGGTTTTCAATTGTTGTTTTATTTGTAAGCACAATCAAATTGACACACACTTGAGAGAAAACTTTACAATGTATAATCAACGGTCAATGCCATTGGTAGTTTGAAACAAATTGCAATTTTGTTGGAAGATTGAATCAGATTTGATGTATCACAGAATTAGGGATTAATATTTTTAAATCAAAATTTGAATTGTGTAATTTTAAAAAAAGAAAAAAAAGAGATTAAAAAGAAATGAAAAGAAAAATGTAAAAAAAGAAAAGAACAACAAAATGAATGTAATTTGAGTTATTTTGTGTTTGAGGTACCTATTGTTCCATGCTTTGGAGGTTTACTTTTGGGTTCTCTTTGTTATGTCATTTGTGAGGGTTTTTTTAAATGATTTTATTGATTATTATGAACATCAAAAGATGTAAATACCAACATGGTCGGACAACATGCAGATTCTGTATTGGAAAATACACATCCTTGGCTTCCTCACGGTTTGTTGGAAATTGAAACAAGCAGCTGGTTACAGTGCCTCCTTGAGCTAACTTTCTGTGAGAAATTTTAGAAAGATTTAGATCCTTCTCCTACTTGAACATGTCAGAGAATCCGAGAAATCGCCAGAAAAGGCTTCTGACATTCTCGAGGAATCTGAAACTCAGGCACTGTACAAAATCACCATTTCAGAGTGTCCCACAATTTTCCACAGCATACATTGAAAAAACCTTTAGCCTGAATTCACAAAGCACAGATAAATCTGCAAGTCTTCTTCCAAGCATTGACAATGAGGTAGGTCTACACTGTAGAGCAAAACTTGAGACATGATTTGCTGTTTTGCTCCACTCTGTGCAGCTCTCCTTCAAGCATGAAACAGGATAGATAGGGGTATGCTACATAGCAGAGCAAAACTTTCAGTCATCAATATGTTTGCTTGCTTACACTGTTGTTCAGGTCTCCTTGAAGATTTGCATATGGAGGTCAGTCATTCCTGTACTAAAAACAGAACTTTCAACAAAGCCTGGAACATCTCCTGCAAGAAGGAGCAACACTGATGTGCGATTGTCTAAGCTTCGGATTGATATGACAGAAGATGGGTGTTCTGCAACAAGTTTGAAGAGAACTGGAAGTTGTTTACACAGACCTGTGTTGAACCCAAAACTCTCAAATTTCACATCTTCTCAGCTGCCAATTCTTTCATGCCATTGTGAATTGATTAACTTGACATCCAACAGGCCAGGATTGGCATCTTATAAAACCTTCTATCTGCAAGACAGAAAAGAAGGAAACTACAGACAGGGAACTCACCAAAATGATGACTCAAAGAAGCAGGTGGATAAAATGTTTGAAAGTGGTGAACACAGCGGTGGCTGCTTTAACTCACCAAAAAGTGCCGATACTGAAAATCAATCACCAATCACAATTAATTGTAAAAATGTACATAGCTGCATAATAATTTCTAGTTTTGGCAAACACAGTGTTTACCACTATGATTGCAGACTGCAGCCTGTGAATCCCACTCTTAACAAATGAATGACTATTTACAAAGCAATGCATGATGACCAGATCATACAGATCAAATATCCCTTTAACCCCAATTAACAGAACTAAACCTATCACCAAGACTTGATTCACACTAAGGGTGTGTGCCTCAACATCCCCCCGCCCCCCCCCAAAAAAATCTAATTTACAGTTGTAATAACAATGAACTTGGTTTAAAATCAGTGGAGGTCCAATTGGTGTTGCGCCAACATAATACAGGCATCACTTTCCAATAGGGGGCCTGAGCTCGGGCGGACTGGGGTTGAAATGTTGTCTCCAGGAGTGCATTTCACATCTGGTGCAATGCCTACACGATCAATCTGGTGCAGTGCAGGAGATAAATACTTGGCTACTGTCACAAAGAGTGCAGAACCATCTCGGAGCTCAGTTACACTCTGTCATTGCAACAATTTGGTCGTCAGTTAGATCTATTGTGCCTAGAGACAAAACCCACATGACAGAAGATGCTGAACAACAATCATTGAACTTCTTACCACTGGTTTCAAAAGACAAAAGAACTTCAACATTGAATACTACAAACCCAAGAGAACTGATTAATAACCTTAGGGTAGCTGCCATATGAAAATACCTAGCCCATGCTAAACCATCTGTATGAACAAAGATATTTGTGCCACAGAGTGTAATGCATGAGCAAATTGACTACTTGTACTGAGGAATACTGAAGACCTCACCAAAAGGCCAATCGTCTGTCGAAGAAGGCAGATGCTCTCACCTGAATTTTTCCTTTGCCATATGTTTTTTGACCAACAAGAATGGCACGTCCATTGTCATGTAAGGCTCCAGCTAGAATCTCACTTGCACTTGCACTCCCCTCATTGACAAGCACCACCAATGGATCATGTGTTAATGCATGGCCATCAATAAGGTTGATGGGCTGCAGGAAGCCATTGCGATCGATAGTGTTCACTAATGTCTCATCACCATCAAGCCACATCTGTGCTACCTCCAGCCCTGCTTTCACCAACCCACCCTGTCCCCAGAAAAAGAACTCATTTCTTACTTGGATACCTAGCATCAAGTTGAGTTCTTGAGTCCACAAACTTCCCTGAACAATTGCCTTGTCACTCATGCCTACATATGAAACCTAAATCTGCAGCACTGGTGCTTAGCAAATAAGAGCATTTTGGTGTTCAGCAACAGGGTAAGGTATACTTACAGGATTATTGCGTAAGTCTAGGATATATGAATCCACCCCAGCATTCTCCATTGTTGCAACAGTCCTCTCCATGTCAGCAGCAGCATTCTGAAGTACTCCAACATCCACACAAGCAATAATAGCAATCACAACAATCAGTCACACCAGTTGGGTTTCTTTGCAGGAAGGTCCTATGACAAGCTTTAAATCTAAGTCTGACCCAATGGAATTAAGGAATGTACACAGGGCTGCAAATAGAAGAAAAGGGATTTAAAAACCTTTCTACATTCTACATTGTTTATACTTAATCCAGTAGGTCTGTCTTGGTAGGTAGGCATTCCTACCTGAGAGAATGCTGACAGACGAACATAACCAGTTTTCAAGTCGTGACCATCAGGTGCAACATGATGAATGATTGCTGAAAAAACTGGAGACAACAGAATTGTTTCACGTTGTAGCTTGACTTCTGTGAGCTCAGTGAGGCCTGTGGCAGTCACTCCATTTGTCTGCATACAAAATTTCCAGGAGTTGTGATATTCTGAAGATGAGGGTTTGACCTCACAGACAATCTATACACAAGCAATATTGTGGGAACAAAAACATTATTAACCATGAAACAAGTCCCTTCACTCACTGACATTGTCTACTGAAATCTAAATGTATCATTTTCATCTATGTACAGGTAGATTTGTAAGTAACATACAGGACGTCGCAGTTTTAAAGTAACTGAAGTGCCAGCACGCCCCCGAAGCCTGGTTGCCACTTCTTCATTATTCATCCCTGCCAACGCTTGATCTGCAATTTAATAATCACACTTCCCACAGTTAGCATGCAGAAGAGGTTCAGAATGAGTGTTGCCAAGATCAAACATGACTGCCAAGAGGCTCTTCACGGGATCCTTTAAGGTACCACCTCCTTTCTACAGCCCTATGTTTTGGCACAGCTGAGACTTAAAGCACACATCTTCTGAGTCAAAATTAGAGGAAGCACAACTGCTTATTCATGAACTCTACTACTCCTTTCTAGGCAGTAAGAATCCACGGTTAAGTAATCAAAACAATGTTGTACCACCCATAACTTTAAAACATGACCATCGTGGAAAAGGATATGAAGAGGCTCATTACCATCAATCTGCACCAATTCGTCCCCTGAAATTATACCGGCACGAGCAGCTGGACCACCCTCTATGGGTGATAGCACTACCTGCAAAGATCAAAGAGTCTGCCTACCTCAGATGGTGTAATACTCTGAAAAATCAAAACTCTGACAATACACCACAAAAAAATTTAGACAAAAAGCTCCACCTATTTTCAGATCAGGACCAAAGAAACTCTCTTGAAATCTGGACATCTGTAATAAATGATATCCATTTCAAATGCAAGAGCTCAGTTGCAGGTGTACCAGACGGCCTGAATCACGGTCTGATGCAATAAGAAGGCCCACTCCTTCCAAAGCACCTTCATTGCTGATACGGAAGCTTTCATACTCCTGCAATAGCGAACTCTTCTGAGATCTAAGTCTTTTTAAACTCAAGCTTGGATGAGAATATGTACAACTTTAGCCTCAAATATAAGCAAGGAAATGAATTGAAGTGGCAAAAAGAGAAAAAATTGCAAAGGAATGATGAACCAACCAAGAGGTATTGTACCTGAGGATTGACAATGCGTGTGAAAGGATCCCCTAAGGTGGCAAGCATGTTGCGAATCTTGGCATATGCAGCATCTGATGTCTTCAATGACAAAGTCTCTCCCAATACCTCTTCCAACTTGAGATCCCAATCTGCTTAAGGATGGATCCCATGAAGAAGAAGGTGTTACTATTTGAGCACAAAAAAATGCTAGTGTTTGCACAAGTGTCTTTCACTCTGTCTAAACAACATAGACAGCTAGCTCTGGGACTGACAAACAAAATTTGGCAGCAAATTTTGGGCACAAAAGTGGTTGAACCTTGATTGTTGAAGGTGGGATCCACATATGTCTCTCGCACAATACCCCATGCCTCAACCAAAGTCCTCTGTACGTTGTTCACCTGCAGCATCATTTCATTACAATTCATGATCCCCAGAAGAGTCAAACACAGACCAACCCTCATGTACACATGTTGACAAACATGCAGGCATGCAAGGAGGAGAAAACAAGTTTGTGGGATGTTGTATGTACCTCCCCAATGCTGGATCCTGGAAAGGTAACTGTTAGGCTCTCTGCTGCTGCAGACGAGCAGGTCTGCAAGAGAATTGCAGCAGCTGCTCCTGTTGCAAGAATTGTACTGGTGGCACTCTCGAAAGCCTTCTGCAGAAGCTTTTGTCTACAAGAATCTGATTTTCTTTCCTTGACAGGTGGAGTGTATCTTGACTGGCCATCATCTTGTTTCCTTCTTGCAGTTGCTGCAACAGGCCGATGCTTCTGCCACCTACTTAGTGCTCCAAAAGATCTCAACAAATGCTGACCATTCTCTAGTAACAACATGCTGCTGCTGCTGTTGCCATAGCTGCTCACAAGTTTGCTGCCAAGAAAGTTTCTCTGGAAGACTTTCACCTTCTGTGCTTGGTGGTACACGCAGACGATTTTTGAGAGACCACCGAAATGAGGCACCACCGGAACTGCTTCCATTCTTTCTTTCAGCGTTCTCTCACTCTCTCTCTCTCAACGGAGACAGAGAGTTGCGTTGTGGAAATCGAACAACAACACTCAACTGAAAACAGCTCCTCGCAACCACTGTGTGTCTCTTATTGGATTTCCATGAATCGCAACACGAGTACACACTCTCTCATCAGCATACGGAATTCACCTCTTTCGGAATCCCGAGACAAAATTTCCGGGAATCACGAAAACCCATCTTCGGAATTGAAAAAGCAACCACCTGACACTACTGCTCCATGCTTCTGACCTTCCTCCTCCCTCACACCTGAGTCTCCACTACTGTTCCTCTTTTGATCTCAGATCCCACCCAAAAGAAAAACACGCTCTTACCAATTGCTCGCGATAGTTGCAAAACTCAAACGTGAAAATCACACAAAGCCCTTGACTTCCAAGTCAAGATGCCTTCAAACACGAGGAGTGACATAAAGCCAAAAACAAAAACTTTGCAACGCACACGCAACCTGAAAATCAGGAGCGACGAGAAACCCCACTTCCTCCTGTGGCTCCAAATCTTCTCTTTACATGGGTAGAGAAAGAACTCGTGGGATTTGACGGAAACGATCGATCCAATACTGCGAAACACGCAACCTCAAATGCAGAAGAAACATTATTATTGCCCAAAATACTTAGAAAGATTCTTGTAGATCTTGAATGGAATCATCGAAGGGGAAAGAAAGAAAGAAAGGTTGCCTAGAGGAGAAAAGAAGAAACTCGGAAACGGTAAAAGAGGCAACTTGGCAAGCGTGACACGCCAAGAAAACCTTCTCCTCTTCTTTCTCTTCCTTTCTTTTTCCTTGCTCCCTCGTCCGTGGAACGAACGGGAGAGAGAGATACAGAGAGAGAATCTGGCAGGCGTAACGAATTTCTGTTGCGAAAAATTCTACCATTCACACGATGGAATCCCGCCATTCGCTCACCACCTTCCTTTTTCTTTGCTTGTTACAACGTTACAAGCCCAATTTCCCAGCTCTCTTCAGTTCCGGACCCACCAAACTGCATTTGAACCGTCGCTTCTCTTTTCGGCCTTTTTCAAGGCTCCTTTTTCTTCCTTTCCGGGGCAGCAAGCAAGCAAGCAAACAAGTAGCAGGTCTAAAAAGCCCACGCACATACACAACAGAAGAAGAACTTAGCCGGTCCAGGCCACAAAGCTCGCCGACCATCCAGCGACTGATTTGGACGCTGATGAGCGACATCGCTGACGCTCAAGGTTGCCCCTGCCTGGTCCACCACTGCTCAACCACCGCACCTTCCAATAGCTTGTTTCTTTCTCTTTTGCCCCTTCGTCCAGCCATGAAATTTCCTGCTAGCGTGCTTGTTTCTCTTTTGCCCTCCAGCCATTAAATTGCGTGTTCGCAGGAGCGGAGCGGAGTTGCTGACGGGAGCGGGTACGTAAGTCGGCCGGCCCAAACAGTTACGATCTCTGAGCATAGCAGAGCCTCGGATGTCAGATTTGGTGACTGAGTGCACGATTTCCTGTGCATATGCGTGGGCCTTGTGGTTGCACAACGTCCTACTTCTCTTCCTCATTCTCAAGCTCCTCCGCTTCTCTCTACAAGTGATAATAGTTTAGCTTCCTCCACTCACCAACAACGACATCGCCATTCGACCTTGTTTGCTCATGAAATCGCTCTCAAATCTCATTCTCTCCAATTCTTGCTAGTAATTTTATTGTTGTCAAATTCTTTTGTTCTTTTTCTTACATTTTTCTTCTTGTTCAATGAACATTCTTCTATTGCTCATGAATGTTCTTAGGAAAAGGCGATTGCCAGTGCCATTCTTGTTGATCGAGTGGGTGGTTCACACGAGTTTAATGTTATGCTCCATCTTCTTCTTGTCGCATTCTTGTTGCTTGGGATTGTTGTCTTTTTGCTCGTGATGCTTCTTACCATTGTCAAGCCTTATGTTCTTTACATCCTTGCTCATCATGCTCAATGTTGTCAAATCTTATTCTTTACATTCTTGCTCATAATCTTTTTCCTTACATTCTTGCTCGTGATGTTTGCCATTGTCAAATCTTATTCTTACATTCTTTCTCATGACGTGCTCTTCATGATGCTTGTACTCGATCTTATTATTATTATTCTCACATTCTTGCTCAATGCTTAATGTTTTGTGCTAACGATGCTTATCATTAATCTTATTCTTGCATTCTTGTTCATCATATATGTTCACCATGATGCTTATACTTAATCTTACTCTTGCATTCTTGCTTCCGACGTGCTCACTATGATATGCTTATTCTTGTTATACTCACGTTTTTGCTTAATAATATGCTCATATTTTCATATGAATGAAACAATGGATTTAACAAAAGCATCTATGAAGATACAATAGCAAGCAAAAGAGCATTTCTTTTGCATTCTAACATATGGAATCATGAAGGACCACATAAATTCAAAAAATACCATGTAAATATTCAAATGTGTTCACAATTGTAGCACTAAACATCAATATCTGATCTTGTTAGACCAGAGTCTTGCATAATTTTGTTGAATATGATGGATGTGACATGTAGTTCCTTGCCAATGAATTGTAGAATGGGAAACACGGATGTTAAGTGTCCAAGGTTCACAACATGCTCTGAAATGAAGAAATGAACCAATTTAGTATCATGCAATGCTAAGTTGTGAAAGAGAAAATCACACAATTTGTGCAAGAGTGGAACCCTTATGTACAAATTGAGCTAACTTTTTTTTTCCCCCCCTGAAACAGATATTCTCTACTATTAAAAAATTACTCACGAATAATAATTCATGTAAATGCTTTTAACAATTTAATTGAACTAGTGTACCTGGGAGTCTAGCAAGGCTTTTACAAAGGCTCAACAACATATTTGGGTTCATCACCCCACCTTCCTCCAAGTGGCTGGTGCAACAACCCGCCACTCATCAAAAGTTAAATGGATTTTTTCACAATGAAGAATAATCATGCATTTCAATTTCATATACCTATATATGTCAGGATTAGAACAAATGGCAGATCAACACCCATGAACAAATCATTGGACTTTTTATTTGAGATCGAAGCTATGCAAAACCATTGTGGAGACCAATATTTTAGTGAAAGTGTCGTGTTGCTAGTGACCACAACAAAACTGAATACTATTTAAGAATAAAGCAGGATTATTGTAACCACTTTTGATTCTGGACAGGGTTTGTTTGGGAGAGTGTGGAAAAGTTTTGTGTGTCTACAAAATAATTTGTAAACGAGAAACAAGTCGACTTACTTTTTCATGAAATCAATGAAAACATCCATGAGAGGATCAGCTGTTGGTAGATGGGATGTGAATGTACACACTCGGTCATAAAATCTTTGAATGCTATTTATTTGGGTCTCAATTTGCACTTGTTTCTGTGGCAGCATTTTGTGATGCACATCTGCACTCTTCCTGCCAATATTGCCAACCAAGTGATCACAGTCCTAGCACATCTGCTTTTATGGACTTTGGAAAATGATAACAACAAATGGTCAACCACAATTGATGAAAAGGAAAGAGTGGCAGCCAACTACCAAATGTCAGAGTTATTGCTAGGACTTTGGCGGCCTCCAAATTTATCTAGTCGTTCCATCATCTTGTTTGCAACCTGCCATATTTTCACAAAAATTACATAGCAAATTGGCTTAATACATGTAACAGAGTTCCCTCTCTAAGAACACGGTTTTAAAGCCCATCTTCAGAATATTTTTCTCACTTCGAGTTCAACATGTCAATCCAATTTTTTTGGGGGGGTGTGGAGGGATCAAACTTAAGAATTTTAAATTTTAGAGTTGTTGAAGCATGTGGATCCAAAGGACAGTATAGAGCACACTTCTTAAGGATGTAATTGTTGAAAGTTACTTCTGCAGAAAAGGGAGAACATGACCGCCATCTTTCTCGCCGATCTGTGCGTGCCACAAGCTGCAAGTGTAGATCTTTCTCCAAACTTTTCCTCAATGTCAATATCCTTTTTTTCCACCCAAACACCTGATCACGTCATACCCACTTCACAGATGAAGATAATACTGAAAATAGAACAACATTGAGAAAGTTTTGTGGAATACTTGAATTGATGTTAGATTTTTACGCAGTCATCAAAATGCTGAAGTATTGTGGGCACGAATAGACTCTGAAAGCCCATGGTAACAATTTTTAATTGTCTTATTTAGACATTCAACTGAAAAGGGTCCACAATTTCTCATGACTTCAGCATTAGAAAGTAAACATGTCAGTTTGATAGTTTTCATCAACCATGGAAACGTCTCGTGCAAATTCAATCATTGCCGCACATTAATTCACATGTTTAGGCTAGACTTAACTTCAAGGTAGTTTGATGAAAAATTGACCTTACTAGATTGTCATCTAGATGAGGCTGATGTGTTGCCACCTGCTTGACATTTTGCAATTATCAAGTACAAGCTTGTTCAAATCAGTGCCTCTCAAGAAAGAGTAAGAAAATCTTCACTGATGTAAGGAAATCTCCTCCTCCCTTTACAATTTGCTTAGAAACTCCATCATACGAATAAACTGAGTTTGGGTTTGAAATTTTATTCAATCCTTTCAAGAATCAAACTAATTATGAAGGAATTGGGGTTCACTAGATTCAAGAAAAAATCAAATCTGAAACTCAATGGGTAACTGTTTTAGAGAAGAGTACACTTTTCTAAGACTTGAGTTCAAGTTTACACCTTGTAATTAGATGATGATAGTGTACAAGTTGCGGGTGTCTGTGGTCTATTCTCAAGAACAGGTGAGAAATTGACATCCTTATTCAAGAGAGGGGAAGGTGCTGATGCATCCCCACTAACGTCATGAACACCCTGTTGTGCAGCATTGTCATTTCTCAAATCTAAATTAGCAACAAAAGAAAAACTAAATCAGCAACCACCCAACTCCTCTTCCAGTAACAGTACTACACTGACCATGTTCACATGTTTACAATGAGGAAAAACCTTGTTACAAAGCAAAGGAAATTTGACTCTCTGAAAATAAAAGTTTCAATTTATAATATCCAGTTTTTAATCAATCTGTAGTTCATGTCCTTATGCTCCATCTATGTTCTTGTTGTCTGGAACTGATGTGTATACTATTTCAGGAAGATGACAGAGAAAATCACACAAAAATGTCCAAAAACTGACATGAAAGCCAACAAAAGTATTGAGTTTTCAGGTTCATGTGCAATGAAAGATGGGTTGAAGTACTTCAGGAAGGAGGATAAGCAAAATGAGCTGAAAGTAAAGCTTTTTGGGGTATACCAGCTCTGTTGCAGGTGGGGTTGTAGAACTGCAGGATTACATCACATGCACATTTGTCCTTGGATCACATCACATGCACATGTTATGCTTGAGTGTATGCTATGCTATTTTGCTGCCAAAGTGAAGAAGTTCCCCTCCATTTCAAATTGCAAAAGCCAAGCCCTTAAAAAGACCCACAAACACTAAATCCTAAACCCTAAACCCTAAACACTTCAACTTGGTTGATATCCTGTCCCCAATCCAAAGCCTGACTGACACTTGCTCGATCTACAGCTTTCTTGCCACTGGAATGGTGGTGGATTGGGATTGAGAAAATGTCTGCATCTGAAGGATGATGCACTAGTTCTGCCATGGGAAGAGATGGGCAAATACTCAGACTCCGGTGCAGTTCAACCACAATCAATACCACCCTCTTGGGTGCCAATCCTGTGTTCAAACATGTAAAAAGTGGAGATGAAGTGTGATTTGGAACCACAAAAGGAGGCTTGAAAGGTGACCACCATCAGCTGCATTATTCTACTTAATTTCTACTTACATTCAGCTTTACTTGGTTGCAAGGGCTCTAAAGAGTCACCATACATCTTCAAAATTAGCAACTGCTGCGACCCAAAAGAGTGAGAAACATTTGGCCATAGTTCCTTGGAAGTGGAAAAATGATCTTCAGGGAGTATAGAAAAGTGCTCACCATCAACATCACAAAGAAACAGCAAGATGAAGAATTTAAGAAAGCTTGAACTTACTTTGCTAAGAACTGGATGGCTTCACCATGCATCCCAAGGATGAATTGCTCCCCTGTAGAAACCCCCAACATACGTGTACACTTCACCATTTGCTCCTATAATCTTTCTTTCAACTCCAAAGATGAGAAGAAGGAAGACCCCAACTTCACAAGTATGGAATCATGAACTCATGGCAGTCAGTCACCATTCAAATTGAGAGCTACATACATACCTTCAAGAGGCATTTGAGAAAGCTCTCGTGCATTTGATGCCATCATCCCTGAAGCCAATTCCTGTGGAAAAGCTCCTCCTTCCTGCACGAACTTGAGTCAAGATCCAATAAACACTCCATGTCAGGAAGCTAAAGATCCAAAGTCACAATTAATTTGATGCTGCAATTCTATTGTCAGACTGTCAGTGTATGATGAGCGAGGCACTTAGGCAAGCTCAGATCAGGGAAGACAAATTTTGAATAGATCATGCGTGCGAGCTAGATGTCAGGAATGTTGATAAGGACCAACAAGATGCAGGTCCATGTGGCATGCTTTCTTCAGACCTTGATGGTTTTCCTGATGCTTTCTGCAACCACAATGGACGACCGTGGAAATCTCACATGATTTGAATCTGTCAGCCCACATGATGCATCTCCATATTTTCAGACATTCAATGTCAACTCCTCAACTGTATGAATTCCTTGAATTGAATTGGAATTTATGATGAAGCAGACATATGTATGATTTACAGGAGGTTGAGTGCACAACCATGAAAATCTACAAGACCCATTTTCATCAGCATCCGAGACATTTGTGAACTGGCATTTGCATAATTCTGAAGGAGCTCCTTCCTCCTCCTGGATTGCGGTATGCAGCTGATGGTTCCTGGAACACTCTCGAGGCCTGAATCATTCTTCTTCACCCACTTGCTTCCTGCATGATCAGGCTGCTTCTCTTGGAAGCTGTTGTGAGCTCTACTACCATGATTGCCTTTGTCTTTGGGAGGCTCTTCTGATCTTGGATGTTGTAAGTTGGAGAATCTAACATCATCGGGGATACCCAGACACTCATATGGCTTCCCTAGCTGAGACCACACTCCCTGCTGTTTTCTGCATCCAAAAAAATAACCTTGAAGAATGTTCCAAAAACAAGAACTAGAGTCACTCTGAATGACAGAAAAAGCCAGCAAAATGGACACCCACACACCGTCATATCCAAACATGCAGTGCTTTGATGCTCACACTGTTGTGGGGATGATGGCTGTAACTGACTGACTGACAGTGGATAGCTGTGCGTTACCTGAAGAGTTTGTGTGCTGTTTTGGCAATGACTTCCCGGGCTACCAACTCCTCTTTGCTTGCAGCCATGATTGAATCCTGGAGCGACTCATACCTCGTCTCCTCCTCGTCTTCAGAAACCTAGAACGTCTCGACCCGGGACTAGGGAATCTTACTTATAGTGAACTCTTAGTGCCCGGTGGTGCAGGCGTCATGCATGATCAATGCGACTGAAATTCTTGAACATTTTGGAGGAAAAGGAGGCAGTAAAATTGTGAACAAGAAAGGTCATCGTACTCACAGCGAAAACATTGTCAAAGAGGTGATTGGTGGTGAATCGCTTCAGTTTCAGCTTGCGCTCCAACATCCGTTTCTTGAGCTTTACAAGAAGCGAACTTTGCTTCGAGTTAACAGGCAACTGCCACAACTTGGATTGTTTCTGGCGTGTCCCTTTGATTGATGATCTCGGGCTCATCTTCACTCTCGCGACTATCTGTCACAAAGACACACCACTTTCTTTCATCCGAGTCTCTTCTTCTTCTTCTTCTTCTTCAAGTCTTCTTATGAATCGAAACCTGTTTTGTCTCTACATGATTGATTACTCTGAGCTAGGAAAGTCTCTTATCTGTGAGTGTAGTGATCAAGAGACGAAGAGAGTTTGCAGTTTGAATGAGGTGGGACATGTAGATGTAGCCTGTGAGAGGGAGGGGTGCTAGTTTTGGCATAGCAAGTCTAGAGAGTAGAAGGAGATTCATGGCACTGGTGCAAGCAAAAGGCACATGCATTGGCGATTTTTTGTTGCCGCAGGCTTTTACACTCCTGCATGCCTTGTGAAAGGCAGTCCTCGAATGAACCCGTCCCACTTCTTCGCTTCCTGACGATCGCAGCTCCCTCGCTACATGGAGACGATGCCGCCGCCGCTGATATTAATGTCCTCCGCGACTTTAAATCTATGAATGAGCTTTCAATTGCTACAGTGACTACTGTCTTCGTCTTCTTCTTCATTGTTGTCACATCATCCTCCGATGTCTTGTTCATGATCGTCGCATCCTTGACTGATGTCCTCTTCTTCATTGTCAAATCATCCTCCGATTCCCTGTTAATTGTCGCATCCTCTGATGTCCTCTTCTTCATTGTCACATCATTCTCCGATTCCCTGTTTGTTATGGTCGCATCCTCTACTGATGTCCTCCTCTTCATTGTGACCGCATCCTCCGAATTCACAGCTCACGATCTTACACTTTTCTCATATCATCACCATTCCCAATCTCACCTTTCCTTTCCATCGACATAATCCACACACTCCAGGAAAACATTCTTGCACCACGGATCACAATTTTCATTCTTGAATGCAAAGTGCACAACAACCGCATGCATGAAAGCACCAGGATCTTTGGGCCATCAAAATTGCTGCAATGATTTGTGTGGCATAACAACAAAAATGTACTCACTAAAAAAACTGTAGTAAATGTTTTTCAGAGCATGCATGTTTCAGATCACCGGTAGCATCAATTCTTCCTCTGTTGTTTTTTTTTTTGGTTGTTGTTGTTGTTTTTGTTGTTACACCAAAAGTTCTAACAATTAGAGTGCTGATACAAGTGCAGCAGCAGGTATATTATACTCAATAAAACAGTAAACAAAATCTAGAGCAATGCACAGTAACCATCATCATCATCACCACCACCACCAAATTTTCTTCTTCAGTTGTTGCAGCAAAAGAACAAAAAGCTTTGTGATGATACCAAGTCTGCAGCAGCAGCAGCAAGAATATTATTGTACTCAAGATGGGGAAGTAGTAGGACATCCACAGCATGTTAATTTTGTTACCAGCAATTCTTGTGTTGTTAAGAAACAGCGTGATGATACAAAAGTGCAGCAGAAGAAGCAGCAGGTGCGTATAATATTGTTCCAAGAGTGTAGAGCAGAGCAGAGCAGAGCAGAGGAGGCAGTGGTAGTGGGAATGGACATGAGGCATGTGAAAGGTAAAGTTTGCAAAAGGGGGTTGTTATAGACTCTGCAACCGTTATTGCTGTCGATTGGCGTTGTTGTTGTTGTTGTTGTTGTTGGTTCTTTTGTAACTACCTTTTAACTTCACCTGAAATTTGAGAGAGATAATAAATAACTAACTTCTACACTATCTGCTCTTCTTCAAATTTGTCTCAATTGAAGCTGTGGGTTCTTTTTTCTTATTTCTTCATTTTTCCCCCCCTTTTTTTTGGTTTGGTGGTGAATCCATTTCAACTTATACAAACAATTTTTTGTGAAAAAAATGAGCCAAAGTAGCCAGATTTTGAGGGGAAAAAAATTCTGAAATTGCCATATTTTAGACACTAGATTATTCCCACATGTCGCAAAAAATTTGCAGGATTATAAAATTTTCTACTTCCCTCTCTGCCCTGTAGCCAAATTTGAGCCAAATTTGAGCTCTGTGCTACTGCGCACTACCAGTTGACAATCAATTTTTTTTTTTTTTTTCTTTATGTTTTCATATGGTTTTCAATAATGTATCATTATTTCTGTCTATGTTTAATTTTAATTTAAATTAATATACATTTCATGGACATGAAAAGACACATGTTAATTTATTTTTTTATATCCATGTTGATGGGGATATGGAAAAAGAGTGAGGTAGTTATAAAATGGAGGTAGTTATTTCAAAAGGTGAGAGATAGTTATTTTTAAAATTAATAAGAAATGAAAGTAATTATTAAGAAATAAAAATGAAGTAGTTAGGCTTGAAAATTGAAAATGAGGTAGTTATTTCTGAAATTGTCTGTGGAATGGTCCATGGACAAACCATATGAAGGATTCCCAAAAATCCCCCATATACCAGTTCTGATTACTTGTACCTGCAATTTGGCTAATTCCTCTTGTGGAGAATTGCCAATATGTTGACATCACAAAATTGAGGGAGGAAAAAAAAAAAAAAAACAGAAAAAAAAGGACTAAGAATTTGATCAAGCATCGGGATTGAGCAAAGGATAAAGGAAAGGAAATACAAAAAACTAGTTTATGACTTCAACAA
>Ga0116227_10003003_pt1 | contig 37880 bp, 28 predicted proteins | sample S1TSphgellanicum_FD_89693 | JGI IMG/M metagenome (GOLD analysis project Ga0116227, IMG submission 89693) | Host-associated microbial communities from peat moss isolated from Minnesota, USA - S1T2_Fb - Sphagnum magellanicum MG | ecosystem: Host-associated > Plants > Peat moss > Unclassified...
CCACATAAGGTCCTCTAACCAAATGGTGGGTAGGGGAAACTCTTGCCTACACACCGCCCCACCGCCCCCCCCCCCACCCCCCACCCCCCACTGAGCTTGACTTGAGGGTGCCAACAGCTTGTTAGCTTTAAGTCTGTTGTGTTTCCCAGAAAAAACAGAGATCGAAGGTTCTTTTTGAGATCAAGAACAGGACAACACTGCTCTACACCTAGACCTGCAAAGAAACCTAGTTGCATAAAGAGATGTAACTCACCTTCCCACCTTGGAAACACATCAAAAACCCAAAACCTTGAAAAAAAGACCTCCAGCTGTGTAAAGAAATCCCAACCCACAGGGTTGAAAAACCATCCAAGTGCATTGAACCTTTGAAAGATTTTCTTTTTGAGGTTAGGTAGGGCACTCAGCATACATATATATCAAGTGGTGTGTCAGACTATGGCCTTGACATTTACATTAAAAAGTACCTTTAGGCGAAAGAAGAATTATGGAAACTCAAATATTTCACCATGCAAAAATATAATCATCAAGAAAATCCTCTAAAAGAAACCAAAATCCTTCAAGGGGCGAAGTCTTGTATTAGGACCCACACTGCAGGTGTAACAATTGCTTAAATTACATGGTTTTTCATCAAAATTGAAATTAAGAAAAAAAATTATGTAATGATATGTATTTTTTTTTTAAAATTATAACATACCTAAATTTCATAGATTTCCACCTATGGAAAAGGACTCAAACTATGCACTAGTTTAGCATTGTAACAACTCCTTTTTATCCTAAAAATCAAGGTTTAGATGTTGGTGTTGGATTATACAATTCTTGGAGTGTTACATAATATATTTACTGATTTTATTGGGTTAGGTTTATTATTTAGAAATATATTAGTAATTTTGATGGAAATATATAGATTAAATGGCCACTAAAAAGAATACAATTTGTTCAAATGTAAATTTTAAATGTGTAGAAGTCTTTTGAAAAAGATCTAAAATTTAAACTTAATGGTTCAAAATGTGTGTGAAATCTCCATATATTATTTAAAGTAGTATTTATGATATATTATATTATTTAAATAGTTATTAATTATATATGGGTTTTGAAATTCGAATTGAAAAAATCTAGACTTGATTGAAAAGTCTCACGAATGAAAAGTTGGAATGATTAGAAATACTAGAGATCAAGGAATTGATCCACATATCACAACCATCCACATTAGGGTTGAAGGATGTGTACTCCTTTAATGTCAAGCTCAACCAATTCAAGCGAGAATCACACTTGAGTAGATTTTGAACATTTTGTGCACTCAATGTTGTAGTGATGGAAAATGTCTCGAAGCAAGCCACCCACTAAGAGAGAGATCAACAAAGTCCATAATGTTGTGTGGGCAACTATCAAGTGCATAGCTCACTCATTAGAAGAAAAAGATGTTGATTCCGATAATGATTTCTTCTACACACGTCTTGGAAGTCCGTCAAAACCCATCTTCGTGGAAACTAAAGAGCACATGCAAAGTGATAGTGGTGTAAGGTGTTCACAAATTTTGTTAACCTATGACAAGAAGATCGTACATTAGGTGTTGAATGTAAGAACAACTGGTTGTTGTTGTTTTCATGTGCACTCTGCAAAGAAGTCACTTGAAAAAGTATCACATACATTACCTTTTAGATCGAGTTCTGGATCGAAATTACAAACATTACCAATTTTTGGATTGAGTTTTAGATCAAGATTGCAAACATTACCACCTTCTAGATCGAGTTTTAAAGTGAATTATAGACGAAAATCACTAATAATACCTAGGTGTCAATAGGGTTAACAAAACCTCCTACAAGGAAACTTGACGAAGAATGGAACAATTGTAGAAAAGAACCATTTGCCAAGGTTGACCAACATTTTGTGAAATTCTTAGTTGGTGTATCAAGTGTTAAAATTTATAGGTTAAATCATTTGTTCCTTCACACATTTATAATTGATTTTCAAATTTTGATTATTGTTGGTTGTAGAACACTTAGCCCCATCATGCATACTCATAGCATAAACCAATGAGGACCGTAAATTATTTGGAGCTGAGTGATGTAAACAATGAAGAAGATCTGGAAAATGAATTTAATCCGAAGGTGGAAACATATTGAGCTTGGTATGAAGAGAATAAAAGGGATAAGATGTGTGAACGTGTGAAGCAACACAAATTTCAAAAAATAGCTCACATAGAAGAAGGTACGGTTCAAGACGCTCGAGTTCTTAGTTCTAAGGTTATGGCCTCCAAATCTTTTCACACTTTCAAATGCAAAACTTAGAAAGTCATTGTAGATCTTTCAAGAAAATTAGCATTGTTTGCTTTTGAGCATGTTAGGAATTAGAACATAGTGCTTAACAGATTGTCATTGAGAAGTTCCTTTCCCATTCGTTGGTTCAGGGCATGCTTGCTAATTATTTTGTAGATATGTAGCATGTGAAGCATAACAATGATGTAGTTTCAAACATGAAGTCAAGCATTATTGAACATCGAACAGGTCAACACAAGTCCCAATTAGTTGTTATGGAAATTATATGTATGCTAACATCTAGTTCATCCATTGCTAGCAACTTGGGGGTGTTGTAAAATTATTTAGCATGGATAAGTGCAACATTCGAAAAACCCTAGAAAAGTGAGTACAATTGGATACCATGAGGGATGTTTTCTAGGTTATAGGAAAAAGGGCTAAGGCTAGACATTTTGACTCCTTGCCACAATCCATGAGAGATTTTGTTGTGTAGTTTTGGATTGATCAAACAACAATTTTTCCAAATCGGAAGGATGTGGTGAAATGTTGAATTGATGTCAAAGTGCATGAAAAACATGCAGTGCACTATTTGCAAGTTTCACAAGTATGTTCCTACTTCATTTTGGATATTTGATTATTGTTATAATGCTTACCCTAAAAGCATTGAATTGCACAAAACTAAGCAATAATGTTATGAAGGTTACCATGTTTGTTGACATAATGACTGCAAAGGACTTGACAAGTTCTTCAATAGTGTAAATGAGATGTTAATGATAATTCATTTTCACAATTACAAGGAGTGTTTGTGCTTGGGTGATGAAGTAATGGTTAGAGGTTCCATAGTGAATCCTTTTGTCATGGCTCAAGTAGTGTTTATGCTTAGGTGATGAAGTAATGGTTAGAGGTGTTTAGTAAGTCCTTTTGTCATGACTCATGTAGTGTTTGTGCTTGGGTGATGGAGTACTAGTTAAACATTGCTTGGAAGTCCTTTTGTCCTTCCTCAAGTGGTGCTTGTGCTTGGATGATGAAACAGTGGTTATAGGTTGTTATGTCAATTATTTTGTCCTTGTGAAAGTAGTGTTTATGCTTACTACTGCTAGGACCTTAAAGGAGTGTTGAAATCAACACTTAAATTGCTAACTTTTGAATGGCAATCCTTTGTTAGCAACGCAATCCTTGGTTTGAGGTCCAAAATCACCATTCTTTTTGGTGATTTGCTTGACAATGAATTATATGACAATTTTAATTGAATTGGCCCATGTGCTAGACTGCTGAAATTGTGTGATATATTATAAACCTTTTTTGAATTGTTGTTTTGTATTAGCAGTTTAGGGTGATCCAATGAAAACTTAAGGTCTTAGATGCCATTTATGCAATATTCTATGAATCAGTTTTGTTGTAGGTTAGCTAATGAATTGAATGTTAATTATCCAATGGCTTAAACAATTTTTTACTTTTAATTGGTTTCCTTATGAAAGTCCACAGGATTTGAGGTCTAATCCAACTTAGTAGCTAAGTCATTTGCAAATGTCAATTTGCTCTAAGGCTTTAACTTGGAAATTGAAGTATGTTGGGCTTGAACAACTAGTCCTTTCTCTTCCCTTTCATTGAATTCTCAAAGTTGAATTGATTATTGTTAGATTAAGATTTAATTGAATCAGAATTGCATTGAGACTCAATTTTGAATATGATTCAATTGATGAATTGTATTACTTAATGGCAAGTGAATCCATGGTTTTTGATATAAATTGGTTTTGTTCTATGTTGTGCTATTAATAACAACAAGATTTTGTTCATGAATAAATGTTAGACAATTGCAAATTGTTGGTAGTTGGTGATGGTCTTTGAGAATCAATAACTTAACTTTATATGTTTTGTTCATGGGTTGACAGAGTTCACTTAAATTGGACCACATATTGTGCATGTGTGCAATTGGAATTTTTCACAATCTTCAAGACTACACATCTTGAAGTTCCCATCTTGCTCACATTATTTCAATCCTTGAAACCATGGTTTGTACATCGATTAAAGCTTTGGAACACTTGTTATTGCCGCTACCACATGGAATTGAAGGAGCTCACACTTGTTATCAATGATATGTAAAGCATTGGGAAAGGGATCGATGATGCATGTGACTACAAATGTAACGAAATATGCCATGTTGAATGTGGCCAACAAGATGTTAATTGTTCAATAGCCATGTGCTCTACAACCCTAGCTATATTTACTAACTTAACTACTTTGTGGACATTAGTCCTATGTTCCAAACTTGCTTTGTCTTTTTGGCATGTGAAAAGTTGCCTTCAAGGCAATTATTTAAAGTGTGGGGTCAAAAATTTAAAAATATGTCCAAGGGAGTTGCAATGTGATAAGCTAATAAATTGGAAAAACATTGACTATGAAGTGGTTGGAAAGATAGATGATGGGATGGACAAGAAAGCGCAAAAAGTTGAGTACCATGAAACCCAACCTCAAGAATTATTGCAATATCTAACTCCATGTTTGAAAGAATTTATCCTTCATAACTATGTTCATAGATGGCAGGATCTTCAATTTTAAAAGTGTTTGGAAAATCTTGCACATGACACAATGCTCTCGTGTGTTGATTTATTCAAGAATTACATTCTAAATATTCAGAATGAGATTCAAAGTATGCATTGGCATAATTTTCAAGTGAGTATTCTTGTGCACATTTCCTATCAACACCCCTACATTTGACCTTATTGATGTAGAGCCTAACATCATCAAGCAAGTCCATTATTTCATTTCTGATGACACAAGCCATGACATTTTATATGTCCAACATGCATTCATGTTTCATTGGAACCATTTATAAAATGTAACATGCAATGTGAACAATCACGTTGTTTGGACAAATGGTTGTTCAGGTCAGTTTTAAAAGAATGAGGGCATGGTATTTTGTATCAAGATATCCAAGTCTTACTACTTCTAATGGTAATCCAAAGGGTTACTAGTTGGTTTGGAATTTCTTTGCCACTAAACATGGGAAAGGGGAGGTTGGTGGAGCTAGGACATTGTTGAAACGGGAAGTTAGGAAGGAATAGATCAAACTTGTAGGGAAGAAAATTCAAAATGCAGCTAAAGTGGTTGTATATTTAAGGTCAGAAGCTAACAAATACCATGTTGCTCATCCAAAGGCTAAACAACATATAAACAAGTTTTTCCATGAAATCAAGGTGGGAAATGTTGACAAGAGTAGACAATTAGATTGTTTGACAATGTAGGGGAGTGATTTTAAACACCAAGTACAATCTTTGTCTGCTAAAGATCCAACTCTTTGCCAATACTATCAATTGCTTACTTCTGTGTTAACTACATTGATGGCAACCCTAAAAGTGATTTGTGAATAAGGAATGTGTTCTTGAATGGACTTTGACATAGTTGAGGCCCAAAAAAAATCTAAAGGTATGAGAGATGATGTATGATTACGCACCCCCAAGCTCCTTGATAGACTCAACTACGAATCTAAGGTGAAAATAACATAAGGATAAGGAGTTGGGGTATGTTCCTTGACTTGTAGCACTTTGGGGGTAGAGGGGCGTGCTAGAGCTCTGAAATCGGGACTAGGATGAGTGGCAAGCGGGTCAATTATTCACACAAACCTATATAAACAAAACAACAAGTTGGTTAGTGCATAGTTGAAGCATTTTTGGTGCACGGACGAGCCACAAGCAAACATGGACTCACAAGACTCACCACGGCCCGAATTTGGGGGAAGTCACCACCTTCCCTTTTATAATATTCTCTATGCCTGATCATAGGGCCTACACCCAAATGTCATTTTGTTTTGGGACTCCCAAGTTGGGAGTCTCGAAATTCCCAAAATTGGGACTTCTGAGACTTTGGAAGCCCATAACTTTTTGTGAAGACCTCCGATTGAGGTGAGGTCTCACGCAAAGTTGTAGCCCTTTTCAAGAGCTTTCCAACGATATGTGGCACGCCATTTGCTCAAAAATAAATTAAGGCGATTCTTGACTTTTAGTGGTCGAGAATCAAATTGGCAATTTGACTCCCGACCCTTCTTTTGGCCATAAATTATATTTTAAGTACCCCAAATGGGTCATAAGAGCCCATTTCAAAAATTTATGTCTCAAGAGCTTTCCAATGGTATAAGGCACTCTTTAATCCAATGAGTTTTGACCTTTGCAATTGATATTTGAAGATTCGGGAGTCCATCGGGACTCTAACTCCCAAAGTGGGAGCCCACTTGGGAGCATGTGGGTTCATTCCCTAACACTCTCTCCTACACTCTTGGGAGCATGAAATGTGATTCCCAATCTTCATTCTTGGCCCGCACCTTTGCAAGCCCTTGCCTTGGTCACGAACCCAAGGTTAAGGTTGTGACATATGATTCAAATGAAGAAATAGAGGTTGGTATTGATAGTGAATGGATTATTGAGAATCTATGTCCATGTGATAATGTAGTAGTACCTACTTCAATTGATGAACCATTTTGGTTCTTACTTGTCAATAAAGGTTCCTATACCATAGACACTTCCTTCAATGATGAAGATGACAATGATGAAGATGGCAATGTGTGGACAAAAGATGTGGTGGTGCATGGTTTTTGGTATTAAAGATTGGCTATAAGGAGTTGATTTTACACATTTCGTGATGATAAACATCATGCCTTTATGTTTTCACACTTGATTTTGGTTTCAAATTTTTCTATGTCACCTATTTGTCATGATGTGAAGGGCAACTATGCCACATATGAGCTCACCCAAGAAGTAACATAAGTCATTTTGGAGGCCTTCGAAGACGTTAGATTATTGGACTAAAAGCTAGCATTAACCAAATATGTAGAAAGATAATTCACCCCCATCAAGTGCATTGCTAGTGAAATTTGATTGAAACCATGTGCCAATCTACTCTTGTCACTATGAAAGCATTTGTGCATGGTTTTAAACTATAGACTAATTTTTGTTTTTAGGGAAATTTCCAAGTTATTCTCATATGTGACTTCAACTAGAAAGCAATCACCATAAGCATATTGGGTTGCTACACAACTCAATATACAATACTGATCAACTAGCATGCACATGAACAAATTTTGAAGTGTTTTGGCATACCTACACGGTTACTTCTAGATATTATTCAGCCTTGTTCACATCAACCTGCATTCATGACTGGTGAGTGTCTTAAATTGGGCTTGAATTTGTCTTTATAAGTGATTGAAAATAGGAACTTGTGTGTCTTTTTATTAGAATAGTTGGCTCTTGATGGACTTGTGGAAAATTGTAGGTTGGCACTATTGCTTAAGTTTTGAGAAGGATGAAATAACATAATTGACTAAATAGAAGCAAGTTGTTTAATTTCTTATGTGTAAAACATACATGGTCTAAGGATGGGGGGTTAAAAGTAAGTTTTAGATAGGTTGACTTTTGTGTACAAGATATTCAAGGTCATCTATTGGTCAATTTGATGGTAGATTCTCTTGCTACATAACTCTCCTAAAAGCATTAAGAACCCTTGCTAAATGTGTTGTGCACCATAAAAAAATGTTTTGATCTAAACATTTTAATTCTAGTGATAAAAAAACATTGAAACTACAAACTAAATGAACATGTGATAAAACAAACATTGAAATCTCAAGACTTTTGTTGAAGTGAATATTTAAATTACACAAATTTATTAAAAAATTGCAAGCTACAATCTTAAGATTGTAGCTGGTAAGAATTGATGTTGCTACTTTCAATTATCAAATCAACACATTTTTTGGTAAGCTATTCATGGTTTTTTATTACTCATGTAATCTTTTCTTATAGTCATTTTTGCACAATTGAAAAAAAAATTCAGACTTGGGTAGCATTAATAAAGATCATTACAATCAATCTAGATGTACCAGAAGGTAATACCCTTCAGTAAGGACTAGAGGTAGTCAAACTTCTATAAATTATGAAATACCCATTTATTGAACAAAAATTATTTAATATTAAGAACCTTCCACCTGCAGTTAGTATTAGGAAATGAGCTACGATGAAACAAGAAGGTGAAGGTGATTTCCCATGCCATATTCACCTTTACACATTGCTAGAACCTATGCAAAGTTGTTTCAAATATTCCAAACTCACAAACTAAATAATCCATTTGCACACTCTAGTTTATTTTGGTTCTCCATGAATTAATTGTTAGAGTTTGATGCCATAATGACCACAAGGAACCAAATTCCTTTCAAACATAATGTTTCATCCAAATATCCTCCATCACATTTGGAAGTTTGATGGAATGTCAAACTTTCACAACACAGGAATGTTGCAAACAAATTTTTTAATAGGTTTAAACATTTTTCCTTCCATGTTTGGTTATGTACCTTGTTAGCATTTCCTAGTTAACCCATCTCCGTACAACAAGGTTGAATTAGAGTTTTTCAAGAGGTCCATGGAACATCTTGCTATCCCCCCCCGCCCCCTCCTATTTTGGTTTGGTACAAATTCTTACCCTTTTAAAGGTTCCATAAAATTTCATTTATTTGTGTTATGGCTGTAAGAACCTTGAGTGGGTACTTACTTCAAAGGCATGACATTCCTTGGGTAACATTATCCTAGTAAACCCACTTAAATTTAGGGGAGGTTGGAAGTTTCTAAAAGCACAAATACCACTAGCGGGTTTGTAATATTTCTTTGATAACTCCAAGCCATTACCCACTCTTGGTTTGTCTAGTAGGGGAAATAAGCGCTCTTGTCCATACTGTAGGAATGTTCTCAAAAATTCTCTCCCAAATGCATTGTTCCCCTTCCACCATGTTAAACTTGGTTTTGGCCTCCTCCCATGTGTAGAATCTATTGTCTTTCATTTGCCATAGATCATTGGACCTAACACTTTTAACCCCTCCTTGTGTAGAACTTGAGCTCTTTAGATGGAAACTTTAAATTTAACCCCCCTAAAAGTGACCTCCACCATAACTTGATATTTTTTATGGATTCAAAACTAAGGGAAGTTGGACTTGAATTCCCCCACCATTCTTTTCCAAGCTCACATGATGTGCCCCCATATTCTAAATCTTGGTGGAAACATCTAACCTTTAACCATGGCCTAGTGAAGATCTAATAGCCAACTCCCATGTCGAAATGGTTTACACCTAATTAACTTGTACCTTATTATAATCTTTAAACTATAATCACTATATTCCATGGCTAGTAGCACCCATTTACACATTAATGTCATCAACGCATCTTCTGGGTTTATTAATCCCAGATCACCTATTGTTTTTTAGATGCAACTGTCTATTTAGTTGACCTTAGCCCGAACGTGGTGCTCCTTATTGACCATTGAAAGTTTGTCAACAATGTTTTACATTTTTTGATAGTTTTTGTGGATCCTCCCCATACTATAATGAAAACCCACAACATAAAAGTTAAAATCAAATGGATGATCATTGCTTTTCATGTTAAAAGCATATGGAAAAAACTCTAAAATCTGAATTTTTTTGTAGCTTTTCATTCAACAATTCATCAACATTATTAACATCTAGGTCCAAGCCGAACATAACACTCAATAACTTTAATAATTCACATCTTTAGCCCATTTCTATTTATTTTTTGCAGCCCAATTAGGTAGTTCTTTGTTTGTTGTACGACATTAATAGGCTATGGACTTATCCATGCAATTTAACTCAAGCCCACTAATGTGCAAGAACAACTCCAATAGATTGATAACATTTTGCATGTTATTCTCTTCGCTTTTAATTGATAATGTCGTGTCATCAATGTACTTAAAAATTGTTTGTTGTTTCTTACTTCCATGCAACAAGATGCCTCTTACATCCCCTAACCTTATTGCCTCCTTGACCATGAAGTTGAACACTTCTACAACCAAGATGAATAATTAAGGTGCCAATGAGTAGCCTTACTTAATTCCCCGGTCAAGTTTGAAAAGTTTGGTGATGTTTCCATTGAAACAAACATATGTTTTTGCATTGTTAAACAACACTTGAACCATATTGGTGAATTTGCAATCCATCCCCATCCTTTCCAAAACAAGAAATAAAAATTCTCAAATTACTTTGTCATAAGCTTTGCCAAAGTCTAATTTTAAAAGTACCATTGATTGGTTGGTACGTTTGGCCCAATCCATGGTTTCATGGACAAGAAGCTCCAAAATGTATTAGTGTAATAGGAAGGCAACCTAATTCGTGTCCACCACTTCCATGAACATTGGTTGGAGCCTTACTTGCAAAGCTTTAACATGAAATTTGTAAGCCATGTTTAAAGAGTAATTGGTCTCCAATTATTGATATTTTCTTTGTTTCATTATTTAAACAGTAATGTTATTAGCCCTTTGTTCATCCTCTTGGGGAAGTGACCCACCTCAAGTGTTGCATTAACCATTTTGCAAGTATTATCTTATTATTTCCTAGAATAAGATTTAAAACTCCAAGACTACTCCATTTGGCCCCTTGCCATGGATTTGGCAACAACATGCAACTCTTCACTAGAGATGCGTTATGTTAGCTTGAGATTCATTGTTAGAGTGAACATCTTTGGCATTGAATCCAAAATGATGCATTTCAACTTTATTTGACCATGCACCTCCTTTTGGGCCTTGTATATATTCTTGTAGAAGTTATATATCCTTTTATATTTTTGAGTACATGTTGTGTTAAATAGAATAACAAAACTTCAATCATCTACCAATTATCTATTTGTTTAATAGTTCAAGATTTTTCCTTTCTAAACCCATTGAGATTCCAAAAGGTTTGTTGCAATGAATACTTAATCAAAATTACTTTTGCACCAACTTTGAACCATGAAAATGGATTTTTCATGTCTTTTAACCTATTTGTCCATAATTATAAAATGTTTTTCTTATAAGTTTTTTGCCTAGTTCCAAAACTACCAACAACAACTTTCTTCCAGGTTTAATTAAAATTAAACAAAGAAAAACTACATAAGCAAACTTGTAACTTTCAACATGAAACAAACATCCTATTTTTGAAGTACACCACTTTTTCACAACCTCCTTTCCCTTATGTTTAATTTTTTTTTCCAAATCTAGATGATGTGCAAGCTTTTAGTAAGATAATTCCCTTTTCTTTCCTAATTCCTCTACTTATCCAAATAAAATCTTTCTTAAAGAAATTTGTTTGTAAGGCATATATTTTCTATGTCCTCTTTTCACTTGCTCTACCTTTTTTCTTATCTATCAAAAAGAGAAACCCTATATATATATAGGGATGGGGCCTATCCACAATAAATACAAGGCAAATAAAAACACAAAAACACAAGCCATTGAATAACATAACAATAAAGACACTAGTAATATATACACAAATAAAATAGATGATCATATATTAAAAATGCATCATCTACCATAAATAAGATAGTGATGAAGGTGCACTAGTTGCAATGTGTGGAATGTTTCCCAAGCATGGTAGCACATTTGAGAATTGCAATGGCATGTGCACGTTGGAGGGCTATGGAGACATGTTGTCGATAATAAGAAATAAGCATCATGTGAACTAAAGAGGATTGTTGATGACATGTTATAATGGCTTGCACAGAAGTAGTAAAAACTGAAACAAAATGAGTATGAAGACAACCATAAGTCTTTATGGCAAGGGGAATGAAGTAAATTCCTAGTGCATGCTTCATGTAGGAACATGTCTTCTCTTGAGTGGCAACTATCATTGCATGCAGTACCATATGTGGGCAAGTTGGATTAGTTATGACAACATCCATTAAGGTTTGAAATTTGTCATTATTGATAAGAATATTAATTCATCATTGAATGTGGTGGGGGAAAATGTGGGAAACCTTTGTCTGTACATGTGCTCCACTTTCCAAAACAATAGTTGTGACAATATTTCAAAAAATATTTTGTGTTGTTATGTGCTCATTCCCACATGAACACTGAAACAAGTGGATGCCCAAATCATCAATGGTATGTCCACATCAACAACACCAAAGATGTGTAATTGTAGGATGTGACAATCGAAGGTGGGGATGTAATAGTATGAGGAAGTGAGCTGAGGACAAACAAAATGCAAGTGTGGTAAGATGAGTTAATAACCAAACACATGCAACTATATTTGCATAAGATCGAAAATGTGTTTGTATGGCATTTGAAGGAACATTTACTAAAACTGGGGTAAATTCCTATTTGTGTAAGTAGTCCATCAAACACTAGTAGAAAACCCCTTCTTTTGCAACTATGTTTTAAACTACTATTCAACTATAAAACAAGTCGAAAACTACACATATAATTACAATTTATTTTTTGCAACTGCTAATCGGTAATGTTAACAAGTACAAGTCGAGAGTGAAATTATAGTAACAAATGTATGCCATGTGTCAACACCATAATATTAACCACTACATGCCACTGCTTGCCAATTTAGTTGAAAATTGCTCTACCAATTTAGTTGAGGGATGTTGTCAACTACATTCAACTGATGGATGAACTTCATCTATTAACTAGGCATGACATCAACCAAAAATATAATTACAATTTCAACTAGGTTGCAATCATGTAAGTTGAACATTTTGCATATGTTGCAATTATGTAAATTGAACATTTGACCAGTGGTTTAGTGACATGTGGCACACTGACATTTGACACATGGCACATTCATAAAATGTGAAATCAATGAATAATTAAATGGCAGGTGGCATGTTCAACAAATAGTTAAATGACACATTGCACATCCACATTAATAAGTTTAGCCACACGGTGTCTAAGTATAGGTTAGGTCTAAACTTAGACACTTAGGCTAAACTTAAACATAGGCCATTTAATTTAGGCTTAACTTAAGGCTAGACCTAGGCACCTATGTTAGGCCTAAACCTAAACCACATGGCAATTAATAAATGAAATCCTATTCCATTTGGTTTAACCTTTAGGGTTGAACCTTTTTTATTGGTTCATCCCAAATGGTTATTACATTTTCATGTTTATTGTGACTTTCAACAATCCTAGTGCACTCTTTTATATAATTTGGATTCATAGAATGGAAGCCAAACAATATGGGATAAAGATTTTAGTTGTAACCTAGGGTAGACATGCCTATCTTAAACACTTAACGATGAATCAATATAACTTTCTTGTCCATGGTCTGTTGCTTTTGGAACTTTAAACAATTTTATAGTCCCCCACTTGGCACATCCAAATTTATAAAAAAACGTTCCAATCTAATGGAAAATGAGCAAGATATGCCATTTCAAAGTGAAGGGGGTTGTGTTTTGGTTTTTTTTCATAAGTGTTTGGTATAATTTTGAAGCTTAAATTTTTCAACCATTTTTTTTGTCTTTTCACTTTAAAAAAGTTTTATATATTTTGAGACAACCCATTCGTAGCTTTTGAAATCGTTCAAAATGAGTGAGAAATGAACAAGATATAGTTGTTGGAAATAAAGGGCATCTAAAGATAAACTTTGAAACAAAATATCACATTTTCTCTTCATGTGTTTTTTTCTTTGTTCCTTTGTTTTTGAGGTTCAAAGAACATTTGTAATTCTCTGTTTAATGTTTCCAATGACACAAAAAACGTTCAATTTGGTTTTTAAATGAGGGAAAACTTGAAAATGTTCAATGATAGAGTACCATTTGGTGATAGGCATGTCTACCTTAGTTATAATCCAATTATAATTGAATTGCAATTCAAATAGTTGTAATTTAATTGTACAAGTTGGTCTAAGCTTAGTTAGGCTTAAACCTAAACTAATAATCTACCTAAATTAAGTCTAGCTACTTACCTTAATTATTTAGTAATTATTCATCAACTATTTTTAATTGTATAGTTGTATAATTAAAAAATTAAACATATTATCATCATTTATTAAATAATATGATGATTAGTTTATTTATTTTAAAATCAGAAATTAAATATAATCATTTATTAAACAATTAATTATCACTAAATATTTTTGTAAATTCCAAATTCATTATAAATTTTTATTAACATTTCATATAAAAAAGAATTAACTCAACTATAAATATTCAATAATAATTTTTAAATGACATTTTGATTACAATAAATATTATAATGTAGCAATAATTAGTAATTGACTACAATTACAACAATAACATTAATAATAATATTGTAGTTAGTAGTTAGGTTAGGCTAGTTATTTGACTATTTTTTTCATATTTTTATTTAAGTTTTTGAAAGTATTAAATGACCTAGTATAATAAATATTAAATAAGAAAAAATATAATTGAAAAATTATAGTAGTGTTAAATAACAATAATTTCTGAAATTATATGATAATTTATTGATTATCTTTACTAATTATTCTAATTCTAATTCTAATTCTAATTTATTCATAAATACATAAATAAATAATTCTATAAAAATGAAAAAATATTGGAACTAATAGCCAAAATTAAAATAGAAAATTAAATTTTAAAAAATATTAATTATGCATTGTTACATGATATGTTGTAAACTAAAATTGAATCTACATGGAAATAATGAATTACACATGTACTAAACATATTCCAAAAAAATATTAATTATGTATCATTACTTGATATGTTGTAGACTAAATTTGAATATATATAAATAATAAATTATGCATTATTGAACATATGCATTATTAAATTCATTTATATTTCAGAATTTCATTAAAATTTATTTTCAAATTAAAGTGTCATATTTATATGCACAAAACAATTCATCATACATAACCATTCATGTATACAAAAAATTCACATGTACCTTAATAATTAATGAATTTCTATTGTAATTATTATTAATAATAAGACATCATATGTATAAAAACAAATAAACATTAGGGTTCCACAAAATTATTAATTATGTTTGATTACTTGATTTGTTGTAAATTAACATTTGATTTACAAAGAAATAATAATTACATATATTGAACATACATTATTACAAACCATATTCCAGAATTTCCTTCAATTTTATTTTGAAATTAAATTCTAATATTTACATGCACGAAAAAAATTTATATCATACATAAACATTCATTTACACAAATAGAATTTTCATGTAGTTTAATGTTTGATGAATTTTTATTACAATTTAAAGCAACTATTGAGATATCATGTCTATAAAAATGAATAAATATTACAGTTCCACAAAAAGTATTAATTATGTATCATTATTTGATATATTGTAAACTAAAATCCAATCTACATATAAATATTAATTAGATGTATTATTTATATGCACGAAAAATATTTGCATCATACATAACCATTCATTTTATACAAAAAAAAATTACACGTAATTTAATTTATTAATGAATGTAATAGTTTGTTTTGTTTTATTCTATCATGTTGAGATTTCTCAAACCAAATTGCTTCATATAATGCTACTGATATTTTTGAAAACCTAACAATGAATAGGGTGCATTGACTTGGGTTGAAATTTTTTAGAGCTACAATGCAAAGGTTATTGATTATTGAACCATTTTTTTAGTAAACATTAATAAAATCATAAATAAGTGTTTTATTCAAATCCAAAGGTGTATTTGGAAAATAGTCGTTAAGTTAGATTTAATAAAATTTACTTCATAATTTTCATACTTAAGGTGTGGAATGTATTAAATTTTGAATGAATTTTGTTGTTGAAAATTCAAACAAATTACAAAAAAATGGGTTTTGAAGGGAAAATGAGTTGAATGTGTTCACACTTGGGGCCAACAACACATGTTACCTTATCTATCCATGAAGGAGGATAGTTTGTTTTATTTTGTCATAATGATATCTTACAGGCCATGGTGTTTTGGGTTATTTTATGGAACTTATCATCAAAAAGTTCTAAATGAATAGGGGGTACACCGACTTGGTTTAAAATGTTTGGAGCTATAATGTGGAATTGATTGATTATTGAACCATTTTTTCATTGAATTTTTTGAAAAACCAATATTGAAAACACAAAGTTTGATTTAATAAAGTTAATTTTATAATTTTGAGACCTAAAATGTGAACAATATTTTTGATGGGTATTGTTGTTGGAAATTCAAACAAATTGGAAAAAAAGGTTTGGAAGGAAAATTCAATTGAATGCATTCAAACTTGGGCCAATGACATAGGGCACATTTATGTTTAATGAGTTTTTATCATAATTTTAAACAAATATTAAGATATCATGTGTATAAAAATGAATAAACATTAAAATTGCACAATATTATTAATTATATATCATTACTTGATATATGGTAATGATCTACATAAAAATAATAAATTACATGTGTATTGAACATAAACATTAATACTAACATATATTTTAGATTTTCCTTAAAATTTATTTTGAAATTAAAATTTAATATTTATATGCACAAAAAAAATCATTTATACAAAAAAACATTTAAATGTAATTTAATGTTATCATAATTTTAAATAAATATTAAAATATTATATGTATGTGAGAGTTAGAATTGAAAAGAGTTACAATTGTCTACTAATTGTTTAACCTAGTTGAAAAAGATAATTATAAACAAGATTACATTTCATCCATCCTCTAATACATTTTATCATCTAAAATAGTTGAACACTAATTAATGTCTTAACTATGTGCCAATTAAAGAACCTTAAATACCAAGAATATTTTTAAAATGACCCCTTAGTTGAAACATGCTTCACATTTTTTACTAACATAATTGGAAGTTTAATTTGGAGACATTGTTGATGCTAAGAATATTCGACAAATGACCACCTAGTTGAAAAATGCTTTCAACTATATATTAATATTGTAAATGAGTCAATTTAATTGGTAATTGCCATAATTTTATTTTAAAATTAAAAAATCCTAGTTGAAACATAGTTGTAAATATCATGTAGTTGAAAACTTTTGGTGATAAAGGTTGGGTATCTCGTAATGTTAACTAGAAGGGAAAAAATGTTAGTTTTGGCATGTGCTATTGCAATGAGAAGAATGGGATGATCATCCTGTTAGAAATGAGTGACAAGTGTAGGAGTGATTAAAGCCTAACATCCCAAAAAGGCAGGGGTAATAAATCAAACCATTGAGGGGAGCCCAAGCCCCTTTAAAAAAACAAGTAAAATGTTTTGATTATGAACCAAATGACCCGTTATAGTGTCAAAAGATCCCACACCCAATAACTTCTTTAACATTGCCATGGTAAAGGATTCAAACTTGGCATAATGTTGCAAGATATCTAAATATAAAATTTAGTATATAATAAATAGCTTGGGTGTTGGGCATGACAAAATGAAAACATTTAAAAGGTTGCTTATGGATCTGCAAGCCTAGGGAGGCTAACTATGGTGTTAAGATCCTTTTGAAATGCCTTTTTGACAAAGGACTCCACAAATGGCATAGAATGTATTGGAGCACCTAAAATTTATGAAACACATATGTTAGGTGTAAAAAAACCTAGAGGATGTGATATGGATGGGTTTAATCGTTGTGGAAACCAAGCTACACACTTCGTTGGTTGAATGGAAAATCCTAATGCTACAAACTTCATTCGTTATTGTAAAAAATAGGTACAATATTTGACACAAGATCAATAATATTATATCGTTGTTGAATAAGGAAAACACAAGTAAGATGGGTTGCTCCAATAGGGTAGAGAACACAAATATGTGCTAAGGCAATCAACATTCCACCTAAAGGATCTCCTTATTGTATACTAGACTTAAACAAAATGATTGTGAGATCCCTATGTTGAAAAGCATGCAACAAATTTAGTGGGTATGGGCATGCATAAAATCATCGAACAAATGGGAAAGATTGATCCAAGGTACTAGTGAAAGATGGCTATATGTGATATGGAATTAAAGGCATTATGGATGTTCATTTGTAGTACCACCCAATTTGGATGCAAACCTAATAGAGAAAAACCCCATGGACCACCATTTCACACCCACCCTGTGTCACCACATGAAATTGCTGAGGATTAAAATGTTCTGTAAATGTATATTTGAATTGAATGGTGAGTGTGTAGGCAATTAGCTAATAGATGACCTCTCCAACTGCAATGGGTCAGATGCCACCAATATCCAAGCCTAGTAATCATGATGCCACAAACAAATATAGATTGGGGAACATGACCATGAACAATATGTCCACATATTTCAAAAAAGAAATCAAAATCATTCATAGAATCCTTTCAAATGAAACAATCTCATAAAAGTTCATACACCATACCTAAAAGATGAAAGGACCACCAAATGAAAGATTTGATGAATGTGCAAGAACGAAAATAAGTGCCTCTTGGTCTAAAATAACTTTTATTTCTAAATGGAAATCATCAATAAAAGAAGTTAGATTGACTTCTGCTAATGGGTGAAGAAGGTGAAAAGCTGTTGTTGTGTTATCAAATGGGATTGCTAGAATGCTCGGAGCCGATGCATGCATTGCTCAAACATAATTTCCTACATGTGCAACTACATGTGTGTGACATAATCATGCCACTGGAGGTGAATAAAGATTCAAAGCCATTTAAAAAAATCTTTGAAAAGTTAGAGCTTGGGCTCGAATTACGTGCTGCTCTTGTAAAGTCTCCCAATTGCATGCTATGTATGAACAAACACCTATGTTGCAAGACTTTTAATTTTGAGAAAATGTGCACTTTTATCAGGGTACATTCAGCTTATCGTCCTCCCTTCCCAGAGAAAGCCCTACAACTACTTTCGCCACCATCACCCTTGTCTTCCTCCGACAACCAATGAAGTTTGTAGTTGCTATGACTACTACGAAAACACTATTACTACCTAGTTGTACCTCCTCCATAGCCACCGAGTTGCCTCTAATTTTTCTCGCCAAACAACAATAACTAGTTTCTCATGTTTCCATTCTTTCACTCTCTTATGATATCTACAACTTTTTTCCTATTATCTTTTTCAACTTACAAAAGTATCAGAAACACAAAAAGGAAAAAAAAACCAAAAGAACACCACTACTAGAACTGATTGTCAAAAAAGTTTGGGGTTTAACAATTAATTTCTAAAAAAAATGCACTAACCCTAATCAGCATACCCTAATCTGAATACAATTTTGTTAACAATCAAACCATCCTTACCTTTCTTTACATGTGTAAACCTCAATCTGCATGCCATCAAAGCTTGTTATTTACAATTGACCCTTCTAAACCAAATAACAATTGAGCCCTATGAACCAAAAATGACTAGAGAACTATTGTTCAAAATATATAACAAAGGAAAACTCCTAAAGTTAAAATCCCAAAATTATAGGGTTAATCCCTATCACAAAATTTGATTATGTTGTAACCATTATCTTACTAAAAGGTGCCTCATAAGTCTTACCTGACATATGATACCCTTAAACATGCTGGAACTTAGGATAGAATCTAGTGATTTAAAAAAAAAAATCGAAATTTGGCGATCCAAAGACTATGTGAGAATCGCCGATTTGAAAAAAATCGCCAAAAGAGAAAGCAAGAGGTCGTGGGGTTCGAATCCGGGCTAGGCTTGCGTGAAAGCTGATTCGAGAGGAGGAAGAAGAAGGAGAACGACGAAGGAGCTCTGGAGCTTGCGTGTGGGATTCTGTCAGAGGAGATACAGAGAGAGGGAGCGAGAGAATACAGACGATAACACGTCGTGGTGCATCATGAAGGCCATTGTGATCAGCCGGCCGGGAGGTCCTGAGGTGTTGGAGCTGAGGGAGGTGGAGGATCCGGTAGCAGGGGAAGGAGAAGTGTTAATCAAAGTTGTGGCCACTGCACTCAACAGAGCCGATGCCTTACAACGGGAGGGCAGGTATGCGCCACCTCCTGGCAATTCCTTGTACCCTGGCCTGGAGTGCTCCGGAATCATTGAAGATGTGGGGCCTGGAGTAAGCAAATGGAAAGCTGGGGATAAGGTATGTGTATTTTTGTCTGGTTTTCGTTTGGTGTATATCAGTCATGCTTGTTGTTGACTTTCTTTTTAGGAAGCGTTATCTAGCATTTGCTGCTGTTGAGATCCGTTTTCCAATAGTCTCGAGTCAGTTCTCCTCACAAGGATCATAAGAGGACAAGGAAAAATCCCTGATGTCACGGCCATTTTACCGATCTGCATTTGGGAGGCCGCCTCGCAGTTTAGCGGATGCACGACTCACACGGAGGCTTCGGCTTCGTATCTGTATCCAGATCCCAGAATTGCACTGTTCAAGGAGGTCCTAGGTCAGATAGTTTTGTCACGGGAATGAGTACAGTGTGCAAGAAGCTTACATTGATTGGTTAGCTCTCAATTTGAGTCCTCGCTGTAATGCTTAGAATCGTCCGTTGTCCATTTGATAGGTCTTCTGCCACTGGATTGTCAAGTGGCTTTACAAAACAAATAAGCTATGGCAAACTATTATCAATCAGAAGACTTTTTCTGCATGTGTTTTACATAAGAAGGGATAATGAGAAATTCAAGAGGAGAATCAGTTTGTGAGTTCTGCAATTATGGCTTTTGTCTCACACATATTTCTTGTGGAGTCCATGCAGGTCTGTGCATTGCTAGGAGGGGGTGGATATGCAGAGAAGGTGAATGTGCCAGCAGGACAGGTGCTTCCTATTCCAAAGGGTGTTTCTCTGCGGGATGCTGCAGGGTTTCCAGAAGTTTCCTGCACTGTCTGGTCAACAATCTTCATGATGGTGCACCTAAAAAAGGGCGAGAGTGTTCTGGTACACAAACCTCCCAATCAGTTGAATTTTATGGACCTTTTTGGAGTACTTCCATATTTATTCTGATATCTGCTGCCATAATTGTTTAAAGGTGCCAGTAGAAACTATCAGTATCTGCTGCTTCTTTGAAGTACCAAGTATGTTGCCAATTGATGTCATAATGCCTAAGAGTGACCCAGTCTTCTGTAGGCAATTCAACAACAGCTGTTTATGTTCTGAAGCTAGTCAAATTCTCATATAATTTCCATTTCACATCACTATTAGAAATGACCAGCTTTATGTTTTGTGAGTGATGCAGCTGCATGGTGGTGGCAGTGGTATAGGCACATTTGCCATTCAGATTGCTAAAACAAAGGGTGTGAAAGTGTTTATCACTGCTGGTAGGTAACATCATCTGTGCATGACATGTATTCTGTCCTTCTTACGAGATTATCTCTCTTTCTGAGCAACAAATGGCCAAAGTCAAATTGTATGAAGGCTGTATAAACAAGACATAGCTGGACTGGCTGACCAGACTTTGTTTCATTGTTTGCCAGGGAGTGATGAGAAGGTGAAGGAATGCATTGAGCTTGGGGCTGACGGTGGAATCAATTACAAAACAGAGGACTTTGTTGAACGAGTGAAGGCACTGACTGATGGTAAAGGTATGCTGTGGCAACTTGCCTATGCACATGGTCTCATATCCAGGACAATGGACCATGAAACTCCATAAAACTGTTGTTTTGTGCTGACATTTCAACTTCCTATTCACATTAGCATTAACATTGGTCGATCCTAAGAAGCTGAGCTGATGAGACACACACACCTTAGATGGCCAACTTTAAGGCTTCACCAAGTATTGACTGTGTTTCTAATTGTATTTTGTGCAGGAGTGGATGTGGTACTTGATATAGTGGGAGGTCCCTATGTGAATAAGAATCTTGAAGCGCTGGGAACAGATGGACGGCTTTTCATCCTTGGCTTGCAAGGAGGTCCTAAGGGAGAGATTAACCTGGGCCCTATTATTGCCAAGCGTCTCACAATTACTGGTATGTGAACTCACCCTTCTAGCTTGCCATGGTTGTAATATATTACCTCTTCTTTGTTCAAGTAATAGCTTTGCAACATGCATAATATCACCTACCTGGAATTCGGACTTTTCTGGGCACAGGGGCAGGCTTGCGTGTCAGGACTGTAGAAAACAAGACACAGATTGTGCAAGAAGTTCTTGAGCATGTATGGCCAGAGATTGAAGCAGGCAAGGTGAAAGTAGTAATAGATAAAGTTTATCCCTTGGGAAAGGCAGCGGAGGCTCATCGTGCTCTAGAAGGCAACCACTTTGGAAAAATTTTGCTCACTCCATAGCTTTTGATCATGCCAATGCATGACCAATGGCAAAAATGGAATGATTTACTGTTGTTTGTTTGGTAATGAGTGATCCAAACTATTCTCATGGTGCACATCAATGGTTTGATGGTGTATCTTTGTCTTTCTAACAGAGCCTAGACAAGCTTTTGCATGCATTGTCTTTGCTCTTGGTTGTCTGATATGATACCAAAGCTAGATCTCCTTTGGTGATCCCCATCAAATAAGAGATGGGAGAAGGAAAGACTACTTGCAAGCTATGAAATTAGAGAAGGAAATTATTCTACAGGAATTATATTTCATCTTTTGTTGTCCGTTTTCTGTCAATGTTCCTCGGAGTTTCTGGCATGTTTTCTTTTATATTGAGGTCTAAGCAAGTAGGAAAGCTTTGTGTTTTCTCTTTTGTGGTAAATACTGTAGTTTGCTCATTATTTTATTGTCTGCAAACTCTGAGAATGTAGATCAAGAACAGGAACTCAATTAGTGTAATTGGTTGTGTCCACAACAGTAATCACTTCAACAAAGAGAGGAATGACTCTTGTACTGAATGACATCTTACTGCTCAGAATTAATGACTGTTGGGCAAAAGATTCTTGATTTCAGTTTTTGAAATAAGTCATACCCATTTTAAGAGCTAGCACAACGGCTTTGTAGGCATCAATATCACCTCTCATTGGAGCATTCTGGCAAAAAATGAATGAACAATCAGCAGGAAGGAGTGTGGACATTGAAAATAAAGCAAAGAGCTTATGTTACCTTGGTGCTACAACTGATGCGTTGAGAGACACAAACATGTCAGTGGAATGCACAAGATATATAAGCTCCTAGCAATTCAAAACATGAAAAAAGGAACAGATGATAGTAATTACCAGACTGAAGTTTTTGGTGAGCTTCTTGAGCTTGAGCATGTCGTAATGCTTGTGAGTCATTTCTGTCTCTGCAGCTGGCTTGTTGTGCATAGCAAGACCACAATGGAGGCCCATAATTTGACACTCAAGTCCTGCAGAATTACAAGAAATGTTCTAATTCCAATTTCAGTGAAGAAATAATGTCTGGGACAATAATGAATGTTTTAGTATCCTTCACTTGAGTCTACATTTGGAATTCCAAAATTGCACATAGCAGATGTATCTTATGCATTGGGCATTCTATTAAAAGAATTGCAACCTTCCAGCCCTCCCAAATTCCAAGATCTCCATGAAAGCTTCAACTTCTAGGGTTACTTGAAATCCTTGTACACCTCATGCTTAAAAACTGGGCATTTGGATCAAGCAACAACGTTTACATATGATTGTTGAAAGTTGAAACCACCTCTTTGATACTCAGATTTGAATCAGATAGTTTCAATTTGATGTGCTAAGAATGATCACCAAAAAAGACATGATGGCAAAACGTAGTCAAAGGAACCAAAAAGGGCATCAAAAACCTCAATGAAAAATGCAAACTATAATAGCATAGATTTATTTATGTTTTATCATTTGAAAATCATGATATCATGACAAGTTGTGCAAAATGATTTAAATGAATGTTAGGATATTGAAATTTAAAGTTCATTTAATTTAACTTTATATTTTGGTTTTAGTTAATGACTTTTGAAAATGGCCAATAATTGTGTTAAATTAGGACAATTTTGCAAAGAACTTTCCTATTTGTTGTTTCTTAAAAGTGTTTTGAAAATTTAAGAAATTCTAAATGATAAGAGTCTATTAGCAACACTCAAAAAACATTAATAACTAAAACAATGTGAAATTAAAAAACTTTAAAAAATTAATGCGTGTTTTTAAGATTTCAAGAGTCTTTTTTCACATGTAAATGGGATATAATGTACATGGTGTAAAAAGAAAAATTAGAAGTCAATTAATCATTTAGTGTGACAAAATATTAGATTTTAGAAAAAGGAGATGCCAAAGGATCAGTATTCTAGAAAAATAGAAGGACCTCACATAAAATACTCATTTACAATATAACCCTTTAAATATCTGAAGAGAGGTTGGGTGAATCCTCCACTCCTTTCACTTTAAAAATAATCTAAAAATAATGTCTAATAGATACCATCATTCAATTAACTTGGAGCCTATATGATTATACTATAGGTATTAGTTTTTTACAATATTCATCTTTCCCATGAATATTTTGAAAAACAAGGTTTTGAAATTTAAAAAAATTTCAAAAAATTGAAACTCGAGGTTTTTTCAAGTTCTGAAATTAGGAAAACCCAAAGGCTCTTAAAAAAATCAAAGAACTACTGGACATGGACATTGGTCCCTAACTAATAATGTAGATTATTTTTCAAATAATTTTTTATAGCACAAAGGTAGATTGAATGGATTAAAATCTCATACACAACACTAGTCTGTTTTTTTGAACAAAAATTTGTTTTTTTTCCAACTAGTTGTAACATTTCACTACGAAAACCTATTGGGGAAAAATTGTTTCTTTTGGGACAAATTTGCAAGATAGTGATGGGTTTTGACCATTCATTTGCCATGATAAAAAATCTCAATGGCCATTTGTCGCATATACACAAATCAATTGACATTAGGGTTTCACTAGATGATGAGCATCTAGTTGTCCATTTCGCATGTACTGTTAAGGGCTCCATGTCGTTTCATGATTTTGATTGTGTTTGGCGGCTAGTTGCTAATATGTACTAGGTTGTAGGTACCTAGTACTTAGGTAGGAGGTAGGTACTAAATACAAGGTACTAGAAATTGTGTAGTCATCAACTCATTAGTGAGTGGTGACTAAAATTCTAAATGTTGGTGGTTGAACAATAAGTTAGTGACCAAACATTCAAAGCTCAAAGTCTTAAATTTTAGTAGCCATATGAAGTTCACATCTTGTAGATCATGAATGCTAACTTTCAAGTTCCAATTGTCAATGTTTTTTCTTTTCATCTTGTGCATTCAATGTTAGTAGCTAGAACTTATAACTTGCAACGTTCAAGATTCATTATTCAAGGATGAACATTTAGATTGTCTAGAGTACAATGGGTATGAGGGTCATTGATGAATGTCAAACAAGGATCCAAAATATTTTCATCTTGATTCTTAGATATGCACATTGCAAATTTGCAATGGTTTTAAATTGATTTGTTGCATTGATTTACCATCTATGAAATGGAGAGTGGTGGAATCGGTCAATGCAGATTTCTTGAACGAGTTACCATTGGCATGGACATGCTTGATTGATAAAGCTTGAGTGTGAATGGGGCCTAGGCTTGATTGATGAAGCTTGAATGTGAATGGGGTTTGGGTTTGAGCCTTGAGTCGCAAGCAATGATTCTTGGTGTTACAACATTAGGACTTGGGAATTAAGATCTGATGGTGCTCAATCCTTCAAAACTCACCACTCCATCTTGAAATGTAGGAGAGTTCTTTAGACCTCACCTTCTGAATTTTTTTTCTTTGTGTTTTTTTTTGTGTGCATTCAACACTCTACTAGTGAGTTGTCCATGCTTGTGCTTCAAGAATCAAAATTTGAATTAGTCTAAAAATTGAATTTAGGGTTGTAACTCGTTTGTGTGATTTTGTTGTTTTAGAGTTTGTGCAATTTTGTCAATTTGGAGTCTATGTGTGATTCTGTCAATTTTTGTGTTAACTCGTAAGTGTTGATTGAATTTGAATCTATTGATCTAAGTCTATAGTTTAAACTCCCTCTTTTATAGAATCTAGAGGGTATTGAAATTGAGGCCTCTTCTCAATTTCAAGTTCAGATCTTTGTTTGAAAAAACAATCACTATTTTAAATTCACAGTCTAAAAAGGTAGAATCTAGTGCACAAGGAGAGAATTGTAATGCTTGTAACCTTGAACATAAACCTAATCCTATTGTTGTTGAAATCCAAAATGATTTAAAACTTCCATTTTTGTCCCCTCAAACTTAGAACTTGAGCCCTGATGACACTATTCCTAAAACAATAAATGCCCTAGAAAGTTTAATTAGAAAGAGACTAAAAAAAAAAACCCTAAACCTAAGCTTTATGTGGGCTACACCCAAAGCAAACTCATCACACATGCCTACAAACCTTGCCTTTTGGAATAATTCACCACATACACATAAATATTTGTGACCAAACACTTTCATAATCAAAACAAAACATGGGTCTATGTTATTATATGTCCCATTACAAAACTAAATAATAAAATAAAAACATGAAATTTTGAGGATGAAAAAAAAGATGAGCCTAATATTTTGCTCGCAACTCTTAAATACTTGAAAGGAGAGTGATGAATCATCCACTCTTTTCATCTAAGTCCAATAAATATTATCATTCATTAATTCTAAACTTATTAAATTATGTCACCTATTAGTTTCTAGACTATTCATTGTTTACATGAATGGACCTTCATATAATTTGGCATCGCTTTCCCTAGGCAAAGCTAATTGACTTATATTTGTGACGAAATCAAAATAATTAACTAACTCATATGTGAGTACAAAATAAGTCCCTAGTTAAAATATCCCTTTTGTAGGATCCGTAATGCTGTTTTAATTTATCATATCTACCCATGCCCATAACTAACACCACTTATAAATATTATTTGTAATAACCAATTTTAACATGCCACATATGCATATCAAAAGATACCTATGTATTAACGAAGGTTGTTTTGTTTATTTGTGGCATCGAGATCTCCCAAACTCTAAACCCGGTGCATTGTGTTACTCTCTTGTACAATTGGAAAGCCTTTGATGAGGAGCGGTGCAATTTCACAATGTTTAGGCCCATGGTGTAGGAGCTATTCAATATTGAACAATTTTGTCAGAAAATATTCAACAAAATCAAAATTAACTTTTTCAGGGAAATTTGGTTAGCACTTGGTATTATTGGAAAGCCCTTGATGAGTGGATTTCTTGGAGTTTATTTCGTAAATTTTAGACCTAAGGTGAGGGAGATATTGAAATTTGAGAAAATTTTGTCACTAATAAATTATCTTTTAGAATAAAATTTTCACAATTGGGCTCTGTTATCAGGGTCCTGTTCACACTTGGGCCAATGGCATATTTAAGGTCACACTAATTTTCATTCATAGAAAGAGAAAATTGTCCAAATGGAAGGGGATACAGCATCTGGAATTTGGTACTAGTTGTTGCTCATCAGACTCAATTGATATTATTGTGTGGTAGGTAAGGCACCCAGGTCCATGGCATTACCAGAATAAGTGTACTACCTCGAGTGGTACACGAATTCTGGTTATGCTCTGGACCGAGGGTCTTATTGCAAAGAACAAATCTCTAGAAGTTCTTTCCCTTGAACTAAAATAGGAAGAAACCTTATGTTTTGTACGGATGAACATTTTAAATTGTAAGGTTCCTCCTTGAAAACATAAGATGCTTCTCCTTGATTGTGGTGACGCTTATATTCTTTAAAGGTAGCCTCCAAATACACTAAGGAATTTCTAGTGGTGCTTTATGTACAACAACAGCAACAATTCTTGTCAAAGATACAAGAATAAAAAAATTCAGCAGATGTGATGTGAAGAGCAGAATTTCCATGCTTTCACCCCTAATTCAAAACCTCAAGCTCCTCATACCAAGAGATTGAACAAGAAAAAAGGTGAATGATGGTATGAATGAATCATGATGTTGCTATAATTGTGTCAAAGTCATAACACGGGAAGACTGGTTTAATGAGGCTCATATTACCTCGGTCATATTGGTGGTGATACATGTATGACTCGGCTTGTGTGGCCATGTCATACCGGATTGCTAGGTTCCTTGATAGTATTGCATAGTCTTGTGCTGTGTGTGTCTTGTACTATGTACAAGGCCATCCTCAATAGGAATATCAGACCAACACTAGTACATATATAGTTTTACACATTCCATTTTGTTAATGGAGTTCAAATGCCCACCACGTTGAGAGTAATGCTAACCTCTTGTCTTCCCCACCATCCATCCATCGAGGTGTGCACCCATTGGTGCTAGTCCAATTATAATCCTCATGCTATGTACCATTGTTGAGCTTGTGATGCGATACAACTGTCTTCAAATGAATCCTTCAATGAATTCAAATATGATCATCCACCCTCAGTGTCATGGCCAGGAAATTAAGTCATCTGTCGTGAAATACTGAGATTGGCAGATGGGCCAGAGCTAGAATGTGAAGGCCACTTTTGGAAGTTAAAACTTATTGATGACCAATTTTGAGTACACTACATGTGTTGCCTTCATCAATCCCAGTGTTTTTCATTCAAATTTGTGATGTAGGTGACGTGACGATTGCGCATAAGAAGAGATCAAAGCAAAACAATTCAAGTATCCTTCTATATTGTTGGCTAATCTATTGGAACCTAATATAGAAATTTATCATTATTATTAAATTATTCTAAAATATGATGCTTCAAAATTCCAAAAAAACGAAAAAAAACCTTTTTTGTGTGCTTTTCCCGTTTAAATTTTGCCAACTAGTGAAATTTGGCCAAAAGAAACAATGCTGCGAGTCTATATCAAAAGTGTTTTGAATCCATTGACCAGAGAGCATGTGAAATTGGAGAAAAACCTTTTAATACCATAGTCTGTCTGCTGGGTACGTAATAGTTCTGTGTTATTGAAATACCCAGCTCTGCATGGAAATGTGTAATCTTTCATGCCTCCACAAACAAGTGTCAATTAGCTCGGAAGACATGATTAATACAATAATTGTAAACACAAAGGCAATACTTTTAGATCCTTGTATTGGATTTAAACTTGATTGAAGTTTGTGTACAAATCATGGAGCACATACAGCAAACAGAACATACATCCATGTGCAACCCTCAATGACCTCCTTTCCCACATATAAGATTTTGCCTCAAATCTTCAAGACCCAGAACAGATGCATGAAGTAGTACACAGATGCTCTACTTTGAAAAGTATTGTACACATAATTTTATTGAAGGAACTACAGAACACAAGATGGAGATTCGGACATCTGTCACCTACAGGAGCTGGAATTAATTGGAAAATTAGTAGTTGGTATTGACAACAAGCAAACAGGAGCACACTCTGCTGAATAATGTGGAATTAGATTGCTATATGGAACAGGACTACAAAACCACAACAGATTTCAGGTGAAGGAAAACCAAGACTTCCCGTGTCAGGTTTGCTCTTCACCAACAGTAATTATTTTGTACATTGTATGAAGAATATTTAGGCTGAGCTGAGATTGCTTCAAATAAAAGTCTTACATCCTAATTGTTAATTGATGGACTCTGACATTGGTTTCTGGTTTACAGTTTGATTTTTGAGTCTTCTGTAGATTAGGTACACGGCTTCTGAAATGTGGAAACTCCCTGGCAGACACCATCAATTTGTGAGTGCACTGGTTTCATTGAGCTTACAGAACAAACTCTCCACGCTTGGCTTGATGGATTGATTTAAGTGAAACCTTGCTAAGAAGGTGATCCTGGGCGGGATGTTTTTACCTTGATGGTGGAACCTCATTACCACATTCAGGCCTGTATCTGCAGAATCTTGTTCTAAGAGCTGTGCAATAACCTTGCAAACAGCAGGCATTCCTGCAACACTGTTTGCAAAAGCCTCTCTTGTGCAACAGGCATGGCTGAAGCTTCCTGAAAAACAGAAAATCAAGAAAGAATTCATAAGGCCACCAATAGTTGTCTCTAGTTCTCTACTCAAAAGTACACAGGAAACATTAATACTTGCAAGTCTAATTCTCTTTAAACTTAACAAAAATTGGGCACTAAAAATGCTTTGGATTGTACCTATCCAGTTGGTTATTGGCGATTTTCAAAGATGGGCAGTTGGGGTGCAGCTTCAACATCCTTAAGGTACTTCACAACCTGCAACATTGATGGCCGCATGAGTGGGTCTTCAGCTGTACACAGGTTTGCAATGTGCAATACTTTGAGCATGCTCATCTTCCATGGCCCATTGGAAACAGTAGGATCAAGTGCCTCTTGGGCTGCTCCTTGCTTGATCATCTGCCGCACCCATCCAACCAGATTACCTCCTTCAATTTCCTTGAAGTCTGCTCCTGTTGGCTCCTTGCCAGTGAGCAATTCTAACAGTATCACTCCATAGCTGTAGACATCTCCACGAGTAGTGGATCGCCAGCTCTGCCCATATTCAGGAGGGATGTAACCAAAGGTGCCTGCAATATCCGTGCTTACATGGGTCTCATATGCACTGATAAGCCGTGCAAGACCAAAGTCTGCTACTCGGGGCTCAAAATCAGCATCCAGCAAAATGTTACTGGTCTTCACATCCCTATGGATGATGTGGGGTATGAAACCATGGTGAAGGAAGTTGAGACCCCTTGCAGAGCCCATGGCAATCTTGAAGCGTTTGCTCCAATCTAGAACCTCCACTGCATCTGCACGGTTCCGAAGCCACAGGTCGAGGCTTCCGTTCACCATGTACTCATAGACGAGCAGTTTTTCCTCACCAAATGAGCAGTATCCAAGCAATGGCACCAAATTTCGGTGCTTCACCTTTCCCAAAGTTTCCATTTCTGCAAGAAACTCTCGGTTACCTTGTGTTCGTGCAGCACCAAGTTTTTTAATGGCCACAGTTTTGCCATCTGGTAAAATGGCCTTATAAACAGTTCCAAATCCTCCATCACCGATGATGTTAGTCTTGCAGAAGTTGTTGGTGGCAAGGAGTATGTCAGCAAGAGTGAGCCGAAGCAAAGGCCGCTCAAACATGGCTACATTGATACTTAAGGGCTCCTTCGATTTTGGCATGGTCATACAGGTGCTTGTAGTGTCAAGCATTATACTAAATTTCATCTTCTCCAGATCCTTGCTTTTGGTCATTGAGTCCCTCTTCAGCAGGCGCCACCTCAGGAATACAAATAGTATACCGAAAAATGCAATGGTGCAACCAATTGTGATACCCAATATGGCCCCTGTGCTCACCAAGTTGGCAGGAGCCATGGTCCCCTGACGGGAAGTGCACTCTGTTCCAAGTATGTTTCCACAAAGTCCTGGATCTGCAATGAATGAAGAGGAACCCAACTTTGCACACATGCCAGTGGAAGGGATTTGCCCTTCCAAATCATTGTATGACATGTTCAAGAAGACCAGGTATCTAAGGTCACACAACTCAGGAGGGAACATCCCACTGAGGTGGTTGTCTGAAAGATCCAAATAAATGAGTTGTGCAAGGCCTGCAAGCTGATTTGGAACAGACCCCGAGAACTGATTCCTGCCAAGATCCAGGTACGATAGGCCTGTTGCATTGCCAATGGTGGCTGGAATGGCCCCAGAAAATGCATTGTGGCTTAGATTAATGGTTTGAGCCTGATGCCAGACTGAACTCTCAGACAGCAATCCAGTGATGCTACCTGTCAGTTGATTGTTCTCCAGATTCAATCCCACTATAGAGTCCAGACTTGCGAAGGAGGATGGGAGATCCCCACTGAGCTCATTGCTGCTGACATCCAAATGAGACAGACCCATCAGGTTGCCAAGAGTGTCAGGTATTGATCCGGAAAGCATGTTCCCACTCAAGTTGAGCTTTGTAAGGCTGGCAATGTCACCTAGTTGTGGAGGGATTTGCCCAGTGAGGCTGTTGTAGGCCAAATTCAACCCCTGCAGCTTGTGCACTTCTCCAAGCTCAGGTGGGATGGATCCGGTTAACTGGTTGCATGAAAGATCTAAGGTGGTCAAGTTTGTGAGCCGTGCAAGTTCAGGAGGTATTGGGCCTGTCAGTTGATTTCCAGTCAATAGCAACTCCACAAGAACTGAGAGGTCACCCATCTCAGGTGGAATACTACCACTGAGATTGTTCCATGACAAGTCAAGTGTTCCATGATGTTGCACAAAGCTTGAACTGGGTATGGCAATCACCTAGAAAATGAGAATTCATTAGCATAAATGACTGAACTCTTTCATGTCAGTAGGGTCCATAGACAAGAGATCTAGCATTGATATGGAGGAATCAAATGGATACACTTAATTGGTGTTTCCTGCATTCTTGGTTGTCATAGTCCCAAAGCAGGACCCATCCATAATTTAGACAGAATGCAGATATTGCAAGATATGTGGACAAATAAAGCCTGTCAACTATGGGACACAGAAGGCCGCAATTTGTGGTTTGATGCACGTATACCAGCAAGGCAGAAATAAACAGAGACAATGAAAGTTCAAAAGAATCAGTGCATTGGACAACAAACCTGGAAATCAGCACATATTGTGCTTGGAATTGTCCCAGTAAGACTGTTGTGTGATAGAACCATGTAGTCAATATTGATGAGCTGCCCGATTTGCTGAGGAATTGGTCCAGTCAGCAAGTTATTTCCAAGATTGAGAGTTGTGAGTTGGATACAGTTGCATAACTCCAAAGGGATCCCACCATCCAGGTTGTTGTTTGCAACTGAGAACACAGTCAAATTAGAAAGCTTGCCGATTTCTGGTGGTATTGGGCCCTCAAAATTGTTGTTGGCAAGGACAAGGTACTGCAATGTTGTGAGGTTTCCAATCAGTGGGGATAGACTCCCAGTGAGCTCATTTGAATCCAACAGGATCTCAAGCAATGACTTGGAGCTCCACAGTGTGTCTGTAACATTTCCTGAGAAATTATTGCTCCGCAGGGATAGAATCACAAGGTTTGGAAGGTCACCCAGATATGATGGTACAGGTCCTGACAGATGATTGCTGGTCAAGTCGATTTCAGATAGACTTGTACATCTCTGGAAGGTATCAGTTATGTCCCCAGTAAGGTTGTTTATGTTTAGCGTTAACTGACTCAACTGTTCAGCATTGCAAAGCTCTGGTGGAATTGAGCCTGTCAACTGATTGTTGTCAAGGGCAAGGTCTGTGAGACGAGAGCAGTTTCCCAGCTCAGGAGGGATGCTGCCACTGAACTCATTGGTTGAAAGGAGAAGGCTAGACAAATTTTGCCAATCACCAAACCACGCTGGGATGGGGCCAGAGAGCATGTTTCCCTCCACCGAGAAGGAGATGACATCTTGGAGTGCAGCAAGCTGATCTGGAATGGGCCCACTCAGGTAATTGAAAGCAAGATCAATGACCTGCATGAAGCAGTCAAAATGACACTTGTCATTTCAAACAGGGGACAGAAAAAGAGAACACACAAGCCTATCTATGCTCTACTTAGCTGTGTGTGGGTGCTGCAGAAGTGAAGTGACAATAACATTTGGGGCTGTTGGAGTGGTATTCGGACTATAGTGAGCTTATGCATAGAAGTAAACCCCAAATCCAGACAGGTATAAGCATTCCTTCAAACAAAAGGGTTGCAAGCCGCATCTACACCCCTTAGCAGCTCACTACTACTGAAAGGCTTGGAAGCAAAACCAAAAAATCCATCACATGATTGATTTGGGCCAAGTCTGCATTTCCACAGCAGCATCTTTCTAGTTCAATCAATTAGAAATTGGGCTGGTATCTAGGAGATGACTGAGCACCAAGAAGCAAAATGTGAGGTCAAGAGGTTAATATTCCAACCTGCAAGCTGCTGCAGTTGCCTAGAGAAGCTGGAATGGAGCCGTTCAGATGTGCACTTGGCAGATTCAGTGTTGCAAGGTTCTTCAAATTGCCAATAGACTCAGGAATAGATCCAATAAAAGTATTGCCACCCATGTCAAGTTTCCTCAAACTCGTTAGCAAGGAGATCTCTTCAGGGATGGGACCTGTAAGATGACTGTTCCCAAGATAAAAACTCTCCAAATTGACCAGATTACCCAGCTCTGCTGGGAGAATACCAGTCAAGGCATTGGCCCCAAGATCAAGCTCTGTCAAGGATGTCATGCCCCAAATTTCAGGAGGTATTGGCCCTGAAAGGGAGTTGTTGCTAAAGTCAAGATAGGTCAAACTGGTAAGAATGGCCAATTGTGAAGAAATGACACCAGAGAAGAAGTTGCTGCTTATGTCTACGAGCTCAAGGTTTGACATAGTCACAAGTGCAGGGATATCACCAGAGAGAGCGTTGCTACTCAGATCCAGGTGTTGCAAGTTTACAAGGTTGCCAAGTTGCACAGGAACAGTGCCAGAGAAAGAATTGCTGGAAAGGTCGAGAACACTTAACATTGTAAGTGTTCCAATCTCTTGGGGTATGACACCTGAAAAAGAGTTGGTGCCCAAAACCAGCTCCTGAAGGTTGACAAGCCGTCCAATGTCAGCAGACAGGCTGCCTGAAATGCAATTGTAGCTAAGATCCAGGCTTTGCAAATTGGAAAGGCTGAAGAGAGATGAGGGTATGGGACCAGACATCATCATGTTTTGTGTCAGATTCAGATAAATCAATCTGGTGACATTTCCAATGTCTGGAGATATGCTGCCAGAGAGACTATTGGAGCTCAAATCCAGATGCTGCAATGTGAGTATGGTGAACAGCTCATCCGGCACTGTGCCAGTGATTCCAATGCCTGGCAATGAGAGCATGGCCACTTCATTGTTGGTGTTGCATGTCACTCCTGTCCAGCTGCATGGGCTTGGATCTGTTGCCACCCAGTTTGGAAGCAGATCAGGGCCTTGGGGAACCACTGCTGACTTGAATGCCAGTAGAGCTACCATGTCTGTGTTGAGGCCTTGAACACCCAATGATGGCCTTGCACTCGAAAGCAGCATCAGCACAAGGACCAGGCCCAATGCGAGACTCGGCAAACTTGGAGTATGATCCATGTCTCTGTCTGGACAGATTTTGCACAGTCAAGAGCCCAATATAACAACCTTCCAGGCGTCTAGAACAAGCTTCAGAAGCTCACTTCATACATATTGTTGCACAGCTGCCAGCTGCCTCGATGCTCTGTAACATGACCAGGCATTCAAACTGAAAATCAGAGGAATCGAAATTGCAAGCAACAAGAACTTTTCCTCCCACCAGAAGTCCTACAATTGGAGGCTAGAAACTTGAATAGAAGGAAAGGGATATATTGTCATATCAGATGGTTCAATTCTCAACGAAGAACTTCCCTCTCTTGACAGTCAGTGAAACATGCAGGAACTTAAGCCCTGCAGGTGCGCCTCCATCTCCCCCCCAACCCGACACGTAACACAAAAAGAAAAAAAAAAACAAAAACAAAAACAAAACAAAACAAAACAAAACAAAACACAGTTCTAATCCATATTGCAGATAGATCCTAATATGCAGTGAAAGAACTTGAGAGTGGAGATGGGTAAGCTCCAAATGCCCGAGACTTTGAAAGCAACACAGAAGAGATCACTCGGATACGGAACATGGGGTACACGTGGAAGGTTTCCACAAGTGTCCAAGGTTCAAATGCTCATCACTGGACTCGAAGACACGATTCGTTTGGAAGCTCACAGCAAGCTTTCTCTCTACAGCTGGAGAGAGAAGAGAGAAGAACATACTGGAGCAGATTCTGATCTTCTTATAGCGAATGTCAATTTGGCTCGATACACAACAGTTCCGCAGGTACTGTTGCTGATCACTGTTTTCAAGTGAGTTCCTAAAAAATTGCCTTTTCGTCATGTACAGTGCAGTAGCAGTTCCATCTCTTTTGTAGCTGCAGTCGAGCAAGAAGAGCTACAGTTATCCTTCTTCATCAGAATCCGCCAAGCTTTACAGTCTTCAACGCCCTGATCATCTCATGCGGTCGAAACTCGATTCTCGCCTTGGCCTGCAGACAATGTTCAAAGCAATATGCCAAACTGTGATGCGCGCAACTGCAGAGACTAGTAACGCACAAATGCGAGACTTATCACACTCTCCTAAGGCGGCAGATGCATGCTGGTAACTGCATTGTCTTGGGCGGGACATCAAAGGGACGATGAGAGGAGATCATTCTCTGCGATGCGGAACGTCCCAGCATTTGTCTAGGAAGAAATGCGTATAGCAGATCATGCACGAAGATTTAAGATCGGCTTCCTAGGGTACGAAAGATACAGGAATAAACATGCGAAAGAAGCTATAGCGGCGGAACACTTTGCTTGCAGCGACAATGCTAACTACGAAGCTCTAGCAACAGTTGCAACATTGGCGAGCAGTAAATCCAAACTCTTGTGACAGGCACGATCAAATGCGGTGGTCCTGAAGTACAAACGAAGGTCAGCGGCCCATGAACATGCAGAGCTACAAAAAGACGTAGTAGATTCAGAGCGAGAGAGACAGAAGACTAGTTGCTCATCATCCGAAAACACACCTGCACTCAACACTCTAGAAAAAGAAAAAAAAATCCTGCACAGTGCAGACGATGATGATGATGACAACGACGACGACAACACACATTATTACCGAGAAACAGAAAACAAGAACGAGAGAGAAAGCGAAGGAAGCGATTCTTCGACAATTACACCGCCGGCAAGCAGCGATCTAGAATGCGCCAAGATCAAATTTCCATAAAAAAAATTCTTATCATTCTCACAGCCAATATACCTTATGTACAGCAATTCAAAGAATGGCGTTCATCAAACTCCATCATTCTCGTCCACTGCTGGAATGCCTGCCTACAGCCGCATCATCGTCTCACGGCTGATCCTGGCACTCTTCCCTCAAATGTTCAAGACTATAACACTTCCACAGCAACACAACTGCTACACCGAAGATACGGAAGCAAGCAGGCAGGCAGCGCGAAAACTTCCGACAAAAAACAACAACAATAACAACCCCATGCATTCACAGACCTACTACAACAAGAACAAAAGCAAAGAGAGACAAACAACGACTTCCCTAATACACAATGTCTCTTATTACTCTCTAGTCTCGAGCGCTGTCTCTCTCAATGCCATTCTTCTTCGGTCCGTAGACTTCACTTACGCAACAACGACGATGACAAGAAGAAGAAGAAGAAGAGGAGGAGGAGGAGCGCTCGTTGGGACAGCAGCAATGACGCGGTCCATCATCCCTTTCCTTCAATCTTCACTGATCAGCACTGAGAGGGCAGGCGGGCAGGCAGTGGGGCTGGGGGGGGTAATGTAAGTACACGCGCAACAAAACAAGGCAATAACGACGACTACTAGGCTACCAAGTTTTAACTCCTGCTCGTTTATTTTTACCCTTTTTTAAATCTGGTTTTTAAAATCCTGCCCCATCACTGCCCAAGTAATAAATCTTTCTCACTTCTCTAGGTAGCCAAACTGGCCTTTTTTTAAAAAAAAAATTTAAACACTGGCTGGCGATATATTGCCAGAACGCGAAATTAAAAATTAAACGTTCGAAAAACAAACTGATTTTGAGGTTTTCAGTTGCCAGAAGTAAGAAAGGAGGAAAAAAATAAAAATAAAATGAAAATCGCCAGATTTTTGTATATGTGGTTTTCATTGTGTAACTAACCCACACATATAGAAGAATGATTAAAGATTTTTGTACTTTTATTTCTGGTATATAGCCATATTTTTGGCTAAATCCTCCTATGCATGATTGCCACTTTAGTTGCAAACAGAAATTCCTTTTAAACGAAAACACTGTAGCAAACTCTGTAATACCTACTAGTAGTGTTTTTTTTAAAAAAAGGGGCAAATTTTGTCGATTTTGAGGACAGACAAAAAATCTGGGAGAAATTTTGATTTTCTAGTCTACATTCAACTAAGTTTTTGGAATTTTCGGCATTTGGTTTTTACTCCTGCCCGAATAATACTTCTCACGCTCTAGCTATCTCTGTAATACTACCAGTGGTTTTTTAGGGGAAATTTTTTTGTCCTTTTTTTTCACCAATTTTTTTTTTTTTTTTTTTTTGTGGTAATCCTTTTTTTTTTTTGAAAATTTAAATAAATTTTTTTTTTTTTTGGTAATTTTGGGGGAAAAAAAAAAAAAGATGATTACTTACTTCAGTATACTTTTGTTTTAG
>Ga0116227_10003005_pt1 | contig 37866 bp, 37 predicted proteins | sample S1TSphgellanicum_FD_89693 | JGI IMG/M metagenome (GOLD analysis project Ga0116227, IMG submission 89693) | Host-associated microbial communities from peat moss isolated from Minnesota, USA - S1T2_Fb - Sphagnum magellanicum MG | ecosystem: Host-associated > Plants > Peat moss > Unclassified...
GGTGTTTTTGGTCTTTTTTGTTATAAAAGTTTTTTGTTCCCTTATTAATTTCTTTTTGTGCCTCCCCCCCTTTTTTTTTTTTTTTTTTTTAATGTTGTCATCAAAAGCATATCAACTACAACAACAGGAGCTACAAAGGTACAGGGGAAACGTTGTCATTACACCTTGCAAAGGTTGCCAACATCATGGTGTTGCACAAAAACAACAAGAATTGCAACAACATGAGCACCATCAACTGATGATGTAATAGGTGAGAACACCCATCACCGAACATAAGTTGGTAATCGATCAGGCGAACTGTTTAGGCCTAGGCCAGTCAAGGCAATAAAAATACACAGGTCTTCGTGCAGATTTCACCTTATCAATGAACACACATTAAAAAAACCAGCGTTTGGTGGTTCTTGCTCCCCGACACAGTCAACAAAATTTGTGTTCGACATTGGGTCAAATTAAAGCCATTTTTATTCTCTTTGCACTGCACATATATTAAAGATGTGGGTGGTGATTGGAGACCAACATTGCACTTATACAAATGAGCTATGTCACTCATATGTGAGTGGCAAACCACTGATAAAAAAAATCATTCAACTTATCAAACAGAAGTGTTTGGTAATGGGGGTTTAGGGGTGCATTTTTTTAAAAACATTGTCCCACTGACGGAACCATGTAATTGGTCAAGGGTGTACAGCATCTCAACAAACAAGGTTATTTCAGCCCACTTTACAAAGAACAATTGTTTGATGGTGGGTCATTTAAAGTAATGTTTTTAAAATTTAGGATTTTAGAGTACAAACAATCTTTCAAGTGCCCCAACAAGGTCTCAACACTTAATACAAAACAAAATCTTTGCATCTGAAAAGATAACAAATAAATGACTCTAAAAAACATGTACATTTGCACAAGGGCATTAGATTCCCACCAAAATTAAAAATTAGAAACTTTGTAAATCATATTAAAAGGATACACTTCAAAAATCAGAAAACTTCTCAATTTCTCTTAAGCATCATTGCAAAAATGTCCTCACTATCCAAGGCTGGAGAAGATGAAGTCCATAGTTTCATAAAGCTTATGTTTCCTAGTTTTAAAGCATTCAAAGGAAGTAGAAATGAGACTAAAGCTATTTTAGAACCAAAACAAGGGCTAAGACATGTGAAAGAAGGGTTCACGAGATTGCTGAATAGAAACAATTGTCCAAGATCAACCCAAAGAAACATCATCTACACAAATAGGTGTAAGAATAGGAACATCTGATGTAAATAAGCTCTACCAAGAAAATTTCAACGTATATCTATATTATCGTTAGATCCAACAATCTATAATTCCTAGAGTAGTAAGGAGATCAAATAGCTCCAGTTCTCACAGATTTCAACAAGTTGCAAGGCATCATAACGTTAAGTACACACCAACAGCTTGCACAACAACCACAAATGTCAATTTAGAGTGAGGTGACTTTGAAAATTTCTATGTAACAGTTTCTTCTAACCCATCTTTGGAAAGTCATGCTTTTGAACATTATGCAAAAATAACCCATTTTTTACAATCTTGGGATCCATACAAAAGGTTCAAATATATACCTCTTGTAAGATTAGATTGGACCATCCCAACTTGCTAGAAACTAGGACCAGGAGGCAATCCAGGGATTAGCACCATGATGTCCATTGTACCTCACAAGAGATGAAATAACCTACAAGACCAACAATCCACCAACAAATAAAATATTCCACCAATAGTTCCAACACAAGTAGAAAAACTAGTAAGAGTAAACAAGGTTCCTAGCTTGACACAATGAGGAAGATGGACATCCGATGCATTGGAAGCTATAATGGATGCAATGGAAAGAGGAGGACTATATTTGAAAAAAGCTAGCAAGTTTTGGCACATACTAACCACATCCTTTTCAAATCACTTGAATGGGAAGATAAGACCAAGAAAGCAAAGGCCACAAGGTGTGTTCACAAACTAGGAGGATGAAGCACTTGTGGCCTAGATTTTGGGAATGCAAGAATGCGGACTTTCAATCACCTTACATCATCTCAAAATGAAAGTCATAAAAAACTGACAAAAACCAGGCCCACCCCATTCAAAAATGGAATTCCAGGGGATTCTTGATGGAACTAGTTTAAGCGCCGACATTCAAAGCTAAGTATTCGACTTGCTAAAAGGTTGGATGTCTACAAAGCACAAGGTCTCACAAGTTAAGCATGCAACATTTTTTACCAAAATCTACAAACACTCATATACAACACAAATACAATGTTGATCACATCTAGAATTCAAATGAAACAAAAATCTAAGCAAGGTGATAATTAAGGGCAAGAGTATTAACAAGAAGAGGTTCCAATCAAGTTTACTATACCATTATAAGTCCAGGGAATGGTTAACAGTGAATTGTGTTGTTAATGTAACCAAAAACTGCCTACCAAGTTTTTACATCTTTAGAAGTGAGAGGATCAGGGATGATTACATGAGACTATGCAAGGCAAGTACATGTATGGCAATGCAAACCAAGGCATGGATAACATTTTTCCTTTTCAAAGAATTTTTGTCATTTTTCAAAAAGTCAGTTCTTAATGAAATTTCTCAATCCAATTGACATCTCCTAATTCTAGACAAGCATGGATCACATGTTATGCTAGAAGTAATTGCACAAGCAAAAGAGTTTGGTTTAGATATGGTCACCTCACCAACTCACACATCTCATGCTCTACAACCCCTAGATGTAAGTTGCTTCAAACCATTATGAATTACTTTCCAGAAAGAAAGAGATAATGCAATGGTCAAGAATAATCACTATGAGCCAAATAAATGCACATTAATTAGATGGGTAAACAAGAGCTTGGACTAATTATTGTCCAAAAAAATTATCAAGAACGGGTTTAAGGTTATAGGAATCCGACATCCGAATCCAAAGGCAATGGATCACAAGACCAAGCCATTTTAAGTCTACACAACAACACCTACAAACATTTCAAATGAAAATAGTGAAGGTTATAATGATACAACTAATGGGCAAAAGCAATGGGGAGGAGATGGAGCTTCTACACGGTTGATGAACATAACAGCAACATGACAAGAATTTGAAACTCCAGAAGCATATGAACATGAATCATCAAATGTGAGGTATTATGTGGAGGAACTAGGAGCTGTATTGTTGCATATGCAAATGGGTAGACAAAAATAATCTATGATCTAATTGCTAATGCAAATGAACCTACAATTGAAGTGCAACAAGTTCATCATCTTACTAAAACAACCCAAGAGTTGGTATCTTTTGCAAATTTGCTTTGTGGCAAGGAAAACAAGAAGGAAAGAACCGTTAGTGGAATATAGTTAATCATATGTAGTAACATCGAATGAGTACTCTAGCATTTTGCAACAAAAATCCTTAACCAAAGAAGTAGTAGCAGTAATAAGATAACAAAAAAGGAAAAAAAAGGAAGATAAAAAGGTTTAGCAAGTTGTTGACTCCCTACTATGGCTAAGTGGGCAGCTCAAAAGCTACTAAATATGCGAACAAAGGCAATGTTCAATGCAAATTGGTTTGCAACTATTGTAAAAAAAACTAAAAATAGGTTTCATAAGAACTTTGCAGCTAGGTTAAAAGCACATCCTTTACTATATAGAAAGGTTAACCTTGGCTATGGAACAAAAGTTCAATGGGAGGCAAAAGCAAGGGCAATAGCTCGAATGAGAGCTAAAGGGCATGTTGTAGCAAGGGCGCAACAACCCCTTTCTCAATGACTTCAACTACCATTTAGGAGGGGGGTGGGTGGGGGGAGGTCAAATAGGGAGGGGGAGCCAAAGTTCAAGGATAATCACCAAGGAAAAAAAGATCACCACCAAGGAAGAGGACACCAAAAAGGGGTGACAAAGCTTGAGGATGACCACGAGGAAGAGGACAATTAAGGGGGGTGAGGAAGGCAACAATGCTCAAGGAGGAAGATCACCAGAAAGAGGACAACCAAGACTTGGAAGAAGGTAGCAGAACTCAAGGAGGAGGATCACTAAGAAGTGGACGAACAAGATTAGGAAAGGGCGGTAAAGCTCAAGGAAACGATCATTGGGAAGGGGATGACCAAGACTAAGAAGAGGGTGACAGAATTCAAATAGATGATCACTAGGAAGGGGATGACCAAGACCATGAAAAGGGCGATAATTCAAGGGGAGGATCGCCAGGAAAGGGACAACCAAGACTAAGAAGAGGGCAACATAGCTCAAGGAGACAATCACTAGGAAGGGGACAATGAAAACTAGGAAGACGATCACCATGAAGGGGACAACCAAGACCAGGAAAAAAGTAGCAATTCAAAGAGACAATCACCAAAAAGGGAGTGGCAAAGTTCATGGAAACAATCACCAAAAAGAGGACAATAAAAACCAAGAAAAAGGTGATAAAGCTCAAAAAGACGATCATCATGAAGGGGACGACTAAGACCAAGAAAAAGGCGACAATTCAAGGAGACGGTCACTAAGAAGGGGGTGGTAGAGTTCAAGGAAACAATCACTAGGAAGGGGATGACCAAGACCAAGAAAAAGATGACATAATTCAAGGAAACAATCACCAAGAAAGGGATGACCAAAACCAAGAAAAAGGTGACATAGCTCAAGTAGATGATTGCCAAGAAAAGGATGATCAAGATTAAGAAGAGGGAAACAATTCAAAGAGACAATCATTGGGAAGGGGATGATTAAGACCAGGAAGAAGACAACTAAAACTAGGAAGGGGGCGACAAAGCTCAAGGAGACGATCACTAGGAAGGGGATGACCAAAACTAGGAAGAAAGTGACATAGTTCAAGGAAACAATTGCTAGGAAGGGGATGACCAAGACTAAGAAGAAGGTGATAGAACTCAAGGAGACGATCACCAAGAAGGGGACGACAAAAACCATGAAAAAGGCAGCAATGGTCAAGGAGATGATCACTAGGAAAAGGACAACCAAGACTAAGAAAAAGACAATTGCCACAAAAGGGGATGATCAAGGGGGGGGAAGAAGGTGGCAAAATTCAAGGAAGACAATCACAATGAAGGGGACAACCAAGATTAGGAAAAAGATGATTACCATGGAAGGGGACAAATAAGACCAAGAAGAGGGCGACAAAACTAAAAAAGTTATATCACTAAGAAGAAGACGAACTCCACAAGGAAGGGGACAAACTGTTTTAAGATGAACGTCAAACTTCAAAAGTTGCCACATTTTGACACCGGAAGAAGATGATTCGAAAAGGAATAAGAGTTCACCAACGTACAATTCTCTCGTGTAACTATACCTACACACAAACCATAAGAGGAGTAAGAACTTTCATCCAATGCACCAAAACAAAAAAAAATAGTAGTCTTAGAAAGGGGACGAAAATTATTACAAGCATTGAATAGTGTGAGCCATACCAACATAATCGTGCGTGATAGTCTCAAATTTTAAGAATTTCATCAAGGATATTCAAGTGTGGTAAGGTTATTAAAGGTTTTTAGCAACTTTATAGAATAAGGAATGATGAATGCACATGGTAGTGTGGGAGGGTTGTTTTCTTTTCCGAATTACGATGTTGGTGAGTAAGGTGTTGGGTTAGTTCCTTTCTTCAACAAAAAAAAACTGATAACCATAGTTTTAAGACCTTGGCTGCATAATTAGGGGTAAAAGATCTTTAGAAGGTTGGTGGTGGAAGTAGGCACCAAATTCATGGTGCTCAGCAAAACATTGGTTTTTTCCTAGTATTTAGTTAGTAGCAAGGATGTTGAGATTCATGAAATAGTTGAAGAGGTGTCAATGGAAAGTCTAATAGAGATAGAATAATTTTCAAGCCCATGGTTAGGACTAACATTTTGCCATGATAATATTGAATTAATTTTTTAAAATAATCTTCAGGCACTAATGATGTGCTTATAAGATTTTTATGATGTAGTCCTAATTCATCCTTACTCAATTTTCATTTTTATTAGGCCCTAAATAGAATCAAAATCAAATTTAGATCTTAAAATTTCTACTTGAATAGCTTCAAATGAATTACAATTTAATAAAAGACTTAGAAGGGATAAATCACAATTGTAGAAAATCTAAAATGCAACGGATGGTGCAAACAAGGTATTCGATTCAATCCTCCATGAAAAGGGGATTGATTGGGCGTCATAGCCAACGGCACTGGCCATCACTGGGAACCCAAGTTTGACAATGAAGAGGAATATCGTCATCTTCACATTGACATTCTTCAAACCTTTCTAGCACAACTCCACGAACGGGAACAAACTTTAAGTAAATCGCTAAAGCATGTGAGTTAAGAGATGATCGATGATCCCACATCGAACTGTCGACTCAAGTGCACACCACTCTTTGGAACGATTCTTCGTCACATGGCCGTTGGGAGACATTCATGTTAAGCGATGGTTTTTCAAGCTCTTCCTCTTCCACTAACAAAACTAGAGGATTTGAGGGCGTAACAACATCATACGCAATGACTAAATTTTCACCTGCGTCAACAAAAACCAAAAAGGTAGCCGGAAAAATTTGGTACTTGTATTCAGAAGGGGTTGATGCCATTTATTTAACAAATTAGGGTAGGCATATTGTCTGGTAATGGCAGCGAAACTTCATGGAGACCCGAACATCCTAATTCTAATGGATTCGTCAAGCCCTAATTTCAACGATGGATCTAAAAGTACATGGGGGTTCTCACAATGGACATTTTAATTCCAATTTACTATGTACAAAGTTAATTAATACATGATAAAGAATAACTAGGGGATATAAAAAAAGTAAATGGTACGTGGGAATGTTACTACTACCATTGAGTTGATTTAATCAAGTAGGAATTCAAGGATGTTTATTTATTACTCCCGATAAATTATCCTAATAATTAGTTACTTGAAATAATTAGGATCAAAAAGTAAGATGTGAAAGTCAAATGGATGGAATGGATTAAAATCAAATTTAAGAACCTCATCAAGATATCCAAGATAAAGAAATGGATGAATCCTCGAATTCCATTGGTCATGAGGATTATCATCCTATTTGATTAGAGGATGAAACCATCTTTCATTGGGCACAAGAATTCTCATTTAAAAATCCATTGGAATGCAAATCAATCTCAATTCTCATTAGTTCTTCAAAGATGAAGAGGCCATGGATTAGAAGGCCATGGATTAGGGGGAAGGATTTCCTCAACTTCCATCGGACAAAGAAAACAAACTCAAAAAGGGGTCACGAAAAGCTTGGGGAAAGAGGAGTTCGAGAGGTCTTCTTCTTGTGTGATTTTTTCTTGGGAAGGGGAGGAGAAAGAGGATGAATCTTGGAAGATGGTGGAAAGAAGGAGAGTGGATTAAAAGTTGGTAGTACTTCAAAAAAATAGAAGTGAGTAGGATAGTGTTAAGAGCTTGAAATTTTAGAGGAATTTCATAAACCCTTTTGGGTTTAGTAGCATAACTTCTTATTAGTTTGGTTACAGAACTTACAATTTGGTAAAGAAATGTGCCTTGTAGTTAGTTTTCTAATGGGCTAAAATAAGTTTGATTTGGACAACATATGCAATAGGAGTGATATTTTAAATGACTAGTGGTTTGCAACCAAGTTGAACTTGGTGTTGAATCTTTAAGAGTTGGTTGAATGGGTGACAATTTAACATAAAATCTTAGGATTTGGAGTGTTTGAACTTGGAAGATAAATCTATCAATCCTGAATCATAAATCATGCATGAGAAGAAAATTATATGGTTTCAATTACAAACGCAACATAACATTTAAAAATACAATTGTATTTTTTTCCTTCATCGATAGTGCATGTACTTTCAAATATGGTCACCTCATAGAACCGAGAGTAGAGGGACAGAAAGTCACCTCACACTAGCCAAGACTAGAAATTATCTTTCAAACTCTTCATTAGCAACACCTAATATGTCTTACTATAATAAATGTCTAAAATATTATTGTTCAATTTTGGAACACAATGTAAGAACATTTAAACAAATTTTAAATTGTTTCGTTAAATCTTATGCAAATGTTGTGATGATTTCAAATACAAAAGCTTTGGGCAATTCAATAATAATTTAAAAAATTCATGCATTAATTATAAATTAAAATTAAAAAATAGTATCAATCATTTAGAATATTAGAAATGCAACTTGGAAAATGCACACAAGTTTTGTTTTGTCCTTATATTAAAATTGAACTATATACAAGACATGTTGATTCAATTGCTCACACAATCCTTTAATTTTTTTAGGGTAAAAATGAAACATAACATTTTGTTAAAACATTTAAAAAGAATAATTAAAGAATGAACATTAAGTTAATGTGAAAAAAACTAAAGTGATAATAAGAATACATTTTAATACCATAGATTCAACAAGGTAGTTGAATGTGTGATGGTCAAGGGTTTTTTTTTCAATTTTGTCAAATAGGTGGACTAGTGATCATCAATAGAAGGAATGAGCCACATTTGACTAAAGGTCAAACAATAAAGTAATGCTTTTTAGATTCCTACAAAGTCTTAGCAACAAATAGAAACTCATTCTCTAAATATGATGACTTTTGCAATTTTTTTCCCAAAAAAGGCCATTTCACAATTTGCACTGGTTTTTTTTGTGACCACAATGCAAAAATTCACCCAAAAAAAAACGTTGGTAGTCATCAAATGAATATGTGAAGTTATTGTTGGTTGATAATTTTTGAATAGCTAAAATTGCTAGAATATGTTGTGTATTCTACTAACATTATTGTCCTTTTGGCTATTTGTAATTCAAACAATTATTATTCAAAATGATTATAAACCTCCATGTCCTTTATCATTATTCTTACCACTTTCTCACCTTTTCCAAAATGAAGTTTCAATTCAAATTTAAAATTTTATTTAACCATTATAATACATTCCACAAATTTAGAGTTTTTTCCTTGGCGACAAGGTTATAGTATGTGCATGTGAATACATATGGAGGATTGTGTATGAAAGCACATGTTTTGTGGGTGCATGTGTGTACCCAAGGTTATCCAAATGTGTTTGTGTGTGTGTGTGTGTGCAATTGCATGGGTACTAATAAGAGTGTGAATGAGCCACTTATGTCTTGTAATCACACACATACAGCTGTTCTGTTCTGATCACTTAAGCCTTTGGTAGGGGCACCATAGATTCCTAATACATCATTAAGCCATTACACCAGGTGAACCAAGGGCAGATTGGGTCTAATGTGCAACTCCTGCATGAAGCTCTAGCAGATGTGCACAGTCTGCCACAAGAACCATCATTCAACTGTGTACACACATTTTGCAAAAAAGAAAGTTGTATTTTTATTTGTAAAGTTCACCTAATAGTGCCACAACTGCAACTTATAATTAGATGGAGATTCAGAGGCCATCATGTTTATCTTATCCTTTTGAGGGTTGCAAGAGAGTTCCATAAAGACTACAAACAAAGAATCACACCTAAAGTGCATTCATAAAACCTTGTTTCTATAATGAAATCTCTTCCCTCCATATGCAAGAGATTGTAGTTGTGGCTTGACAAGCGTTTGCTGCCACAGCTCCACCTTATACTGACAACTTGAATAATTCAATCAAATAAAAATCCATGAGAATGCAACCAACTTAAACACAAATGGCTTTTCAAAAACTGCATACTTGTGGCACAAACACCTATATCATCAAGAAAGGTATGGGGTGTGGGTTCAGGTGGGTGGGTGGGCATCAGAGGGAGTCCAGATTTGGATGCAAAGTTTCTTGAGAAGCATCCAGTAAATCAGCACCTGCATAAAAGCATTCAAGTGTGCAAAATGCATCATAACAAAGGAAAGCTACATGATGCAGCATTTGAAATTCTTTTGACCTGGTACATGAGGCTTTCATACAAAATAGAAACTACTCTTTCTGTGGCAGAGGAAGACAAAGCGCTTGTTAATGTGAGTTACCAACCGTTTCTAGTTGATGAACATGTCAAGCATATCCTGTTGCTTTCACCAGCACCAAAAAGGTTGACAAAACGAACCCTTCTCCTCCTCCTCGAAGTTGTCACCTACCTGCCTACTTGCCACTCATCATCCTTGCATCTCCAGAACCCCCATATCCAAAAACTTGACAACTTACAAGCAAGAATGACATGGAATAGAAGAAAATCGAAGAAAAAACATCTGAAGCATGGAAAATGGGATACACAACCAGGAAAAGAGAGAGGGAAGAAGAAAAAGAAAAACTTGAAATCAAGATAACAAAACAAATTGGAATGGAGATCAGATCAGAAGAGAGTGCAACAACAAGAAGAGTGTGAGACCTTGCAACAACAAAGTGAGAGTGAAGCTAACCCTAATCCAGAAATGATGCACAAAACATGGTGACCTCCCACTTCACTTTGCAAGGGTAGACAGAAGAAGACACACAAACTCCAGGTCTCAAGATCTCATTTGCCTCAAAAAAGGCAAAATGACATGAGGGTGGGCCATGTGGACCTCTGGTGGATCAAATCCACAAGGCTGACCCTCATGGCCCACAAGGCCCACAGGGCCCACCAGAGAGCTATTTGCATTGCAAGTCTCTTGACACCCAGGTGCAGTTTCACAAGAGTAGAGAGAACTTTACAACCATACTGCCCCAAATGGGGAGCTTTAGAGTAGGTCCACCCACACCCCTATTTAGACAGGGACCCATTTTTATCACATCCACCAGAGGGAGTTAAGGTGATGAGACATGAGAGACTATTTGAATCCCAGAACCTTGGCCAATCAGAAGCTCTCGACACCGAGGTGCAGTTTCACAAGAGTAGAGGGAGCTTCACAACCATACTGCCCCAAATGGGGAGCTTTAGAGCAGGTCCACCCACACTATTTAGAGAGGGACCCATGTTTATCACATCCACCAGAGGGAGTTCACATCCACCAGAGGGAGTTAAGGCGATGAGACACGAGAGACTATTTGAATGCCTGGACCTTGGCCAATCAGAATTCAAAATATTTTTGTACTGGGCCTTGTGGACATCACTCTGTCAGTTTCCAATCAGAACAGGTTGGTTGTGAAAACAGGAAAGGCCCATACTGAATGTACAGTTGCCTAAAGGGTGCAATCTCAAAGGGCCTACATCTTTGGCATTGCCAAACTATAATCACTGAGAGCTATCCAGACTTGAGCTGGTCTGGGTTTGATTTTGTAACAAAACCTAAAAACTCTGAATGCCTTAAACATTACTAGTCATAACTACAATCTGGTTTGCCAAATCTTTGTGTTGATTTAAACCCTAATTGTCATCATGAGATTGTTCCTACACGATTCTTGGGATTTATATGACCACATTGATGCTCAAACCTAAAACTGAGTCCCTACAGCTGTGTCAAAACTCATCTATTTTTGAGTTAGTCAGTCTTCTAAAATCATGAAAACTTCAGAGTAGAGTTTCAACTACCATCATCAAATCTACAGGAAAACATGGACAGTGCCCTTGAGATGACAATGAAGGAAGTCACTTGAACAAAATGATTAATCCACAAACATCACACACAAGTAGGAGTGTGGTACTTACAACTTCAACATTAAAAAAAAGCCCTGAAGAATTGAAGAAATACTCATTAGGTGCCTAGTTTGGAAGTTCCTATATCTGGAGCAGCAGAACTTCAACAGGCTTGGTCAAATGTTGAAACTCTCCAAAGCTGCCAAACTAATCCCAATTTTTGGTGTAGCAAATCATGAATTCACACATTGAGTACAAACTTGTCCACAAACTCTTGCTCCATTATCAAATCTGCAAATCAATTCACCAAATAAGCAACAAAATAAGTTCATAAAACAGCTTCTGTGGGAATATAAAATGATCCCACAACTGGAACTTGAAAACATCGTGCGACAGGGAGGCCATCTCTACACAATTGCCAGGAGCGCATGTGTTATGCTTAACGTACTTAATTCCATGGTCTTCAACTTCACTTTGAAACCCTCACCACCATCAGCAAAAAAGAGATTCAACACTTGGAAACAAATTCATATACAAATATATCCACTTGTCAAACTCAAAGAAATCCAATTGAAACTACTTGCAGAGAACAAGGACTCCCTTATCTTCTTCTTCATCAGGTTTATTTCCTCAAACCTGCATGTGGGTCCAATTTTGGCTAATAGAAGCAGAATATACCCGTAGAAGAGAACCGAGTCATACGATGCACAAGGCTCAGTCTTCATATACCCTGCACTCATCAGTCTCAGGGTTTTCCGCACAGTAGACTTCCAGGGGATCTGCTGATAGTTTCTTTCGATCACGTGAATGCGCTTGTTCTGCGCTCAGTTCCTCGTACTCGTCCCACGCGGCTGCACATGGTGCTGACGTCTCATCGTCCTTGCAAGTCTTTAATGCCTCTTCAGCGCTCTTGGCAACCTGCAAAATCATCAAACACCGGTCAGAATAAACAAACAAGTGCATTGAGTTATTTTAGTCCTGTTTCCTTCCTGCTCCGACATGTGAAAGCTCTACTACAAGACCAAAATTCTACGGCTTTCTACAGAACACGGGGCATGCATCCATCCACTCGTGGACAAATGGAGCATCCCTTCGAAATTGGGAGCCATTGCCGAATCTTCTGAAACCGTGAATTATGATATTACTGCAGGAAACATAGAGCTTCAAAAGGAAGCTTGAATCGCGCCAGAACAACAAGGTTGTTCAAGACAAGTTCCAGCTTGTTTGTTTCTCTGACTTACCCTTGCGCCGATGTCAGAGTCCGCTTCCACGCCGGAGCCTCGAGGTGTTGCCATGGCCACAACCGGCGGCAGCGATGATCTCCGCCACCCGAACCGCTGCGGCGCCGCTATTCTGACGCACGAAACCGACGAAAATGAAGCCGCAGGCAATGATCCCGTCGGCACGGCCGAGGACACTGCAACTGACGATGCTGATGCCATGGCGAGCGATGCCATTCTTGCCGTGTTACCTGCAAAGGAATTCGAAAAGACAATCAAATAAACACCAAAAAATCTCCTTATGCAACTGTAGAAAACATTCGCATAAAGTCTCCTCACGAAAGCACGGTTGCGGCGACAATATAACCGAAGGAAAATAGCTGCAGCAACTGCCGTTACTCTCTTCTGTGATCACGTGCACTCCGCAACAACAACAACAAAAAACAGCCTTTGCGGGCGCTCGCTGGTCCAGGGCTTGGAGCCTGACGCGGCCGGAGCTGCCCGCTTTCTTCTCCGTTGCCTATCCATAGTTTGTGTGGATGGCCACATCCGCTAGCAGAGCTGCCCGTTCGTTTGTGCCCGAGTTCGAAAAGGACCCAAAAGTTGAAAAACGAAAAAAATTAGTACATTTAGTTTAAGACCCTAGAACCTACTATCCTAGTCCCTACCTAGCCCTATGAACCGGACCATGTAACCTTAAACCCAATATAAACCCAGTACCCTAGTCCCTAGACCATGTAACCTTAAACCTAATATAAACCTAGTACACTAGTCCCTAGACCATGTAACCTTAAACTCAATATAAACCCAGTACCCTAGTCCCTAGACCATGTAACCTTAAACCTAATATAAACCTAGTACACTAGTCCCTAGACCATGTAACCTTAAACCCAATATAAACCCAGTACCCTAGTCCCTAAACCTTGTAACCTTAAACCTAATATAAACCTAGTATCCTAGTCCGTAGACCATGCAACCTTAAACCTTGTATAAACCTAGTACCCGAGTCCCTACGTAACCTTATGACCCGGACCATCTGGATATGGACCCAGACTCGCTAAAAACCAACCAATACTAGTCAAAACTTAAGAAATTGCCTCCATAAAACCTTACTCATCAAGGGCTTTCCAATAGTACCAAGAGTATAAATTATACATTTATCAAGAGTGGCAATTGATAAATTTATAATTTTGATTTTATTGAATTTTTAATGACAAAATTATTAGATATTCTATAAGTTTTGTGTTGTAAATCTAAACATGATTGTGAAACCACTTGACTGCACCCTTAATCATCAAAGGCTTTCCAAGGGCACCAAAGAAAGGCAATGAGGCATAGTTGATGGTTTGGGACATTCCAATGTGACAATACAAGTGGTTCTCTCACAAGAGGCTCTGCCTTTTATAAAGTATATTTGATTTTAAAGATGGCATTAGATGAATGGAGATGATATTGATTTATTGCTATCCATTGGAAGTATGTTTGGTAGTTTGAATGTCATATAAATTGATTTGTGAAATTTAGCCAACATGCTTCTAATACATCTAAGTTGTATTCATTCTCAAGTGTATTTGGTCATATAACTAGTATTGCGTTATTTTTGAATTGGGATTTTAATTTTAATTTATTCATTAAAATTTACGTGTTGTTTATTGTTCTTATGACTAGTGTCATTCAATATTTTGATATTAAAAGCTCCTAAGATAAGGAGTGGGCAATCGTTTGGGGGATTTTGAATCAAGGCTTTTAGTGTGTTGAAAAATTTAGAAATAAAATTAAAATGAGTTTTATAAACACATATGATATTATTATTTTTTTCAATTTTTTATGCTAAATGTAAGTATTATATATTCAAATCCATTACACATTGTTTTGTCATAAGAGTGTAAGAGCATTTGCATGTTATACATCACTATCAAACCATGGCCATCATAAATTGAAATATAAGAATATTTTGATGTATTTATGAATTTTTGTATGTCATTTGACGATAGGTTGTGATCATGATTCATATCTTGATAACATTGCTATAAATAATTTGTATTGAAGGCTTGTACAAAACATTTGAATGATAAAAGTCTTTCAATTAAGGAACAAAAGGTGTCTAATTTGCAAATGTTTTTAAATTCTTCATTTCTTCAACTACATATTGATCAGTGTGAAAATTGTAATGTTAGAGTAGAGTTTTAAAATATTATTTTTATTTTTTTAAATGCAAGAAAAAGTTATGTATGATAGTCCATGTTTTTTTAACATTAGTAAAATCAAAAGTTAATTCGTCTAATGATAATCCTTATGATCAATGAATAGTTCTTGCTACTACTAATTGAATCGGAAATCAAATTCTTGTTATAATATGAGATTGATTTTTGCCAAATTTTTTTCAATCATATGTTCAATTAATGTCCAATTTAGTTGAAATTTTTTTGTATAAAGGTGAGTAGATTTTTTTCTAGTGAACATTCATGTTTTTGGATTTAGGAAAGATATCCAAATTATGATTTTATTATGATATGATGTTAATGTTTTGAATATACCATCAACTCCATTAACAAGGCCATTAGATGTTACATAATTTTCAACACATAATTCAACTAACATATTTTGTGTGATATGAATTGTAATATGCAAACACAGTTTTGTTTGGGTCATCTAAAAATTTATATGATGTTGGACATGAATGGTGGTGAACATTTATAACCTCAAAATTGAATGTTGGGTCAATTGTTTTGTTGAATACAATTTTACTACTTTTTTGCATTAAGACATTTGTATCACATAAGTGTGATATAATTAATGCATTTGATCACCAAGAATTTGAATCAAAATATTGAATGTCTTCTAAAGTTTGCATGCATGTATGAATTTTTTAAAAAGTTTTTATAAATTTTATATCAATTTGTCACATAACTATAGTGAATTCATAAAATTGTTTTCCCAAAAGTTTATGTTAATACATTAATATTGTCATTAAGGGATTCAAAAATTCAATAATCTTTTATAAGAGGTGTTTGATAAAAGTCACCTAACATGGTGACGTCTAGATCACCAATATTTTGATTTTGAATATGTTTCATTGCTCTTAATTGATGATTAATAACAATAAACATTCTAACACTTACAAAAGATATTTCACCTATAAAAATTAGTTGTAATTATTCATATTAACAAGTAAATCTATTCAAAGGATTTGATGATGGATTCAATATGTTCATTAATGTTTATTGGATAGGTATGTTAAAAGTTAAATGTCTTATCATTGATATTAAATGTAGTTTTATTTGTAGATGTCATGAATAAAACTTTTATTTTTGTTAAGTTTGATGATATGTCTTTATTATGTAATTATAATAATCCTTATAATTCAAATCCATCCATTATTATAGATTTTGATGATGTTGTGAAACCATATTTTCAAAATTTTGATGACAAAATCATTTTTCAATATTTAATGTGTTTATAATAGGAATTATAGGACACGTCACCAATGTCATTATCAATACCATCATTACATATATTCCATAAATCTGAGTATTTTGATTTTAAATTAATAATATCATCCTCTTCATTTGTATGTATGTGTTGCATTTGCATTTTATAATTGAATTTGCTTCTAATTTTGAGTTTTTTTTTGTGAATGCAAAATTTTGAAACAAAATAGCAAAAGTATGGAATGAAGTTTACATTGGAAATTTTAAGTGTTTCTTGGCTTGTTATATATTATTGGCTACATGGTGAAAAAATATTTAAATATATGTAATGTGATTTCACAAATTTTTGTTGAAGTCTGGCAACAAATAACCTAAAAGTACTAATCCATACTAATTTTACTAACAAGGGTTATAATATTAGTTCAATAATGTAGAGGTGGTGTTGAACAAGTTCATGTGGTGTGGAAAAAAAATGTCATGGCCAATAAGATGGCCAAATGTCACAAGGTGTGAATTATTTTTTAGTTGTGTTAAGTGGACTAACATTTAAATATATAATACCATTTGAGTGGTTTGTGAGAATTGGGTGAAGAAATTGTCAATGTGCAATTTGGTATTTATGGACAAGGTTCTAGAGTAGTATTGGTGCACTTTGTTATTAACCCCTTTTTTTTCTCTACCCCCCACTAATCTTCTTGTTATTTTCTTTGTTTTATTTGAATTTTTTAAATCCTTCATTTTTCTGTTTTATTATTACTTGTTACATTTTTTCAATTCCATTTTTTTTTCTTTTAGGGATTTTTAAGAAATTCTTCCTTTTTGTTTTTTGTTTTTTTCCCTCCTAATTTTTTCCTTTCCTAATTCATTTTCGTTTTTGTCACATGGAGGATGTGATCATGAATCTTTAAAAAACATCTTCCTTTTTTCCTTTTCAACTATTTTCCTTTCCCTTTTACTTATTTTTCTCCTTTAAATTGTCTGAAATAATGAGTTTTGATGAAGATAGGAATTAAAATGTTAATTGAAAGCTAGAAAGTTCATTACTAATTAAGAATATATTGGGAGGGGGGGAATTTAATTACTGTATCAATTTATTTATTTATACTTAATAAGAAATGTTTTAAAAAGATGTGACTTGGAGCATAATAATTTTGTTCTAAATTTTTTGGGATTTTCCATTTGCTTTGTGAGGCTTGGGTAATAAAAATTATAACAAAATATGAATTTTCATAATTAAATAAATCCTTCAAATGTTCAAATGATTTTTTGTGAAAATACAAAATTCACTAGTTGAAAACCATCATAATTATTGCATGTTATAATCTGAATAATTTCACTAACTAATACAACAATACAAACCATGAAACAATAATAATGGTGTAACCAGAAAGGGAGTGGCCGAACAAGGACCCTGTGAATGTGCATCTTGTGTGAATACCAGGTTTGATGATCAGGGTTCCAGAGTTGATCTTGCCGTCACATTCATTAAGGAAGGCGGCAGATTTGATCATTTTTGGAAGGGGTTAGTACTGATCGTGCATGGAGTGCATGGGAAGTGCAGGAGGAAGGCGGCGCATTTGATGAAGTAGGATGGCGTCGCATTGATGAGAAAAGGAGATGGCAGCGGATAAAGGAAGGAAGGACGAAGGCTTGAGGGGGAGATTTTTTGGAGGGTGCGTAGAATTTTTGGAAAATAGAGCAAAAGATGTTAGTTGAGCTCGGAGGTAGATAGACCTGTGGATCCTTATTTTTGTTTGGGGGGGGAGAACTTGGCTGGGTGGTAACTCTCCGCTGCACCAGTGACCTAGCTAAGTAGGATTGGTAGATGTCTGATGAGTACTCAAGAGTGAAGTAAGCTTGTGCTGTCGAGAGAAACTCTGTAAATTTTGAGCTAATGAAATTGACCATCTAAGATTCTGGCTTGTTGGTTTTGTCTGAGCAATCGTTGAGTCTGTGGAGGACCAGAAAAGAAGAGTCTACATTGGTAATGTGTGCCTCTCATTGGGGGCTTAACAGAGTAAGAGAACAAAAGCTTAGGAATCAGATTGGTGCCGTTGTCATGCTGTTGGATTGATAGTTAGACCTCCATTCACGTTTTGTCTAAGCGAGCACGACTGAGGGGTCGCGTTGTTTTTGGACCCTTCCTTTTTGGTATCAGAGCATGGTTCCATGTTTATAGCCTTGGTAGAACCTGTGGATACTTAGGTAGAATGATTATTGAAGATCATGTCGTCGTCTAGTGGGGAGGAAATTCCTGTTGAAGAAGTGACTCAGGAGATTCGTGAACAACAACTTGTCAATAGATTCAATTTTTATACTGTTCAGAACGGACCACAGAGGGGAGCAGTAATTCTGCGTTTTCTAGGTTTTGGAGTAGTGAGGATTGTAGGAATAGATCCAGATGAAGCTCGGGTTGGAGATATCGTAGTAGAGGTAGCACATAGTGGTTTTTACACTCGCGTTCAAGTTTGGTTGAAGGTGATAGATGGAGCAAGGGGGTGGGCATCGACCTCAGAATCGTAGACCCAATTCTACTTCACCTCCTATCTTGAGTAGGGTAACTCCTTTGTTTACTGAGAGACAGCGTAGTGTGCCGAGGCTAGGAGATATTTGGGTACCTAAGATTGCTGTGTCGCCTAATCATTTTGTTAGGTTGTACATTCCTGGTGTGGAAGATTTGTTTCAGGAGGGCAATCACCTGCTCAGGGTGGAGCATGGCGGATCTAGATCTTGCCTCATGAGCTCGAGGATATGGTGAAATCAAGAGGGAGAATGGCAATTCCAACAGGAATCGACAGATGAGCAAAAATTTTCCACTTTTGTTTTTAATTTTGCACCCTTAACACCAGTCACGGAGGGAGCTCAGTCTGAGTTTGATGTGTAGCTCGGATGACACTTGTCAGAACTAAGCTGCAGAGACTAAGAAGCTGGTTGCTTCTATTGACACTTGATAGTGATTTGAAGACCGTGTTCTATAGATAGTGTTGCAATTTTGATTTGTTGTTAAATACTTGCAAGATGACTAGTCCCCAGGGGATGAATAAGTTGTTCTGGGGACGAAATCATGAAGATGTCAATGATTGGGCAGAGCGGCTCACGATGGCGGCCAAAGTGCGCGATCTCAACGTTGACAAACTTTTCAAGATTGCTAAGTTGAACTTGCAGGGTCGAGCCAAGGAGTGGTTCAAGAGGCTTCAACTGGCACCAGCCGATTGGGCTGAATTAAGGACCCTAATCGTGCAAAAATATGGTAATATCAATGTTGATGACATCCGGATGAAGTTGGATGCCATTAAGTAAGAACCAAAGGAGCGAGTGCAGAAGTATTTCGAACACCTCAACAGGTTGTTTCAGAGAGGCAGGATACCAGATGTTGAACAACGAAAGAGGTTTTTGGCCAGGCTGAGGCCTGAGATTCCGAAATTATGTGTGGTAAGAACATTTACCGACATTGAAGAGCTGGTGGGTGCAGCCACTGAACTCGAGAGAGTTTTGGGAGAAATAGGAGAGACTCCATTCGAACCTCTGAAAGAGGAGCAAAATGAGGGAGTCGAGGAAACGTTGATGGAGAAGCAGGTGACTACTTTGAATGACACATTGATCAACCTTATCAAGAGGAATGTGCCGAATTTTATTGCATCATCCTCTTCCACAATGTCCAGCGGGTGCCAGATCTGCAAAGGAGGCAACCATATAGCCACAGCATGTCCGAGACTCAATGAACCACGGCTGAAATGTGCCAAATGTGGAATGTCTCATAGGACAGAAAATTATGGGGTCAAATGTTCTTTCTGTGCAAGGTTGGGACACTCAGAGGACCGATGCTAGAAGAAGCCCAAGGATGGACGGTCGCATTCTGGAGTGGCAAATTTCGTAAAAGTCTTGCTCAATGATGAGGAGGCAACGCGACAGCAACTTAACAGGTTGTGCGGTAATCAAGAGGTATTTTCATATACTCGGGTGCCAAGAAGGAGGATGCCCATTGAAGTGGCACCAACAGGTAATGTACCATCTCCTTAAGCTTAGGGAGAAGGCCCAGGAGTAGGTCGGGAGACTACTGTCAAATCGAAAATTCTCTCACATTTCATTAAGGGGAAGATTTCTCTTAGCCCAATGGAAACAATTTTGATGATCCCAAGAGAGTTGGAACACCTGGAAAGTCTAGTGAAGTTAGCTCGTAGGAAGAAGGATGCCGAAACTGTGAATGATCAGGTGTCTGTTGTTTCGCCAGTCCCGGCAATTAGGTGAATATGTGTTAACAAAACGAACAGGAGCAAGACCTTCCATTTGCCAGTAGAGATAAATAGATGCGTGATAGAAGGACTTGTGGATACAGGGGCATCCATATCTGTCATGGCTGCTGCTATAGTTAGGGAGTTGGGGATGATGCATCTGATAGTTGGATCTGAGACCTATAACACTGCATCAGGAGTCGTCACTCAGGCACTAGGTCGGATCGATGAAGTACCCATGATGGTTGGTGGAGTTCAGTGTACCATGACCCTTATGGTAGTGGACACAGACAGTTACGATGTGTTGCTAGGACTGGATTTCTTGATAAAGATCGGAGCCATCATGGATGTGGAGCGAGGTCTGATACAAATAAGAAAGGGATCAGGAGCTGATGTGGAGGTGCTACCCTTGACGATGGTGAATTTGTTGCAGAGAGTGAATTCAGGATCTCAGAGACAAGGTACCCCATCCATCAAGGAGAGAATGCACAACGATGGCGATGCCAACTGGACGTCAGACCACGATCATGCGATCATGACTAAGAAGGATGGATCGTCCACATCGACCTCAGATGAGGATAGTGATGACAATGAACGTAATGATCCAGAGTCCAACCAATTGTAGCAAATTGATTGTGAGAATGAATTCAGAGATGCTGAATTGGAGGAGTTGGTAAAGTCAGAAGGGCCGCAGGAGATTCTGCGACTGACGATCCAAGAGCAGGCCGATGATTTCATGAAAGAAGAAATCGTTGATTCTGACGATTATGTTGATTGGATTCAGTGGGTGTCGGATGGAGAGCAAGGGAAACAAGTCATCTCTACAACTTCGAAGCATGACCAAGCGCTTGTATTGTTGCAACTCCAACAGGTGAACAGTGATCTCTTTCCCAACAAGTTCAAAGAGCAGCTGACAGTATTTGACAACTGTAGCGCAGACTCAAGGTGGGCAGAGATTTCCCAGAAGATCCGAATTGATCAGAACCTTGACCGAGCAAAGGGCCAGGAGCTGTGGGGAGTTTTGGAGCAGTATCAAGATGTATTCACCTGGAACAAAAGGGAGCTGGGCTGTTGTACTATTGGAAAGCATTCTATAGATACGCAAGGCTATCCACCTTGCAAAGTGTCACCTGGTTGGTTATCATATTGGGAGGAAGCTGAGGTGAAGAGACAGATTGATGCATTGGTGGACTTGGGTAAGATGAAACCAAGTGATTCTGAGTACGCCTATCGTGTGACCCTGCCAATAAAAAGGGACGGGAGTAGGCGATTCTGTGGGGATTATCGGCCACTTAATTTGCAGACCCGGCGGGATTCATTTCCAATGCCTCTTGTTGATGATGTAATTTCCCAGCTGGGGAAATTGACTTGGTTTTCTGCGCTAGATCTACAATCGGGATTCTGGCAAATTCGCATGGCTCCTGAAGATGTGAAGAAAATGGCGCTAGTCACTAAGACTGGGCTCTATGACTAGACGGTCATGCGTTTCGGTCTCAAGAATGCAACCAGCACATTCACAAGAACAATGTCGTCAGTCTTCAAGGAAATGGGAGACAAGTTCCTAAAGGTGTTTGTTGATGATCTCAACATCCACAGTGAGAATTGGGAGGACCACCTCCAACATTTGGGCGTTGCGCTATCCAAACTCAGGGAAGTAAACTTGAAGCTGAACCCAAGTACATGTTGTTTTGCTACTGAAAGCATTGTGTTTTTGGGACATGTGGTCAGTAAAGAGGGCACTAAACCAGATCCTGGTAAAATTGATGCAGTGCTGCTTTTTCCAGAACCAAAGACGGTTACCAATGTCAGATCCTTTTTGGGACTGACAGGGTACTACCGAAAATACATTAGAGAATATTGAAGGTTGGTTAGTCCTTTATTTGAATTGATGAAGAAGGACGTGCCGTTTGTATGGAATCAAGATTGCCAGTGGGCATTTGATGCCTTGAAGAGAGCACTGGTGGAAGCTCCCATACTTGTACGTCCTGACTTCAAAAGACCATTCTGTCTTGATGTTGATTGGTCGACAAAGGGTGTTGGTGCCATCTTGTCGCAAAGGGAGGGCAAATTTGAGAAGGTCGTGGCGTATGCTAGCAAGATCTTGACTGAGGTTCAGAGGAAATTCCACCCAATGGAAGGAGAGTGCTATGCATTGATCTGGGGCATCATGCACTTTAGACAATACCTTCACAGGACGCATTTTGTCTTGAGGACAGACCACAAGCCACTTGAATGGTTGGCAACAATGTCAGATGCAAATGGAAAAAGAGGTAGGTGGATTGACATGTTGCAAGATTTCAGCTTTAAAATTTTACACAGACCAGGAATGAGGCATGGCAATGCTGATGCGCTGAGCAGAAATCCAATGGGGCAGGCCACGGATGATGATGACTTCAGTGAAGAGGTCCAGGATGTTGAGACCATACCTGATGATCCAACTGAGGCGACAGAAAGTATGTTTTCTGTTCAATATGGGCAGGACTCGGAATGGTTTGGATTCAGGAGGTATGCAAGGAAGCTCACAGAACATTGTTGGTGTTGTTTTGGCATCAACCATTGGCGTAGCTCTGCTGATCACCAACTGTTCATGCTTGATGTTGTGATTGAGGAAAGCTAGGATGAGGAAGATAACTCACCTGTGGAAGATGTGGAAGGATCAGACAGTAAGGGAAATCAGAATTCGAGACTTCCTAATGGTAAGTGAACTCTAAAGGAGAGGAGGACCCAGTACTATGATAAACAACAACAGCTGGAGCTGGTGTTAGTAGCTCAGCAACTGTCTGAGTTTGGGAAGCATGAGTCGAATCTCATTGAATCAAATGAGGGCAAGATATATGGTGTAGAGGCAAGGAGTGTTGACATCTGGCAAAACACCACATGCTTGGAGTTGCTGAAGGAGGGTCAGTTACTTGATACTGTGGGCCTGGAAGAAGGAAAAAGGGCTAGGAAAAGGGTAAACAATTACTACTGGAAGGGGCAGAAGCTCTATTTCAAGGGGCTGTATGTGCCCAAGCCGGAGGAAAGGATTCAACTAGTGATCTAGATGCATGAAGATCTTAGGACTAAGTCAGGTAACAAATACATTCTGGTGGCCATCGACCATTATTCTAAATGGTGTGAAGCAAAGGCGGTGGCTGATCATGGAACTAAAACTGCCGCCAGGTTTTTGCAGGATGACATAGTCTGTAGGTATGGAGTTCCCAAATTTGTACTCTAACAATGGAGGGGAGTGGGCTGCAGAGTTCGATGTGATGTGCAAGGATTATGCCATCCAGCACCAGCGCATTGCACCTCAATGGCCCCAGTGCAATGGGATGGCGGAACGCATGATCAAAACCATCAAGCATGGTATCACTGTTCTTGCTGCGAATCCTACAAGTGTAGATTGTTGGGACGAGCACCTGGCCAAGATCCTGTTTGGATACAGATGTGGGATCCAAGCTAATACAAAGTTCTCCCCATTCATGATTCTGACTGGTCGCTCACCACATCTCAGGGCTGATAACTACCTGAATGCTTTGACTGATGTAACTGATGATAGTGCTAATGTCGAAGTTGCTGTAGCACAATTCCTGAAGAAGGTGGAGCTCATAGCAAGTATTCATGAAAGCGTCCTGCTCAACGTGGAGTAGGCACAACAAAAACAGAGGAGCACTTATGCAACCGGAAAGGGTAAGCATATGTTTGAAGGTTTGGTTGCAGGAGAGACCATGGTAAAGATGAAGAAACCAGGGAAGAAGAGGGCGCTCACTACAAGCTGGGAAGCTCCATACCAGTTTGTAGGCCATACTGATGGCAAGGGCAACTTTGATTTTGAGGAAGGCTGCCGAATATGCATCATCCAAGATGGTGATGGACGTCAGTGGGAGAGGTCTCATAGAGATCTTCAGATCTATTACGTTCCACCATATTAAGAGAAGTTGAGGGACTCAGCTTTCTCAATAAGGGAGGGGTGACATATGTAACCAGAAAGGGAGTGGCTGAACAAGGACCCTGTGAATGTGCATCTTGTGTGAATACCAGGTTTGATGATCAGGGTTCCAGAGTTGATCTTGCCGTCACATTCATTAAGGAAGGCGGTAGATTTGATCATTTTTGGAAGGGGTTAGTACTGATCGTGCATGGAGTGCATGGAAAATGAAGGAGGAAGGCGGCGCATTTGATGAAGTAGGATGGCGCTGCATTGATGAGAAAAGGAGATGGCAGCGGATAAAGGAAGGAAGGACGAAGGCTTGAGGGGGAGATCTTTTGGAGGGTGCGTAGAATTTTTGGAAGATAGAGCAAAAGATGTTAGTTGAGCTCGGAGGTAGATAGACCTGTGGATCCTTATTTCTGTTTAGGGGGGGATAACTTGGCTGGGTGGTAACTCTCCGCTGCGCCAGTGACCTAGCTAAGTAGGATTGGTAGATGTCTGATGAGTACTCAAGAGTGAAGTAAGCTTGTGCTATCGGGAGAAACTCTATAAATTTTGAGTTAATGAAATTGACCATCTAAGATTCTGGCTTGTTGGTTTTGTCTGAGCAATCGTTGAGTCTGTAGAGGACCAAAAAAGAGGAGTCTGCATTGGTAATGTGTGCCTCTCATTTGGGGTTTAACAGAGTAAGAGAACAAAAGCTTAGGAATCAGATTGGTGCCGTTGGCATGCTGTTGGATTGATAGTTAGACCTCCATTCACGTTTTGTCTAAGCGAGCACGACTGAGGGGTCGCGTTGTTTTTGGACCCTTTTTTTTTGGTGACAATGGAACTTGCCATGGTTACCCACTTACTACTGAAATTTAGTTTCAAGTCTTTTGCTTTTAGTTTGGTTCACCTAATGCAAAGATACATGTTACCCATGGTGGTGTGTTGACTTGGATTGGAAGTTTGTGATTGTTGACACACAGTGAAATATAAATACATTTTGTAGAATGGGTGCAAGGGCTTTTGTTTTAGAGGCCAAGATTTTTGCACTAGAACATGTCATTGTAAGTATTAGAGTTCAAGGTTGAGTTTGGGTTTGATATTTAGACATGTATTACTTTCAAATGCAATAAATAATATGCTTACCACAAAATTTAGAGTTTTTCAAATGTTCTACCTAGTAACATTTGGAGATGAGATTGACCCATGTTAGTTTGTGCAATCTTTTTTTTTTTTTGGTTAATTTGTGTTCACACAATAATTGACCACATACCATATGGATAAGGGAAACATTCTTGGGATGATTTTAGGGGGTGTTCAAATAGTTGATGTTTGGTCTAGTGTCATGATTCCTTAGTTGTTGCAGGTTTTTGATTTTGCAAGTTGAAGTTTCAATGTTTGCTAGTACCAAAAAGCAACATTTGTGTTACAATTTCCTTTTCTATTGCTCTAGTGCTTTTACCATAACTATTTGAATAATTTTTTGAATTGAAGAAGTTAGTAAAAGTTTAAACAATCTACAACATAGAAATCTAAGGCTAATTATGCATTGTCTATTATTTATTATTTTATGTTTCTTTGTCTCAATTATTATCATTCAGATTTTGAATATGTATTATACCTTTGTATGTATTCTTGTTGGAATCTATAATTAGTTTGAATTTGAAAATTGACAAATTCATTCCTTTTGAGAAAAAAATATTTTGAGTAGTTATTTACAACTTTTTATAGTTTGGAACAAAAGTGGATTATAATTTTTTTTTGATAACAAGATTCTTACCTCAATTTTCAAAAGATTTTCACCCTAGGCCCAAAGAGATTGTACTTGTAAAAGTCCAATAAGATTTTCACCCTAAGCTTAAAAAGATTTTCACCCTAGGCCCAAGAAGATTTTAACATAATACCTAAAAGGATTTTGACCTTAAAACCCCAAACAAATTCTCATCCTATGCCCAAAAAATCCTAACCTGAAGCCTAAAAAGATTCTCACCCTAGGCCCAAAAAAGTTCTAAACCAAAGCCCACAAAGATTCAAACTTTAAACCCAAAAAGATTCGCACCTTAAACCCAAAAACATTCTAACTTGAAGCTTTAAAATATTTTAACTCCAAGCCCCAAAAACTTTTAACCTTAAGCTCTTTGAAAGATTTTTACCATAGGTCCCAAAAGATTTTATCCTTAAACATTAAAAAAAAATTAACACTAAGCCCAAATAAATTCTAACCTCATTAAGCTTTAAAAGATTTTCATCCTAGACCTAAATAAATTCTAACCCTAGGCCCAAATTTTTTAAAACCTCAAGCCTTAAAAGATACAAAAGTCCCATGAACACCCTAAGCCAAAAATACTTCAAGTATTTAAAATCAAATATCTTGAACAATTAGATCCAAAATCTTACAATCATCTTAAAACAAATGTCATTTAAACACCATGACTTAAACCCTTTTGATATCAAAACCCCAGAAACTTTTATAATCTCTAATCCTCTTCAAGCATGTGCAAGACTCCCCCCCATCCAATAAAGAAAACCTTCTTCCTATTGTTGGGAAATCATGAACCAATATTGTTTATGAAATAGTTTACTTTACAAAACAATCATGTGATGGACCTCCAATAACCATTGAAACAACAAGCACCTAATAAGGACTATCATGTGCATAATGCATATCAACCCAGGTCTAGGTTGTGCATCACTCTCACATGGTTCGACATTACACAACACCTACAATATCCAATCAAAAAGGATTAGGGTTGTCCAATTTGGCCTTTATTATCTTTGGTTCATAGGTATCATCAGATTATTTCTTCTAAAATTTGTGGTGGGAGTTTGGTAGAAAAAACATGGCATTTCTTTCTTTTCAGTCAAACCTAGTATGCTTTGTTTTAACAAGTATTTGAGCATGAAATGGAATGTATCTCTTTGCCATCATTAGTTTAACTTTCTCCATAGGGGTGGATGTCTATCCACATGATTATCAAGCTTACTTACTATTGTTAACAAACCATAACAATGAAGAAATTAGGAAAAAGAATCTAAACCAATACCATGAGGAATTGTGAGCTCAAATGCTAACGAGAGGATTGATTTAACATGTATTAAGGATTTTGAAACCTTTAGGTATTTGTTGGTTAGGGTTTTAAACCTTTATTTGGTTTTCTTATCATGTTCATGCATTCATTTGTGCCATGCTTGGATTTGTTTACAATGTGTGCATGAATCTTCTGTATATGTATAGCCAGTCCTTTGGCATGTATTCTAATCTTTTCAAGTTCTTGTCCAATTTATTATATTCATTTCTTAGTTGCATTGTGCTTTTAAGGTTTTGCATTTTTAGTCATTAAAAAGCTCTAATATGTATTCTCTTACAATGAATGTTGTGTGTGTTTAGAAGGAGAACCATCATCAAAGAAGGTAAAATGGTTAGGTCATCTGAAACTACTACAAGGATTCGCTATTTCAACAAACTTTTAGAACCCCCTCTTAAGTTTCCCAAAAGTACCAAAGATCTTTAGAAATTTATGTCCATGAAAACATAAGAACTCCTAGTCCTACATGGGAAAACTTGTGACAATATACCCTAGTTTAGCCTTGTGAAACTTTATTTTATTACACCAGAGTTCCTTTTTGGCACCCTATATTGAAATTGCATTCTAATGGATGTGTACTCCCTATCCAGCCAATGAATCCAACAACTCAATTGAATTGTATTTCCTTTTTGGAAGGTTCATTGAACATTTAAATCAACATGCTCCAACAAATAGGATGTTAAGAGGTTTTGAGTGGATAGTGGATCCAACCAATCCCAAGACTTCTAAAACAACATCACAATCACTTCTATTACTGTTAAGGCCAAATTTTTAGTTGTTTGTGAGGGATTTTTTAATTCTCATATTGGAGAGTCAAATTGACAAGATAGATTTTAGTGAGGCCAAAGAAAAGAATGCATCAAAATTAAAAGTATGGAGCCCTTTTTACTATGGTACCCTCCTTTATGTACTTAGTGGTTGCTACACTAGAAGGCAATTTCAATAGTTGAAGCTTTCTCCAAGTGGTGAGACCATTGTTTCAGAATTCATCTCAGATGTTTATGGCTTGAATACATTGAACATTTTTATTCTTACATACCAACATTTGGATGCATTGTCTCCCATAGAAACTAGAGGAACAACTGACTTATCATTACCCTATGACTAGATTATATAAACCACTCCTTTGTAGTGGTGGTGGAGAAATAATTGTTTATCTTGATTTTGTACACAAGGTAGTAAGGCCACCATTGGACATAGATAAGTTTCCACCCTTGTATAATTCAGTTGCTCACTCCATGTACTTATCCACCTAAAATGTTTCCAAGTTTTAAAAGGGGAAATAATGTTGCAATTGGAATTTGTTGGAGACCCACATTCATGGCCTAGTGTTTTGAAGGATTTGGGAACTATTGTTCATGACATTTTACATGGCCTTGCGAACTTGCACAAACAAGGCTACTCCCACATGGAGGTAAAATGGGAAAATTGTATTATTTAACGAAATGTTCAAGGTGAATGGAAATGGGTGAATATAAACTTGGAGGTTGCTACATGGGATAAAGAGGAATGGGAAGGTAATGGATTAACAACTTGGGATGAGCCCACAACCGAAGACCATGACCAAAACAAATCCATGAAAGCATTAGAGATATACCAAGACAAGAAGAAATCTTGTCCTTTTCATTACCCAAATTCACTAAGTTTTTAATGAAATGGGACAAAATTGACTAATATGCAACTTGTATGGTTTTGGTAAAAAAAGGATTAGTTGATTAGAACATTTGTAATGAAATAATTTTAAATCATTTTGGATAATCACATGTTGCATTATGTAATTTTTAATTTTTGATTTATGACATGGATACATGAGGTGTTAAGTTAATAAGATGTGGAATTAAATGTCACGTCATTATATTTTTATTTTATTTTATTTTATTTTTTCCACATCATGAAATCACAAATTGTATTTTTTTCACAACACGCCCTGACAAAATTACATGTCATGAAAAAAAAAAATTAATTTTTTTATTTTGTCAAAAAAAAATGTGGCATCATTAACCATGATGTACATGTTTGTATATTGCATTTATACAAGATACATTGATGCATTCATCAAAGTTTGAACCCCAAGACCTCATGGAGGCACACCATGATGTTAACCACCAAATCATTTGAAAACATTATTAATAAATTAAAAAAAATTAACTTTATTATGTTTGGCATGGAATTGTTTAGGAAATTCAAACTTTAACATACGTTTTGTTTCAAAATTTATTCAAATGCTACAAATTTAAAAATGATCTTGAAGTTTATGAACAATAATGTGTTCAAAAAAATTATTATATATTTTTATTAAATATAAAATGTTTAAAAACATTCAAAATATCATGTTATGAATAAATTTATAATTTTTTTCCTTTAAATTGACCTACAATCTTTGTGAACTCAAGCATGTTATCATCAAGTATTTAACAATGTTATTTCCACTATGTAAAATATGTCCATTTTTTGAAAAATTGTAAATTTTTATTTTCCCCAATATGATCAAATACAAAGTTTTTAATTTGTTTATGCAATGTTGTTAAAATGGTAATCATCCATAAGAAGATTTAACCACATTTGGTTATAAACAAGTTGCGAAGTAAGAAACTTGTTCAAACCCTTCAATATTATGGCTATCTACTATAATTTATTTGTAAAAAATTAATGATATACATATTAAATTTCACAATTTATAAATAAATAGTCCTTTGTTGATGTTATCGCCCTTCTAAATTGGCAAAACTGGTAACAAAAAGAAAAATTAATTAAGTAGTCAACATAGCCATTTACTTCTTAATACCATATTTGTTTAACAACATGAATCATACACTAACCACAAATGATTAATTATACAACTCAAGTGAAAAAACTATATATATATATATATATTTTTTAATTTTTTTATGATGTAAAATATATATTTTACATTCATTTCCTTTGAAAAAGTAAAAGTAACATAATTTGGTGAAAGCATTGAATAGTTGGATTAAACCCCCTCCCCAACCAAAATGTTTTTTTGGTTTGGAATTTTTTTAATTTGGTAATTCTTATTGGGGAAAAAATGGAAAAGATTGTGCAAATTCAAGGAAAAATGTAAACAACAAAAAAATTTGAAATCACAAATTTGAAAGAAAAAAGTTGAACTCCTAATAAATAAAAAGTTGAAATTAATTTTAATAATTCCAACTTTAAACACAATTCTAACATCAAATTAATTTGAAAATTTTAAAGCCCAATCTTTGAAATCACTATAAACTTTATCCACTTTTTTTGAAAACATTAAAATAAATATTAATGATGCATGTAAATGTTTTTTTAGTGGTGAATTTCCACAATTTTACAAACATAAAAAAGGGCCATCAACATCAATAAATGATTTTTAATTTAAAAACCAAAAACATCATTTTTACGTTTTTTAATTATATAATTCTACAATGAGTTTTAGGACTTGTAACCAAAATATATAAATATTTTAACAAAATTGTACCTCCATATACATGGTTTATAACCAAAGCATGGTTAAATATTCTTATGGATGAACACCACAAACTTGAAATTAATTTTTTTTAAATCATTTAATTTTTTAAAATAAAAATATTAAATTGAACTCTAAATATTTAAACATAAACTCGTAACAAAACAAGCTCAAATTTTTGGATAAATCATGTTTAAATTGTTAATAATAAGTAAAAAATATTCATTATGATTATGATGATTATTATTATATAATCTAATTTCTAAAAACTAAATTTATTTTTAAAAAATTAATCACATTTTTTTAACATGTAATATTTTATCATACACCAAGAGAAAAAAATGGGGAAAAAGTTAGGGATTATTTTCAAGGGTTTTTGGTGTGGCATCATGAACATTCATAATAATAAATTTGTTCATGTGCCTAAAAAATTAGGGAAAAACATATATTTTGATTTACATAAAGATATAAAAATTTAACATGTGAAAAATTTGTAAATTAGAGGTCTGCATGCATCCTAGACTTGCCATGCATAAACATTTGACCTAATCATTAACCCATTCAAATATAAATGTGAGACATGTTTAACTTTTATACATTTATTTCAAAAAATTATGACGAATGCAAAATGCAATTTGTGAATAATTGATTTAACACATTCAACGTGAATGATTCAACTCATGTGCAAATGTTGATAATCCAAAATATGTCAAAAATTAATTAAGTTGTTCAAGTATAAATGTGAGGCATTAAACTATTGTGCGTGTTTTTATATATATATTAATAAGTACAATATGCAACATTTGAATAATAATTTTAAGAAATTCAAAATGAATAATGCAACTCATGTAAAGATGTTGATAATTCAAGAAATGTGAAAAAATTCATTAAACCATTCAAATATAATTACACATCATTGAGTTGCATGTGTTTCAATATATTTTAATAAGTGCAAGATGTAACTTGTGAATAATGATTTTAACATATTAAAAATGAATGGTTTAACTCATACACATGTTGATAATTAAAGAGATGTGAAAAAAATCATTAATTCATTTTGATATAAATGTGAGGTTTTAAATTGTTCCATGTTTTTTAATGAATTATAATAAGTATAAAATACAATTCATGAGTAATGGTTTCAACACGTTAAAAGTTGATATTTCAACTCATGTACCATGTTGATAGTTGAAAAAATGTTTAAAAAATCACTAACTTATTATAATGTGTTATGTAAATAAAATTAAAAATTACCTCAATTTTCAATAAACGTGGTTGCAAACATTGTAGCAAATTTGCTAAGGCTAAAAGTGCATTAAGTTTAACAAGGCCAAGAAGGAATTGTATGAATTTTAGTTTTTGAGCTACTAGGCAAGTAAATTACTCTGTAATGTAATAATGAAGTCGATTAAGCTTTGATTTCTTTGAATTACACTAGATTTTTTATACACGTGGTTGTTAATGGGTTTGAATTTGGTTAATCCTTCATGTACTAAAATACAAAAGATTATATTGTGGAACACTAAAGCTATAACAAAAATGTGGTGTTAATCTATATTTTACTTTGACTCTGTATTGTAATTTTTTTAAAAGTTGAGGATGTTGATGTGTAGGTTAGTGAAATCAATTTTTTTATGTTCCAATTAAAGAATATGGTATTAGATTTGGAATGTAAACGTCGATATGCTGACAAGAAAAAAAATATTGCCTGTTTTGGTGTTATTTACAAAACATCCACTATTTGTTATGTTGGCCACAAGTTTTATGGATCGTGCTACAAGAACATGGTTTTGGACCTAAATGCATATAATGACATGGGCATTGATGAAGTGTGATAGTAAATGCAAAATTTTTCAAACATTCAAAATATCTCTTTCAAGTTTGTTAATCTTTTGTATCACAAGAAGAAATCTCATCCTATTCCATCCTCACTCATTACAATTGTTTGTTGATTTGACTACATTTCAATTACATTTGGTCATCTTAAGCTTACAAGTGACTTGTTGCACTAATTAATGGTCACTATTGTTCATAGTTGTTATGTTCACCATGTTGTTCACTTATGAATATAATTTGGACCCTATTTGATTTTTTAATATCATTAAATTGTTAACGTGCAAGTTGAGGTAGCCTTTAACATTATTTACATAATGTGTTATAATAAGGTAGTGATTTTTTAGACATTTTTTCAACTATCAACATGGTACATGAATTGTACCATCAACTTTTAACACGTTGAAATCATTATTTAAGAGTTTCATTTTACACTTACCATAATTTATTAAAACACATGTAGTAACCCTAAACCCCACATTTATATTAATATGAATTAGTGATTTTTTTCACATCTCTTAAATTCTCAACATGCGTATATGAGTTTGCCCATTCACTTTTAATATGTTAAAACCATTATCCACAAATTGCATCTTACACTTATGATAATATAATAAAAGACATGCGACTCAATATTTTGTAATTATACTTTATTGGTTTAATGAGTTTTTCAAATTTATTAAACTATGAACATCTTTACATGAATCGAATTATCCACATTGAACTTATTGAAACCACTATTCAAATATTGCATATTGCACTTACTAGTATCTATTGAAACACACATAACAAATGCCTCACATTTATTCTTGAATGGGTTAGTGAATTTTTTTGCATCTTTTGAATTATTAACATTTGCACATGAATTGAATCATTCACTTTGAATGTGTTAAATCCATTATTCATGAGTTGCATGTTACATTCATCATAATTTTTTTAAATGAATGTATAAAAACTTGGTAGGTTTCACATTTATATTTTGAATGAGTTAGTAATTAAATTAAAATGTTCATGCAAACTCTAGGATGCATATAGACCCCTAAATTGTAATTTTGCCATATATTAAAATTTTGTACATTTATGTAAATTAAAATGTATGTTTTTCCTCTAGTTTGTTTTAGGCATCATGGACAAATTTATTATTATGAATGTTCATGATGTCACATGAAACAAACCCCACAAATGATCCTTCATTTTTTCCTCATTTTTTTTGTGTTTGAAAAAAATTGATTTCAAAAATATTATTATTATTATTATGAAAAATTATCGATATTTTAAATCATTTTTAAATTTTAAAACATGATTTATCACATTCGTTAATCTTATTTAGTTATAAGTTTATGTTTAAATATTTATTTAGATGAATTTCAAATTTCATTTTAAAAAATCAAACAAATGAATGCATTATAAACAATGATGATAATAATGACATCAATGATTTTTTTTAATCTTTCAATTTTTTCAATTTTGTAATCTTCTTCAAGATCATCCACAAGAAAATTTAGCCACTTTTTAGCTATAAGCCATATATGGAGGTACAAATTTGTTAAAATATTTATATATTTTGGTCACAAGTCCTAGAAACCATTGTAAAATTATATCATTTTAATGTTAAAAAGTAGTTTTTAAAATAAAAATAAAAATATATTTTATTAATGTTGATGGCCCTTCTTATATTTGCAAAATGGTGGAAATTCAACATGAAAAAAAACATTCAATTACATCATTAATATTTACTTTAAATTTTCAAAAAAAATGGATATGGTTTATAATGATCTCAAAGATTGAACTTAAAAGTTTTAAAATAAATTTGATGTTGGAATTGTTCACATGTTTAATGTTGGAATTATTAAAATTACTTTAAAACTTTTATTCATGAAAAAAAATTCAAAATTTTTATCTCAAATTTTTGACAATTTGTTTGTTGTTTACATTCTCCCATGAATTTCCACTATTCTTTTCATTTTTTCCCCAACAAGAATTGCCAAGTTAGAAAAATTCGAAACCATAAAAACATGTTGGTTGTGGGTGGGGGGAAGGGGTAATCTAACTATTTATAATTAAAATTTCACCAAATTAATTTTTTTTACTTTTACAAAGAAATAAAATGAAAATATATATTTTTAAATCATGAAAATAATATTAATAATATGTTCCAATTTTTTTCAAAATTGTGTAATTAATCATTTGTATATCATCTTGTTAAATAAATATGATGTTGATAAGTAAATGGCTATATTAATTACTTAATTGATGTTTCTTTTCTAGCCAATTTTTGCCAATTTAAAGGGGCAACAACATCAAGAAAGGATTTTTTTTAATTGTCAAATTAAAAATATATATTGTCAATTTTTTACAATAAAATATAATAAATAACCATAATATTGAAGTATTTAAAAAAGTTTCCAACTACACAACTTATTTATAACCAAATGTGGTAATTATCTTATGGATGATTACCATATTTCATGTAATGAATTTTTTTAATAAAAAAATTAATAAATTCACTTTTGAATCCACATTGAATTTACAAAGATTTTAAGTCAAAAAAAATTTAATTTTGATTTATTCATGAAATGTTATTTTAAGTTCTTTTTAACATTGTAAATTATAAATTGTAATAATTTGTTTGAATATGTTATTGAATAAGTTTTAAGATCATCTATTCATTTCTAACATTTGAATAAATTTTGCAAAAAAAATGTATGTTAAATTTTGAATTTTTTAAACAATTTCATGCCAAACACAATAAAGTTAAACTTTTTCATCTTTATTAATAAAGTCTTGAAGTGATTTGATGGCTAAAAATGTTTTAATCAACTAATCCTTTTTTAGCAAAACCATACAAGTTGCATATTAATCAATTTTGTCCCATTTCATTAAAAACCTAATGAATTTTGGGTAGTAGAAAAGGACAAGATTTCTTCTTATGTATTGCAATTGTCCCATAAGCACTTAAATTACAATTTGTCTTTGGTCAATATTGAATGTTTTTGAATTGCAAATATTATGAATGATAGAAAAAAATTCCATAGTCAACGGTTTGCTAACAATTCGTAACAGAAAGTTTAGGTGTGAAATTGACCCATAAGATCGAAAAACAAATCCATGTGGTTTTTTATCCATCTTGCTAATAAAAATGTGTAGCCACAACAAAACATGCATGTCATTAATTCATTATCTTCATTTCTTTTTCATTGTTCGCATAGAAATGTAGTTGTCTAGTTTTGTCAAATCTTTGTTTTACTGCAAAGGAATTTGACTTGAGGATTTGTGCCCCTTGCAAATCTCCAACCACAACTAATACAAGTACTGAGCTTATTTCTTTGAGCTTCACAAAGTCCCAACAAACTCATTTTTCTAAAATCATTTTTACATTTTTGCAATTGACTTTGCATATGGATATATAGTAGTTGTAATTATTTGATTTGTTATTGTTCAAATACAATCTTGACTAATGTTGTGATGTTTACCAAAGTTTTTCTAACAGAATTCCTTTTCATTCGCGAGCATCCAATGGGCTTATAACTAACTTCCATAAATCCTTAATTGTAGAACCTTAATTCTACACAACCTAGTTAGTGGTCATTATATCCTTGTCAAAAGCAACTAGCTGCAAATAGGTGCAAATAAAGTTCCTATGATTTGAGCTCCTAGCTACAAATGTTTTCTAAAGATTTGCAAAAATTTCTTGAAGATTTGTAGCTTAAAACAAATCTCGATCAAGATTTTGGAGCATTAATCAAATCTTTTACTATTTATCACATCTCACAACCAAAAAAACCACTTGCAACCCTCATAAATTGTTTGAGAAAAATAATAAAGTTGCTTCCAATCCTCAAACCATCTATAAAAAACAAACCAACTTTTGAAATTGATCTCTAAATAAACTCATCAGAATTCAGATAAAGTTTCTAGTAATGCAACAACAACATGGAAATTAAGATTGCCAGAGACAAAACAAGAATCATAGCATAACATAGATTTCTAATGCATCCAGGACATTGACACAAACAAGTATTTCCCAAGAGGAAAAAAACTCAAAAAAACATCAACATTAAGGACTAGCACAAATATTTGTTCATAGACATTCAATCTTGGCAAGAACAATGCCATAATAATCAATTTATTGGATCATCAAATAGGTCTACATCTTAGGTCCCAAATTTGGTCATCAGTCAAGTGTTGACATAAAGGCTTCACATGTAGTACTATAGTAGAAGCTAACAACGCAATTACATCAAAACATGATTGGATATAAAAGAATTTCATGTGGGCAATATCATTATTAGAGTCACATTTTGAAAACAAGTGACATATAGTCTTGCCACATACCTTCTTGTTGCATTTGTCAAAATAATTCTAGTGCGTTTTACCTTTGGCCAGTTTCACATGTCCCAATCCCACAACATTCCAAGTCACCATATCTCCAAATGGCATCTTGTCAAACAATCTTTCCAAGCATCCTCAATGCTCCCACGCATGTTGCATACATGTCCATCAAGCTACTCCCCGAGAAGATGTCCAAATCCCATCCACTTTGGATGATTTGCTCATAAACATACTTGCCCTCTTTAATGCCACACACAATGAGCACTGCCATGAATGTAATGAAGTTTGATTACACATTCTTGTGTTGTATTTGTCAAAATAATGAATTAGTGCCTTTTGCCCTTGCCCACATTTCACACATCTCGATATCATGGGAGTCCAAGTGACCATTTTTCAAAATGGCATTTATTTGGACATTTTCCAACTCAATGCACCCATAGTCTGCATACATTAACGAAGATATTCCCCACAAAAGCACATGAATCTCACCCACATTCAATGACCTGCTCATGAACACAATTGTTTTTTCCAAGGGGAACAACACTGGCACATGTAACGGAGATAGGCTGCATACCTTCCAATTGCAAATTTGCCAAAATAACTCAAGTATATTCTTCCCTTGCCTGCATTAATTGGTGGCTCTAGTTTTCTTTTCTTCAAAAACTTTTCCTTTAAACAACCTACTTGTCCGGTTCTAGTTCTGATTCCACAAGGAAGTAAAAATGGGAACCCAAAATTCCAGCTAGACTGGCTTTTATAAAATTCCAATGAACCGCTTCTGGTTCCAAAATTGTAGCTCCAAAAATCAAATCCTATTCCAGTTTGGTTTAAACTTTATACTAAAATTTCGAACTCAAACCTTCAATTCTAACCCAACAAACGGATACAAACCAAGTAAGTCTGCTTTGGGCACTGGTATGGAATTTAAAATGCTTTCCTACATGAAAGTAGATTCA